>VMHT01166855.1_pt1 | contig 25670 bp, 23 predicted proteins | sample 4693611 | NCBI WGS metagenome assembly VMHT01 (sample SAMN12280063, study PRJNA550983) | marine metagenome | isolation source: seawater sampled from same location over 5 years 0.02-0.2 micron viral filtrate | place: USA: collected off the coast of southern California halfway between the port... ...
GTCCCCCGGACCGTGAAACTGCCGCAGGGGGCTGTCTGGAGCCATGACCTCGCCCATGGTGGCCGTCGACGGCGGATTCCCCGGCATGACTTGAGCGCACATGACCTCGGGGGTCTTGCCGTTTTGTTGCAGCTGAAACTCGGACCGAAGATTAAGAAAATACACGCCCTTGCAAATGTCGTCGGTAATGTTTTGCTCTTGGCGAATCTTCACGTCCGGCTTCGCGTCGGTGTCGGCCTGCCACGCAGCGGCCACCGGCAAACCCGGCACCATGACCATCGGGTTGTTGACCCGCGTGTGCAAATCTGGCATGCTCGCCAACCACATGTCGTCCTCGTCGTCGGGCTCGGCCGCGGACGGCTTCTTCATGGAAACAAACATCCCGCCGCCCGACCCCGACCGGATATTGGCTTTGCCGTCCGCATCCCACTCGCCGTGGTTTGTCTGCACGGTGGCAACGCCGTCGGAAAACGAAATCACCGTAAACGTGCCGTTGAGTTTGTCCGCGGGTATTCCCCCAACAGACGCCACGTTTCGCAGCTCAATCTCCGTTCCGGGTGTCATCTTTTCGTCCTTGCCGCAGTGGACCAACACCTCGCCCAGGGACGCAATTTGCGCCTTGATTTCGGCAAGCCGCTGCGGAGAAGCGCCCAAGAGCACCCCCGTTTCGCGAACGCCTTTCACAATCGCGGCAGACAGCGTTGGCACGACCACCTTGATCGGGTCTTTAGGCAGGTAGTCGGACAAAACACACATAAAGACCTTTTTGTCGGTGTTTCCGCGCACGCCCATCTTCGAGTACTCGAGGAGCCCCGACAGGACAAAATCTTCCTGCGCGCTAAATATCGAGCGGGCGTGCCCAATGTGAAGCTGAAGCTTTCGTTCGTGCTTGGTGCCCTGCACCCGCAGCACCGGCCTGCCGTCGCGCGCCTTCTGCCGCTGGAGCTCGTTAAACACCTTGCGGATCACCCCAACGGCGCCCTTGAGCGTCGGGAGCAGCGTGGCGTCGAACGCGTCCTTGAAGTTGTCCACCGGCACCGACGTCTGGTAGTAAAGATTGTCTTCGCTCATGAGCGGAATGCGCTCGTGTCCCGGCGTAAATTCGACCAGGGATTTGAGCGCTCGCAGCATTTCCTCCTTTTGTTGGCCGAGATCCGCCAGCGTGCACGTTTGAAACAGCGACGTGACCACATCGCCGCACGTCAGAAATGCCTGCAAACGCGCGCGCGCGCAAACTGTCAGTAAAACGACCCGCCCCAAACTAAATCCCCAACCACATACGCACCATGCTTGACAGAAACAACGCTCGGGCCTTCTCGGGCTCGCTCCAGTTGTACACCTGGCCGACGTGCGTCTTCCACTCATATGTCAAGCGACCGGCGCAGATTCCAATGGCGTTGAACATGATGTGCTCAAGCCGCCGAATGTGCGGAAACTCTGCCCCGAGCAACTTCTTTGCAATGGCCATGACGACAAAGAACATGGTGGTGTCCACTTCAAACAGGCCCACGGAACCCAGCTCCCAGAACGTGCCTTGCAGCGCAAAGAGGTACTGATTGCCCTCGGCAATCCCGGTCCGAAAATCAGCGTTCTTCGGCGTGAGCATGTGATCCACCGTGGGCTTGGCGTGCGGCGACGTCATGAACGCGCCAAACACGGCCCGCGACGCAATCGCCGGGTCGGTCGGCTCGTAGTTTGTGGCAATGATACAAATGGTGAGCTGCGGAAAGTACTTGGACACGGGCACCCACTTTCGAGTGATTGGGTTCATCTCGTTGGTGTCGTACCGGCGGTAGCCGTCTGCAAACCCCGACCTGTCGGCGCTCGCCGTCTGCGCGTTCTTTTTGGGGTCCACCCAAAACTTGTCGTCGACCGTCTCCATGCGGCAATCAATGATCCGGTTTTTGGCCTTGTCGGACGCCGTGTGCGTTTCGTGCAGCAGGAACGCGGGAATCACCCACTTTAGAAACTTGAGCGCTTTGCTTTTGCCTTCGGCCACATCGCCGCAAAAAATCAAAAGCAAAATAGTTGAATTCTTGAACATCATCAGACGCCCGCCCCAAAAATACACGCAGCAGGCCGCCATGATTTGCGCCTCGTTCATGCCGACGGCGACCCGGGTGTCGGAGATGAACCGCCACATCCGATACGAGCTCAGCGAGACCCTCGTCGCGCCCGTGTCCCGGCGCCTCTGGCGGATCCCAAGCCAGTCCCGGAGATGCGGCATGCAATATGCAAGAGCCACCCTGCTCGACGTGTCGGAAGCGTTTGCGAATCGCTCTTCGCAGAAAGCGCAAAAATCTCTGACCTCTTTGTACACGGCCGGCACGTCCTTTCGTTCCGGTGATCCGTAGAGCCTGCGGGTCAACGAAATCGCCCGATCAATGATATCGGTGCCGCCCAGATGCTTTCTCACCTTTTCTATGTGCTCTTTGGCGACGTATGGGCCCGGCCAGACCATCCTCATCGCAATCTCGTTCGGGTTTCGGGCGTCGCTGCCGCGCTCGCACACGTGCTTCGGCACTTCAATCGGCTTCACCTTACTCGGGCACACAATCTCCCCACAGCAGAGCTTGCGCCACATGTCCGCATCGCTGAGGCGGTCGAGGTAGCGCGTGCCAATGTCGGCCTGCGCCCCGTGGTAGTTTTCTTTGAGCGCAAGCCGAAGGGCGTGCAACGACGGCCGCATGTGAGGCCAAACAAAATTCAGCATCGACGCGTTGCCAAAGTCCGCCCAATCAATATCAATGGCCAGCGTCGAAAACGGCACCCTGAATTTGTTTCCGCTTATGTAGTTTCGCATATCGCGCTGCTCCTCCGGGCAGTTGCACTCGTCATACTGCCTCGACGACAAGAACGTTTCGTAGTCTTCGTCAACAACAAACGGGGCCATAAAATGGTTTTTGGCCACAGTGCCCACGGCCGTCGGGTCCACGGTCACTGACAGATCGGTGGCATCGGGTTCGTCGGACGACCACCCAAGATCCTCAACTTCCGCCGCCGGTTCGGGGCCTTGCACCACGGCGCTGTCAAACACAATGCCTTCAGCGGCGAAGCGCTCCACGTTCTGGTCGTCAATCAGCCGCAGCGCGGCAATCAACTTCTCGGGGCTCGTCACGGCATTCGACATGCAGTTGTACGCCCCGGTTGCACCCGTGTTCTTTGCGGCCCCCTTGGATGTGCGCATGCGCTTCGCGCGCGCATCGGGCTCGGCGCCGTTCTCGATGACAATCCTGGCAACCACGCTGCAAAACGTCTGCCACTGCTGCGCCGTAGCCGGCAAGAACCACAGATTGTGCGCTTGGCAAAACTCGTGCATGTACTCGCCGTCGTGCACGCAGGCTTGATCGGCCACACCTTCAATAACAACTTTAAGATTGGTTTCCTGGGCAGCTGCCATCAGCAAATTGACAAACGATACCATAGCGCAGGCGTCTCGGCGAAGCTCTGCGCGACCAAACGCTTCTTTTCCAAAATTGTACAGCGACAGCGGGACGTGAATCTTGCAGCACAAAAAAAACTTGTAAAGGTACGGCGATTTTCCCGTAACAAAGTCCTGAATGCGCTTTGACGGTACATTAGGCAAATAATACACCGGTTGCTTGTGTAAATATTCAAGGACTGCGCGTGAGTCATCATCTGCTTCGGGTATCAGCTCGTCTTTAAGTCGGTCGCTCATTGCTGCTCACAACAACACAGGTCAGCCAGCCCAACAACCATGAGCAAATCTCCTGGTAATCCGAAAAGGGGTATTCTGGGGAGTGATGATCTCGACCAGCTACTGAAGGATGAAATGGGCCTCCCCGCCAACGGCACCGCAGATAGCTCCACCGACGGCGATGACTCAGAGGACGGAGACTTTCAAAATTCCGGTTGCGATTCCGAGGGCGACACCACCGGCGATGAGTCGTGCGATGATGACGATGAAAATGTAGAGGATGACTCAGAAACCGAGAGTCTGGCGGAATCTGTGGAATCGGTGCAACCGGGGCCACCGCAGCTTCCGATGTCGTGTCTGCGCGACAAAAAAATCCCAAACTTCAGATCGGCTAAAAAAGGATCGACAGGTTGGACTGTCGGTCCAAACCCCGACGTTAAATATGCCCGTGTGCACGCGGCTGGGGAGCCACCCGACTGGGACAATGGTGTGATCAACAGCACGTCGTCCACTGACACAAATAAGCAGGCCTACGGCATTTTACAGATTGCTAAAGGTAAGCTCCCGGAAAATATTTCCGACGATGCTCAGTTGGCCAGTTTTCTTGATCAAGTTCAGAAAGATCCCGCGAAATTTCTGGTGTTTCAGCCGCTGAGTGCGGCAAAGATGAAGGAGTATATGAAATACGTCTGCAATATCAAAGGTGTCAAGTTTTCACCAAGGGGGTTTGCTGCGCTTGTTACAGCGACCGAAGAAGGCAACGAAACGGCGGATGTGATTTGCAAGGTCAAAGAAGCCCCTGCTATGGCGGCGTGTTTTCCGTTTCCGTACGTGTCGTCGGCGCACATCAAGACGAAACCATCGGCGCCCAAGTCGACTCCGCCCGTTGCCGGGGAGCCAAAATCAAGCGCGGCAAAGCCCGCGGGCGCAACCAAGTTGCAAAAGCCAAAGCCCGTTTCCTTGAACTCCCGGCTTGAACTGCCGGTGCCTACGGTTTCGGGCACCAAACAATCGCCCAAGAAATCTCGGTCGCCGAGCAGGCAGCTGTTTTGCGCCCCGGCGTCAAACCAAAAACGGTTCAAGTCGACGCCAAGCACTCGCGATGAACCGCCCCGTAAAGAACTCGCCGCGGAGCCGGAGAAGAATTCGCCTTTGGCTGCAAAGTCCCCGAAACCAGATGCCAAGTCGGCGCCAACCAAGAAGCGTTCAGTCGACACCATGTCTGATGGGGCCGCCGGCAAAGGTCCGCCTGCAAAAAAGGCGCTTTTGGCGCCAAAGCCAAAAGCCGCATCAGATGGCGTTCAGATTGAAATCAAGGCAACGTTTACGAACGCCGAAGCTGCGAAGCGTTACTTGGAGAAATTCGTGACCATGTGATTGCTGGGGCGGCATCATTACCCCTGCCGGGGCGAAACCCACGCATGTGCCTAGTGTATACGCGCGCCATTTGTTGTCTTAATGAAGGTCCCGACAGCCAATCAGCGACCTGTTATTTTGGCGGTTTGTGTATATCCGCGCGTTACGCCCGTTTTATAAAGACGCACCATGTCATCGGTGGTAACAAAAACGCAGACGCAAACTCGTCCGCGGCAACCCCAAAGTGCCGCGGCTGGGCCGGCCGCCTCTTCAGACAAGATCCTGAGAGACGTCAAAGCAGCATTTCTTCAAACATCGGGCATTTCGAAAACATTAAAACTAGACATAAATGCAGCGCAGTCACTGAAAGCGCTGGCAAAAGCAGTCGACGAATATTTTAAGTCAGAACAGACCAAAGCGCGAAGCGAAAATGATGGTTTGATGACCAAAATACAAAAAAAAAAGAAGGAGGTGACAGACCTCACGGCTGCAATGAAGGGGCTAAATGCACAGAAAGATAAGTTTGAGAAACAAAAGACACAAGAACTTAAACAGCTGAAACAAACTCTGGAACAAGAGTACAGAGAGCTTCAAAAATCGGCAGAGCAAACCGCAGCATTTAACAAAAAAACGCTCGACGACCAAATTAAAACATTGGAAAGCGAAAACGGGGCTCTGTCGGTTGTAGCGGAAACCCTGCGCGAGGACATCATCCGTGCCCAAACAAATGCACAAACCCTCGAAGCACGCATAGCAGACGGAACAAATGAAATTGAAGAGATATCGGCATCCATTGCCGAATCCAACAAGAGGCTCGAAGGGGCACAGGAACAGCTAAAAAATAGGTCAAGCGAATTGGCCGAGGCCAACGAGCGCATCACAGCAACGTTAGACGATCTTGAAAATGCCAAGGCCAAGGCGGCTTCCGCAGAACGTGAAAAGGACGAAAAGATTAAGGAATTGCAGAGGGCTACAGCAAGCCTGACTGAAGCGGAATCAAGCAACACCTCTCAGGCAGACGAGATTGCCAGGGCCGAGAAAAAACTTGAACAAAAAAATAAAGAGCTAGAGTTGCTCAACAGAGAATTAAGCGAGGCGCAGAAACAGCTCGAAAGAAGCAAAGAGGTTGCAGCCGCAGCCGCCCAAGATCAACTCGACGAGCAGCTGCAAAAATCTGCGGACCTCAAAGCCAAACTTAAAGCAGCTCGCGACGAAATCACGTATTCCCAGTTTTTGGCTGCACGGGGCGAGGGGGAGCGAGAAAGCTTGCGCCGAAAAAACCAGGAAGGAAATTTTAGCCTAAACAGGGCGCGGGAGAGGCAGAACCGCCAAGAGCGGGATGCGCTCGAGCTTCAGGGACGAGTGCGCGAGCTGTCAACGTCCAATGGTAAACTCGCGGATAAAATTTCCGAAAACCAATCAGAAATTTCCTCCTTGCAGCAAGCAAATGAAGAGAAAACACAGGAACTCGAAGCGTTGACGTCAAAATGCGAGAAAATTAAACGCCAAAAAGACACGGCAGAGAAGAAAGCGCGCGTTTGCGCAGACAAGCTCGTGGACGCCGAGAAAAAAATTGGTACCCTCGACACCGCCGTCGGCGAAGCCGAGCTACACATTGCTGTGCTCAAAACAGCGGAATCTACCGCAACAACAGAGGCAACAACGTGCAAAACTGCAATATCTGATTTTTTTGACAGCGTTGAAGTGGCGCTGTCGTCACGGGACACCAACGTGTTTCGAGACGCACTGCAAAAGGTACAGTCAGCGCAAAATAACAACCAACGCACCGTGCGTGTCTCTGAGTTTTCCGATTGGTTCTTACTGTGCGTGCTTTTTGGCCCGACCAAAATTGCAGTTCGCAAAACAGTCCGGACAACGCTCAAGAAATTGAGTGGCCCGGGCATTGTAGCCGCGCTCACAAAGCGTGTGTTGCAGTTTGGCAACGTCAGCGTGGAGCAGGTGGACCCCCTCGAAGAAAATGCCAGCGACGACGAATTAAATCAAGGTTCTAGTCGGTTGGGTGAAAATCAAGACCCATTTATTGGGTCCGAATCGGAATCCGACGAAAACGAGCCGCGCGAGGACGAAGACACGTCTTCCGACTCTGAACCCGAAGAAACTGTGCCGCTGTCGCCACCCGCATCGCCAATTAATGCAATCCCGCCATCGGGGCTACCAGGGGACTTTTCGCTGCCAAACCCCACCCCGGGAGCTCCCGGGCGTCCCCAACCCCCGGGGGCCCCTTCCAGGGTCCCCCCATTGGATTCCCCTTCAAACCCCAACCCGTTGGCGCAACGGCCTCCGAGTGGACAAACCCCCCAAGCGCCTCCTTTGGGGCGTCCGCCTGTGAGTCGAAACCCACGAACCGTTTCGCCCGGCGGTCAAACGCCGGCCAGAGAGCGGTCTGGAAGTGTGCCCCGGTCGCCGACACCCCAGGAGGACACCAGTTCCGACGAAGATACTGCATTGGGGTACTATGAAAACAGCATTGGGTCGGTTATTTCAAAGACACTGTTGCAGCTCAAGGATCAAATGCCAGCAGTAAAATTGCCAAGTCTGACGCTGACCAAGCTGGCGCCGCCAAAAGCACCGGATAACAAGGCAACTGCTTACATCCAGTTTGACACGGATGCGTCGCTGCAAACGTTTGTGGATTGGCCGTCGCGGCTTTTTAACATCGCCAAATACCTGGACGCAACGTTGCAAACGCTCGATCGCCGAATCACCGTCTCCGATTCGATGTTGCCCGCCTTGAACGTCGCCGGGCTTCTCGACAACACTAAAAAGCTTCATCTGCAAACGGGCATGTCGCCGTGGCCAGTAAACCTCGACGAAACCGATCGGCACATTTTGACAAAGCGCCAAACGGCCAACATCGCCGCTAAGACCACCGTTTTTGTGGAAGCGGACGGATTGTCCGAACGCGCCCTCTGGTCTGGTCTGGCAACCATTTCCTACGGAATTTTCAAACAAATGTACCCCGGGTCCACGTTTAATTTTGTGATTCAGGTTCGCCTGAACAGCGCGCAAATCGCCGGTCGCAGAAAAGGAGACCCCCGGCGAAGCGTCAACACTACCGGCATAAAGGCCGCGAGTCGCAAATTGCGAATAAAAAAACTGGTAGAGTTTTTTAAGGAGAACGAGCTGACGCTTGACCGCCTTGAGCGCAAGGCGGAAACCCCCACGGAAGACGTTGTGCTTTACCAGGACGGGCCGACCAAGTATGTCATCAAGGACAAAAAACTGTGGACGTACAACGTTGGCTCCATTTTGCCAGCCACATCCGCTCGTCGACGGGGAGGCCGAATAACGGCACTATACGGCGGGGAAACCCGTTTCTTCTGGAGATCCAGAAAACCCGCTCTGCGTGTCGACTGGAGTCCGTGGTGGTTCTGGGACCGCATCGCCTCGGATTGGTTATCCAGCGGTGTGAACGCGCCGGAGGGCATTGAGACTCGTACCGAACAAGAGATTCTTGGGCCAAACTACGAGGATATACTGAGCAAACCCTGGCCCGACTTTTCAAAGGGCCCGCCTGCCGTGAGCACCGCAGCAAACCGATCGTTTGCGCTTGCTACGAATGCGCGGTCGCGAGAATAGCCGCACGGGCAGTACATTTTTTATATCCGCGAATAAATAATTACGCCGGCAAAGAAACTGCCGCGGCCGCGTGTTTTTGCGTCAAGCAATACCCGGTAAACACTGCCGCCGCAAACGCCTGTCGTTTTTGCTTGCTTGGCAGCTTTAGCCACGGCGAGTGTGTTTTAAAGTCGGTTACGGGGCACGGCGCCGCCGCACTGCACTCGTCGCACAGCCAGTAGGTATTAACTGGCGTTGTTGTTGCATGCGCGCTGTTGATGCAGGAATCATCGCCGCAGGGGGGCACCCGGTCGCCCGGGTATGTTTTTCTGTACTCGTACTCGGTCGTCCCGGCGACCCAAGCCCGTTTAAACGCTTTCATCTGAGCGTCAAACTGCGGATTGGTTGTCATGATACACAGCCGTCAAACAGGCACCTCGAACAGTCGTTTCAGTCCCCGTTGTCATGTCTGGCCATGTCACCACGACAGCCGCCGCAAACAGAGTCGCGCGACCCAATTATCACGCGATATCCCGAAATCGAGAGCCGGTCGTGGTTCGCACAACGTCGTAGCCCCCCTGGCGCCGCCGGCCCCCAACGTTTGAAACGCCTCGGCTAAACCCGTCTGTGTAGGTTCCGCTTGCTTGCATCGACCCGCTCATGGACGTGCCCCCGCCCATGGCACTGGAGCCGTACATCATGTCTGTAGATCCGCTGTCGCCCGGCAGGCCCCGCGACATGCCGGAGCCATAATCAGAATACATGCCCATCATAGAACCCTGCCTTTCAGGCATGCCCATGTTGGTGTTCACCTTTGACGCGCTGGTTCCGTACATGTTCTTTGTCGGCATTCCGCCCATGCCCATCGTGGACTGCACGCCCGCCCCGTACCTGCCAACGGTGCCACCGTACGAGCAGGTGCATGTCCCTGCGTTGGCCATCATGCCGGCTGCAACGTCGGACGCAACGTTGCCGACAATCTGAAGCGCGTACGGGTGGTCGCCGCAGCACTCCCGGTGACGGCACACGATGACGTTGACCTCGTGCATGGTGCTATAAAGACACGGGCCGCTCCCCCATATATGCGATTTAATTCAAATCTCTGGTTTTGCGCGCCCCCTTAAAGCAAATAAAGTCAAACCCGTTGACGACAATCAGATCGTAGATTATCCAAAGCGCGCTGCTCGCAGTAAGCACAGACCCAAGAATGCTCAAAACTGTAAAGTGATACCGAACGTGCGTCAGGCACGGCGCGGCGACCCAGACCTGCACGGGCGGCCCAACAACAAAACAATGTCAAAAACGGAGGTTGTGTTGTACCCCCGTACGCAAGTTCAAACGGCGCTGTCAAAAAGAAACGTACCCCAATTTGCCACGCAGCAAATGAAATGGCCAGGTGCGCATAGACTGGGTTGCAACTCAGCGAGTTGCGAGTCAACCACAGCTCGTAGACCGCCGAGATCAGCAAAAGCGGTATAAACCCGATTTGACCGCCCATGACAACGTACGACAGCGCCAACGACGCAATCCCTGCGCCGAGGCCCCCCCCCCCCCGCGGCCACAATGTCAAAACCTGATACGATATTTGCTTTGTCTATATGAGCACCCACCTTGAATTCCCACGCCAATCATCAAAAAGATCCGAGCGCTGCGCATGCTGGTGTTGTACGACGCCGAACCAGAAAGGAGGCCGACCAGCACAAGCCCCGACCAAAACAACCCAACTGTGGTGTCGCTGGCCGAGACGACCGTCGGCTCCTCAGCCTGTGTACCAATGTCAACCGCAATCATGACCTAAACGCACACCATCAAGAAGCCGCAGTAGTCAGCATGTACTCCAGCCAGCGCAGACCTTGGTCGGCACCGCCAATGTTGACTTACCACGCCGACGGTCATCATCAAGCCGCAGATTCGCTGGACACACGTTGGCTTGTCCTCAAAGCCAAAGACAATGACTGCAACCGCGCACAGACCCGTCAGTTCCAGTCACACGCTGCTGCTCGCTCGGCGGATGTCAGACGCACCGAACACGATGCCCAGGCCACCGGCTCCAGTGACCTGCAAATAAAACACATGTTAGCCACGGAAAGACAGCCGCTATTACCCCAGGGCCAAAACTACCGCACCATCGGGGCCGTGAGCTCTTCAAGGCAGAGCAGTACGAGAAACTGCGTCAACACGGTGGCCACGATGCCGCGCTTGATCATGCCACGGCGAATCTCGACCGCGGCCAGCGAGTTTAAGACCGATGCGAGAACAATTGTCACGACTGCAAACAGCCACGGCGTGGCTTTAACGAGGGAGAGGGCCTTCATGGCGAAACGGCGGATGTGTTTTGTGTCCGCAACAACGACGGCTGATATGCTCAGTGCATACAAGGCTCTTAGAGGAATGCACGAGAGCCTCCTTTGTGCTAAAGGATACCATTTGGGCTCCGTCTCTGCCGCTCTTTTTTTTTGCGTTGAGCCCGAGGTTGTGCTCGCGGCGTTGGCTGCAACCTCCGTATCGGCCGACCAAGGGCTTCGAACGTACCTGCATTTGGCTCTGCCGGACAACGCCCATTCCCTCTGTACGTCGCGGCTGACGGTGGCCGCAAAAGATGTTGCAGACGGATCGGAAATTACCATCAAGCAGTTTGATTCGAGGGACACGCTCATCGATGTGCTTGTTGCAGCAACAACCGTCGGGCCGCAAACAAGCATGGAACGCGTGTGGAAAATGGTGGCGGTCCCGGCGGAACGATTTTCTGATAGGTTTGAGTCCGCGTGGGTCCCGTACGTCTGCGAAGGATCGGGTGGGTTCCAAACTGCAATCTCGCTCAACGCAAGCCGCCGCAGCGAACCGGCGCACTTTGACAGCGACCTGCTATGTCAGAAAACTGCAATGAGTTTGGCGCTCGGCTGCGATCGGGGCGACTGGTGGGGTGCAACGGGAACTGCTTTCAAATAGGCCTTGATGGCCGTTTTGTGAAAACAGACACGCGATGCCCGTGCGTTCTGTCGGGGCGGTGCCCAAACGACTGGCTCTGCAACAGCGGGCAACAGCCCGCGTTTTGCAATGGGCACTGTATTCGGTGCACGGTGGGGCTGTCTGCAACAACGGCGCGCAAACTGCCGGAAAAGGACACGTGCCCAATTTGCCTCGGCGACGAGTTGGACCTGGTGGAAGTTCCGGCCCGGTGCGGCCACGGGGTGTGCGTTTCGTGCTTCAGGGATTACTACCTTGGATCTCCGCTGCCGGACGCGCTGTGCACGCGGGAGGCATATGCCGACAGAATAGCAGAGTGGTTTGCCAGCAGGCCCGTCAATTGGGAACGCCAGGCGTGCCCTGTATGCAGGGCACAACCGTCTAAAAAATCACGAATCATTTCAATCTCTGAAAATTCCATCGTGTACAGAGCAAAAATGTTACGCTCCCCGTTGGTATTTCCCGTAACAATAGTCGCCACCATGCTTTTAAAGTCGCAAGATTAAAGGCAACACGCTGCCCGCTTTCCTCGCTGGCTGGCTGTGTGCGTGGGTGGCGCCGTAGCCGGTTATGGGCTGGCTGGCCGACATTCAAGCCATCGCACGGCACCAGGCTCGTCTATTGGCTTCGCCGTCCCCAACACCAGCGGGCTCGCGCTCGTGTGCGGTTGGCATATCGTGCTGGTTTATCGCTGCCGCTGGCTGGAGGGTGGGAGGTCCTGAAACAATTGCATGGACTCTGATCGCGGGCATTTCATTTTGCGCCGACTTTTTGTGCAGAGACACGTGGTGGGCCGTTGCCGATCGATGGTGCGCACTTCCCGCATCGGCAGCAGTGGTGTTGCGGGCCCCCCTCGGCGCAACTCTCTGTGCGGCCGCTATGCTCATTGGGTCGCGAACTGCCAAAACTAAAAACCAGTGGATTATATTTCATTGTTTATGGCACGCGTGTGCCGCATACGCCATCACTCTGACCCAATAAAAAGGCACACAACCCCAAAACCGCAGCCGCGCATCGGCGTCACACTGCCAAACCGCAGCCGTGTATCAGACCCCCTTTGCTTTGCCCTCCGTTGCAAGCAACGCGCTTTCCATCGCCGGGGCGTCGACACGACCAAATCTGCACGAGCGGATCACGTTGTGGGCTTCCTCTGCCAGTTCCCCGGCGCTGCGTACCCACATGACCGCAAACGAAATCATGGACACAGCGTCAATATCCGAAGAGGCTGCGGTATGTTCTTCGGCGGATGAAGAAACCACAGCGTCGAGGGCTGAAACCAAAGAAGCATGGCTAGTAATGCTTTGTCTCGCGGCGTCATTCGAATTCCCCCAACGTTGTCCACAATCACGTCCGCCTGCTTCAGCGGGCAAGCATGGCACGTTATTGCACCCGCGGTTACAGCGTCAACCACCTGGTCAAATTCGCTGCTACGGGATGCCAGGTGCCACTGAGATCCGACTGCGCGATTCAAAACGTCGTGGTGGTTTGCGCACTCGCTTTGGAGCACAAAGTTGGCAGACGCTACAAACCACTGTAGCGAGGGGTTAAGAACGCGCATAGCAGCGCAGATTGCCCAGTGAGTCGGCTGTGCTGGCATCCCGGTACTCACGCTCGACGTTGAAAAACCTTTCAAAAAAAGTTGTTCCCTCCAGAGGCGTCATGCACGTCTGTTGCAGCTCCGACCTCTTGCCGCTCTGCGACGCGACACGCAAACGGATTACTAATAAAGCACACATTTACCACCGGCTAAACTCCGCGCGGCGCACCTTGGAAATGACGCCCAGTAGTTTTGTGTTGAGCAGATGCGAAAACTCGGCATGCGTGCACGTTGCGACCAGCGAATCAGACTGCCACGGAAACATCCAAATCGACATGGTCAACGCGGCCGACAGTGAAAACGCGCGCTTTACGCCCGGCTCCCATGCCAAAATCTGAAGGAGTTCGTCGATCCACTCTGCAAACCCGCACGCGGGCGCCGTCGCGGAATCGCCAATCAAGCTGACAGTCCGAGGAGCAGGGCGCAATTTTATTCTTGCTAAGAACCGGCGCACTTGGGTTTCTATCCACGCGTTCATGGCGCGTATGTCTGCGTGCAACTGCCTGTCACGGGTGTGTGCCGGAAACAAGAAATGCCGCCATCCGCGAAGACAAATCATTTCTAAACACCAGATTGGCAAGCTCGGCAACCTCGGGTACACCCTCCTCGTCGGCGAGCTCGAGCCACTCGTAGATGATGTTGAGCACCGGCGTCTTCCACGACGGGCAGTACGTGACGGATGTACCCGTTTTTATTCCAACCGCGCGATGACCCGCGCCGTAGTCGCAGTCCGTGGTCATCACAATGCACGGGTCTGGATCGGGGACAAGCATTTGCTCGTTGACGTGCACGCGCGGCACGCCTTCGCACAGCTCCTGGATTGTTGTGACGGCACTCGCAAAGCATTCGACCGAAAACGTCTTCCAAACGGCGCTGTCGTCAAAAACGGAGTGGATCGACGTTTCTATCATGGGGCGAACCACATCGTTTGCGGTTTCGTTTAAAATTTCTGAAATCATCGTGTCTGGTCGTCGCCCTTTGGGTACCGTGCACACGCTCCAAGCCGGAAGCACGTGGCGCAGCCGCAGCTCGATGTAGTTGTCGCTAAACTTTGTAAACGACAGCTTTCGCGACGCGTTGACGATAACCGTCTTCAGTCGCGCGTGTGCCGAGTAGTCAAAGGACTCGGAAACCTCGCCCCACGACAACGATGTGACCCCCGCATCGCACGCCAGCGAAAATACCAAAAGCCGCACCAGTTTGCTCTTGTGCTCGAGGTCCTGAATTGCTGATATTTTCTGCGCAAGTGCCGGAATTAAGTCTTGTGACACGGGCGCGCACGATTGGTTGGTCGGGCACGTGATCATCTGCATATCTTCGGGGGCCGGCACAGCCGCCGCATACGCCGCAGCCAATTCTTCGATGAGCTGTCGCGTTTTTGGCGGAGATTCGAGCAACGCCTCTTTTGTTTTTTCAGAGTTGGTTTTGTACATAAAGGCAAAGATGACTTCAAAGGGGCTCATGGCAGCCAACTGATAGCCGGTTCTCAGCGACACGGCACCACCAACCACCGCCGGTGTGCAACGGTAGCTCCCAGCAAGCAACTGAGGATTCAACCAACCGTTGCGGTTTGCAACTCTTAGCAAAAAAGAAACCAACCCAAAACAAAGGGGCCACCGAGAATCAAACTCGGGTTTGCTGCTTCAAAGGCAGCCGTGATAACCGTTACACCATGGCCCCGAAAATGCGAAACGCAAGGAAACGATTCCTGCGGGTCTTGATCCCGCCACCCTCGGATTAAAAGTCCGATGCTCTGCCGGATGAGCTAAGGAACCTTGGTCTTGCTCGCTATACACACACAAATCGGCGCCTGGAAGATGAAGGCAGCCAAAAACAGCCGAACCAGCGATTGTGGGCCGTGCTGTCAGCGAAATCTCCGTTTTTTTTGAACGGAGGCGCCATTAAATTATACGCGCGTCGATGACTCACATCCCCCAAAAGATTTTTTTCGCTGATATGACTCATCGATGTGTCTATTGTGCGTCAAAATAGCATACATGAGTCATCGTGCATGTCTTTATAAGAGCGCTGTGACCGTTGAACCGCACATCCCCGCTCCTCCCCGCCAACGTTACCCCCTCCCTGCTCTCGTTGGCTCTCTGTTCCCGCCTTTGAATTTCCAGGGAAGTTTCCTTTCCGTACAAAAACCTACCGCGCAGTCCCTTTTGGTTGTTTCCATCGCAGGAATCTATTGCACACATGCCAGACAGCGGAACACAAACCGACCCGGTGGACGACATCATGTCTTTCGAGGAACAAAACGCCCAAAAGCGTATTTTAAACACCTCGGACAGTCAACGGGAAGAAATGGTACACCCGCCATGTGATTATGTTGTCGGCGTGCTTTTTTTAATAAGCGCGCGGTTACCAAAGGGCGTGCAGAGGATGCTTGATTTCATCAAGTTTGTCAACAGAGCCTTTGCCTCGTCGGACATGGACGGCGCTACCTCAAGCGGATTCGTGTGGACTCTGCCGCCGGAGGCCGAGCACCTGCAAAAGTGTGCACCCACAAAGGTGGAGCTTTTTGCGTTGCTGATGGGCGTCACGTTGATTGACGAACCCAATCCGTACTACTTTGATACCAAAGATTCAGCCGGCAAGTACTTGTGCAACTTCAACGAGTCAACGAACAAGATCATGTGGTGGTGCTTTAACAAACACCACAGCGCCGCTACCACCATTCGACCGAGTGCTGTACCGCAAACGTTTCCAGTCTTTTGTACAGACCCGGATGCCAGGCCGATGCTTGTGACGAGGGAGCTGTTGGTGTTTGCTGTCCAAAAACTGGTTGAGAGTGTCGGCGGCATTGTCCACGGCAAAACACCTGGCTCGGTGAACGTTTCGTTTGAAGCATGGCAACAGTCGGCCGAGGAGATGGCAAGGCAAACTCCCGAGTACAGGGGCTATCCCGCACTGGCGCCTTTGGACCCACTGTCGCAAGAGCGCTCAAGTCCTTCGCCGCATTGCTGTTCAAGGAGCTCGAGCTCAAGCCCGAATCCGGCGGCGGCACCTGTCAGCACCGCCGACGCCGCCGCTCCGGAACCGGCAATTTGCGCGGACGACGATCTTCAGCGAGTCCCATCTCCTTTGCCGCGCCGGTTTGAGACACCCAGAACCACAAGCACCAAACGACCGCTGGGCGCCGCGGCTGCTAGCGCCGCAAAGCGCCCAAATACCAATTGAGAGGCCATTAAAACTTAGGTTGTAACAAAGATTGCGCGTCGCCCGCAAGCGCGTTGGGTGGCCCGCCGGAGTCGACTGCACGGGCATGGCGTTTGATAAAAATGTTACCGGTGGCAAATGTTTACAATCCAGCCTAGTCGGTCGGGGCGTCGGGGCCCGGCCCACCCGGCATGGCAAACAGCCTCGTCTTTGCGGCCAATCGCGAAAGCCCGGTCGTGTCGCCAAATTTGTCAGCGTGCGACAAAAGACCCTGCGCCGCCGAACTGAGCTGCATCATCACCGCGCGCAACGCCATATACATGCTTCGCAGCTTTGTCTTGTTATTGTTGTTTTGCATGTCAATGGTGTGCGCCGACACATCCTCCGAGGTCGAATACCGGCGCCGATTCTCGTACGAGTACGCCTTGATTCCAAACTCTGAAAACAGCGGAGCGGCAAATTCAACCCCGCGGTGTATCGACGACGGAGGCGGGGCGTTTGTTGCCCCCAGCGCCTCGCGGGTTACGGCGATCAAAACAGACGCAATACTCTGGCCGTTGTCTGCAAGAATCCGCGAGAGCGGCACCGACGTTGCTCGTTCACACGCGCAATGCAGCTTGTACCCGGGCGATGAATGATCTACACGGGGCACCGGAAGCTGTTTACGCGCCCGTTTTTTAGGTCTGCCCGTCGACGACTCGGCGGGAACGGCTGTGGCCACCAACGGCACAAGGTTGCTGCGCAGAACGTATGCAAGCGACCACCGACGAAGTTGCTCGCGGCGAGTGCACCCCGTTTGCAGCGAAAGCTCTTGGAAAAAATCTCGCGCAAGAAGCGGGGCAAAAGCGCCGTTTTCAAAGTTTCCGAGAAGCGCGCACTGAAAGCCTTTGACCGACCGCTTGAGCGCGGCCACAACTATGTAAATCACAAATTTCCCTTTTCCGTCGCAAACGGGAATCGGGAGGTTGATGATCGGGGCAAAGTACGTGCTGCCGTCTTTGTATCTTGTTGGAACAAAGATAATTCCACCGACTGACATTTTTGGAAAAACCATAAACATCCGACCGTTCCAGCGATAGCCCGCCGAGGGGGGCAGCGATCCGCGGCGGAAAAACGTTGCGCGTCGAAGCTCTGGGACCATGGTGGAAAACCCGCGCAGCGGAGATTTCTGCCCCGAATAGTCGATGCACGAACACACTGGCAACGCCTCGCAGGCAATCTCGGGCACATTTTCAATGAGCTCGTTCTCACTCGGAAATTCGCCAAGCGGCTCCTCCGTGTCCGGAAGCCAGATTGCATCGGGCACGCCGTCGTCGCACACCACCGCCATGGAGACAAAAACGGTGCTTTCAACCATTCCCATCTTTTTCAGCAACGGGATACCAGTCAACGTCGCAACGCCAATAGAGTGCGTGTTTGGTTTAAACATGACCATAAATCTGTGCCCTTCATCAACATTGGTCAACAACATGGCCACAAACACCAGCGACGACGACAATCTTCCAAAAAAACAAGCCGTGTCTCGAATCAACTTTACCGGAAACGACGACTGGCAGCCGTCCTCGCATTGCCACACGGTGCTAAACTCGTCAACCCCGGCGTGCGCCAAGAAATCGCACGTTAAATCGGCAAGCGAGCAGCCCGCCTCGGCCGTTGCCACCACACGCTGCGCGTGGCTCTGCAAAAATTCCCGCCAATACAACAACACGGCGGTTTTTGCGCAGGGAATCATGCGTGCCGCAGCGCGGGCATCCATCGCCATCGTCACCGACACGTTGACGCAATCAAGACCCGCGTCGGACGCGCATTTCAACACCGCGACCTCGATTGTAGAGCCGTCGGAAACCTTGCCGTAGCTCAAAAAACAAACAATGTGGCTCCCAAGGTCGTCCAGTGTCCGCGAGGCCCAGCGGTTCACAAATGCGTTCTTCCAAACACCAGGATGTTTTTGATAGTTCACGTGGGAAACAGGTCCCAAAAAAAAACTAGCGGAAAGTGCCATGTCTTCGAGTGTTACGTTCGACTCTCGCCACAGCACAATGCGCAGCACAAAATCCGATACCAATCGCCAATCAACCGCAGCCGTCGGGGTCAACGTTACCTCCAACGGACCCGAGTACGCGGTCGACAGCACAGCCCGCAAAAAAAGATCTGGGTCGCCGTCTAGACGCCACTTTCCTTGCAACGGCTGGTACGTCAAGCACGCGCAACGCAAAGCGACCCTTGCTTCGTACCCTAAAAACACGCGCAAGCAATCCCAACTCGTAAACGGACGGCGCTCGCCGACAGCGCACCAGCGCGGGCCAAAACGCAAGCACGGGGGCCCCCGATATAGCAGACGCACCGTTGGTCTGCTCCGACAACTCCTGTAGCTTTTCCCAATCAAGCTCGACATGCGTGTTTCCGTCCAGCGCAAACATGTCCAACAGCGTCACCAGCTCGTCAATGCGTTTCTTTCGGTCTTTGATTTTGAAATCAAACCTGTTTTCGGGCGAGTAATTCAGCTCAAAAAAGTACCCTTTGATGGTGTCCCAGTATCTGCGATGGACGTCGGACACCAACGGCGCCTTTATCACCTTGGTCACCAACACGTACAAAACGGCAAACCACATGTGTTGCACCACCGGTGTTTTTTCACGAATCGTAGGCTTTGAGTCTGCCGTTTTTTCAAGGAGCGCCGAGCCCGACAAGTGCATGCACTGTTTCACAAGGTCTTGCAACGACACGCACAGGGGCTCGCCATTGGCACACACCGTCATCACCGCGGTGACAACAACGGCCGAGGCTGCGCTGAGACCCATGGGCAACGGCATTGTCAACGTCGTCGTTATGTCAACACCGGTGACGCGGATTTTTCCGTTTTTCTCCAGCCGAGCCGCAAGCGCGCTGTCGCACGTCGAGCCATACGGGTGACCAAGCCGCTTGCTGCCTTTTCGAAACACGGTCGAGTGCCGCGGGCTCACGTGCATGTGGATCGACGTGCCTTCAAAGGGTGACCCCAGTACCGAGGACCTCGTCGGCAAAAATGCAAACGCACCAACCCTAAAAACCACCGGAATCAACAACGAATCCAAGTTTACACGGGCAACGCCGCCTCCGCCCCCAGATGTTACAACCTGAATTGTTTTCTTGTGGCTTGTCCCGGACACAATGCTCTGTGGGGTGATGTTTAGGTCTCCAAGGCCGTAAAATTTCGACACCACGCTCATCAAAAACTCGGACGACGACGGCAATATGACTTTTGCTGCAACCGCGTACGCAATGGTCTTTTGCTTCTCCGTGCGCGTCCCGCCATGCGCAAGCAGTTCCGCTGCCAGCCGCAACCGAGGGTCTCCGGGAACCCCTTGCTCAGCGCGACTCGACACCGTCATCACCAGCCCGCTTTCATTGACTTCGCTCAGCGCCGCCCACATGACCGTGCGAGTACACACGTGCACACCCGTGTCGCCGTCTGGTGGTGCCGCCATGGACGTGCGCGATTGTGCGCCAAATCCCACCCCCGGCCAAACCGCAGCGCCCGCAGAGCGTGACTCATTGCAACAAGCGCATGCAATGTTTTAGTTAAACATAATAAACCAGCTCGAGGCGGTGTACGTGGTTTTCAAAAACACTCTCCAAAAAAACGTCAAAGAAACGTCTTGAAGTTTCGACTCTGAATTAGTTCGTTTTTCAAACTGGTCGCGACGGCGGTACGATCGGTTAAGCGCGCACTCGCGTTGCGCAGCTGCTAGTTGCAAGGAAAAAAGGCGGGAAAATGTACCATCTCCGTCGACGAGATCATCGGGATCAGCCGCGACAAGATCACTAAAGCCCCGCGAGTTAAACGCGGTCGACGCTGTCAGCATCAGGTTCAGCTCCTCAATCATAAATTTTGAGTTTTCTTCCGTCGTGTTGAGCAGCCGCTCAATTTCCGAGGGCCGAAACTCGTCCATAAAAATCTTGGCACTTAGTCCCTGGAAGCGGCGCCCAGTGTTGAGATGAAAGTATGATGATAACGCCGCCAAATCTTTCCTGATTTGTTTTTGTCGGTCGGTGGCATTTCGAGCTATGCGCAAATTCAGAGAAACAACATCGGGCATTCTGTATCTGGAAAAATTTCTCTGAAAATCCTCAACCACAAGGGCTTGAAGAAATCCAGAGAGCAAAACCGCCATTTGCTCAGCAACATCCGCGTCGGCAACAGTTTGCCCCGATTCGACCGTAGCCGCAAAAAACAAAACCAATCCATACGGAACTCTAAGCTCGTTCGTTTGCTCTCTGCAATACGCCTTTGCGACGCGACTTACGGCGTACGATGCAACGTCGTTTGCCCTCCGACCATGTAACAGAAGCACGTCTGTGGACTGCACAAATGTTTTGTCGTTTACTTTTATGGTCAGCGGGGCAAGACGGCCGTACGAATTCTCGACGTCCTCGCTGTCAGGCTGCGCGGAGCACTTCTTTTTGCCTGCTCGCAGATTGACGCCGTTATCTTTCCAGTGGGTCTTAAGCCTTTTACTATGCTCTGTATTGCCCCGAAGCGTTTGAATATCCCACGAGGTGGCACGGGTGTCATCAAAGAACCATCCACCGTCGCCGCCCGGCGGGCGAGTCCTAAGCAATTCAACGACGTCGGCAGTCACATCAATGGCGTCGGCTCCTTTTACAAACGACTTAAAGTACGAAATCTTTGATGGGTTGTACAGGTAAAACGAGGATTTGACGGCCGATGCGCTTGGCTCGGTGCCGTCGCCGGCGCGCCGTACTTCCTGAATAATCATACCAGGCGGACAGAGCGAAAATGGTTGCGATTCGATTGCAGTGGGGGCCATGGTCGTTAAACCAAAACTCCCAAGCGCAAAGTTTTGATTCATCACAGCTCTCGTAGTGGGACCCTGTGGTTTTTGTTTCTCAATGGCATTCGCCAGGTCGGAATAATGCTCGAATATGCCCTTTCCCGTTGCGTTCATTGCCTCTTCCTCGGTTATCAAAATATGGACCACAAATTCTCGGCTTCCGGCGAGTGTTTTGGCTATAATCTCCTTGTAGCTCATGCCAAACACACAAATTCGAGTTTCCTTCATTGCAGAGTTGCAGGCCCCGCTTTGAACGTTGCTAACGTAAAGTGGAATTGCAATGAATTTGTCAGGGCCGTCAATCAATTTCACTACCGAAAACAACCGCTTGCCTGTAAAATACCCGCTATTCCACCTGCTGCTCACGGCAACGTATGTGCCCCCTTTTGATTTGGTCCATTTTGCACGGGGGTCGATGTAATGGTTATGTCCATTGTTACGAGCTGTAATTAAGGGAAGCGATGGTTCCTCCGATTCTGGAGCGACAGATGCAGACGACTTTGCGGACGTTCCAGGCACTTTGCACTCGCAAAACAAAAACGACAAAAACACCGAACAGACTGATATTCCCGGTTCGCTCCCCAAAAACTGAAAAAGATTTGCGGCAGCAACGCTTTGGCGAAGAAAAGAGCCTGGACTGTCCAACCCTTCGTAGGCGTTGGCCCGACCTAGTTCGTCCTTTGCCACATCGATCATATAGAGGTAGTACGGCCCCGCAAACTCCTCCAAGATGGTGGATACCAACTCCGTGCGGTCGATATTGCGATTGAGCTGGGTGGTCCACTTACGCTCCGTCGGAAATTTGCTGAGGCCGTACGTGATGCTTTCAAGCAAGACGCCAATGCCACCAACTCCTATGCCCAACCCGGTGCCGCCCAAGGACGCCATTTTTTTATTTGTGTCATATGAGTCATACCCAAGTACATATATACCGACGGATTTCGGTACGGGTCACAACACCAGACGCTACCAACCCAACCCAACGATTTCGATCTTTACTTTTTCCCCGCAGTATGAGGGTTCACCGGGCGTTTACAACCACCCCAATGCGATGCGTGTTTCCAGCGACTTCCTTGATCTTATTGGTAGCAGGGGCAGAAACACGACTAAAATAAGTGTGCATCCAGATTTTAGAATGCGGTATTGCGACCGCAAAGGCATGAAGTCCCGTGGGCTTTGCATCGCGAAGATCATCACCACGGAAGGAAACACGTGCGTTGTGCGCCACGAGACCAAAACAACAATAGCATTCGAGGACCGCGTTTTGTGGGGCCCCGACATGTATTTGCCGAATGCCACGACTGTTGATTTGAAGCATTTCAAGGGATCCTATAGCGTGCAGCGCATTCACGTCAAACCGGGCACAACCGTGATTCCATGGGCGGGCATCAAGATACAAATCGTCTACGATCAACCAGGCGCCGCGGGCGACCAGACCGGCGAACCCGACGAGCGTGCGCCGCCACCGCCGTACGCCGACGAGCCCCCGTCGTACGACGAAGCGACCAAGCGCGACTGAAAACGCTCGGCGCCGCGCGCGTTCGCTTAAGCATTCCAAATATATATCTGCGATGAATCATCACATGTGACAACAAATGCCACCATGGGCCCCGGCCGCTGCACGCAGTCAGACGGGTCCTTGCGCAACATCCTGTTTTTCTGGGGGCCCCTCGATCCCTTTTTGTTTACCTTTGCTATTCTGAGCATCGCGTGGGGGTACCTCGCGGCGTTCACCACGCGGTGGCCGTTTATGCACATTTTGGCCATTGTGGGCCTGACGGGGCTTGTGGCGGGCTCGACCAAAGCCAACTGGTATTTTGTGGTGCCGCTGGTGCACGGCGGCGTTGCCCTCGTTCTTGCTACCACCAGGCGCAAAAACAAAGAGACATGGTTTACGCTCATGGCCGTCGGCGTTTCGGCCATTTTTTCCCTTGGTGCCGCCATCGCGGCGGCACTCGACGACCCGTGCGATGGGTGGCAGGCGGTGGTAGCAAACGCGCTTATGATTGCAACCGGCTTGCTCACCGACAGATCCTTCTCCGTCCTCACGTATTACAACCTCATAGAGGCGGCGCTGATACTGCTGGTAGTCGCCGCGAATCCCCTCGAGTTTGAGTCGCGCACAAGTCACTTCACGTGGTGGGGTAAGTTTTTTTCGAGCGCGGCCGCGAAAGCGCGTCGCCGCCGGAATCTCACACGTGCCGCCGCGGCGGTGGTTCCAGGTCTGATAACCCTTGCGATTTTCTCGATCGTGTCGACGGCCGGAGGCGCAAAGTACATCGGCGTGACCTCGGCGATGCTCGCGTCGGCCATCGTGCTGGGCACAATCCTTATGAGCGTCATCCAGTGCCGCATGCTCAGAGCCACGTTTGCCGAGGTGGGGCCGGTCAAGTACACCGTCGGAAACTTTTTTTTCCATTATTATCCGGCGCTCCGGATTATTTACTCGGGGGCGCTGAAAGAGCCAGAACACGTTTATAATCAGACGGCGACCGCCATTGCGATTATCGTACTTTACTGTATACTAAACGATCCGTCTGTGATATACGGATGCGTCATCGTTCCAAGATTCGCAGTCGCAATTGTGCTGACAGCGTTCGCGGTCATGCCAATCGGGCTGGCCCACGCGTGGGCTCACTTCAAGGCAAGCCAGACATGACGCGATGTAGGTATATTACAAATTCGAGCGGCGATTTATGCGTTAAAATTGTGTACACGGGCAAGACGATTTTGGCAAAACCCGCAGACAAAAGCGAGCTGCCTCCCTCAGAGTTTTGCAACGGCCTGTTTGAGCTGTCGGATGGAAATTCCAATGTCTTTCCGTTTATGTGGCTTTCGGGGCTTGTGATCAAAAACGGGTATGACGTGGTGGGCATGTCAATGCCGCTCCTTGCGTACATTGTGTGGGCCCACAGCCTCGTCGCTCCCGAGGACGCCGCCAACACCCGCGGGACGAGTCACTGGCACAAGAGCGCCAACGGGGACTTGTGCAGGGACCTCAAGGCCACCCAGCTCAGGATGTTCAAGGACTGGACGGGCAACATCTTGGGGCCCATGCTCTTTGAAACGTGGAAGAAGATGCCGTTTGGGGCCGTGGCGCTGAATTTGTGCGATTTCACCGCAGCCCCAACGGAAGAAGGCCAAATCAACGCCGCCAGGATTCACGCCGAGACACCCAACACGTCGATTCCGCTGCCAAACCCCAACCTGGTTTCGTCGCTGTTTTCCGAGGGGGTTACGTACCAAACGCTGTTGTTCATAACGACGGCAATAAAGCAACAACCGCGATCGCGCTCCCTCGTCGCGTTTTTGGACAAGATTCTGAAAACAAACGTGTTTATGCTGTACGGCTTGATGGTGCTGCCCGACGTCACGGCGCCAATGGACAAGCTTGTGGCCACCGGCGTTTGCGTCTTGGCCGACCCCGCAAATGCGCCGTTTCACGGGGGCGTGATTAGCAAAATCACGGGCTACCGAAAGATTCCGTACTGCCAGCACGTGGTCAGTATTCTGTCGGTGATCCCGGATAGCTTTCACCCGCGCAGATGGAAATACTACTTTGATTTCTTGTCGGCGGCCGTGTTTGGGAAGCATTCGGCAAAGAGCGACATACACAAACGCATCGCGGGCGACCTCGACCTCAACGACAAGCTTTTCTTTTGCGGCCGCCAGGCGATGCACCAGGGCGCGTTTGAGCCCGCCGGCGGCGGTTCTGCCGCGGCAAAGTCCAGACGACGCGGGCCGTACAATACGCAGCTGATACCCCACGTGAACACTCGCTCGCCGATTGACAACTACGGGGCGTTTTGGCACTTGTTCTACTACGAGTTTTTTGAAACCAGGAGCAGAAACTGCTCGCTGCTCTCAATCACTGGCATTCGGGCGATGCAGCTGCTCATGACAGAGAAGGTGACCGTTGTGCTCGAGCCCACGTTTGGAAACCACGGCGGCATGACCTTTGTGGACGCCGTGGCCTCCCGAGAGCCGCTGACGTCGACGCTGAGCCTCGATGCCGACGACGGGTTTCCGTGGGGCGTCTTGTGGGTTTTAGTCATTTTCAGAAAGGTGAAAAAGATTGTGCTGCGGGTGAGCCTGTCGAAGCTGTACTCGAATCTGGGCGCGGTCAACGACATCTTGAGCTCCGAAGTGCCGTCGTGCATCATTAGTATCCAGCAGCTGAAACCGAGCAAGGCCCCCTCCGACGAGGCATCCGAACAGGCCGGCGCTTTCCAGAAGGTGTGTTCGAGTTGCGACCTCCGGACAGACAAGGCGCGCGAGTTTTCGTCGGTGAAAAAACCAAAGCTCAATTCGCAGCTCTCGCCGTTGAAAGAGATGGCCGATGCGTTTGCCCCGTTTAATGCCAAACGACGACGAAAGGAGGACAAAGAAGGAGACCAAAACACACCGAAACGAAGCCGCGCCAACTAACACCGCACACAATCGAAACCCCCATGACCGTAATTTTGTTTATTTAAATCAACACCGTGTACAATCTGCCTCCGCCCCCACCCACAAA
>VMHT01034662.1_pt1 | contig 25664 bp, 34 predicted proteins | sample 4693611 | NCBI WGS metagenome assembly VMHT01 (sample SAMN12280063, study PRJNA550983) | marine metagenome | isolation source: seawater sampled from same location over 5 years 0.02-0.2 micron viral filtrate | place: USA: collected off the coast of southern California halfway between the port... ...
AAAAAATTGATTGAATTTTTATTCAAGTTCTCAAATAACATAAAACAATATGTATCAACTAACACAATTAACATACGGTAAAATTATCAAACGTCCATCAGCATCGTGTAAAACACCTTATGTAGCAGATGTCACAATCAATGATGAAGATTCATGCGTATTGGCACATACTCCTGCCTTAGGATGTTGCGGTTTAAGTGATAAAGACTCGCATGTATTTATGACTGAAGCAGCAAGTAAAAATATATGTTCATACAAGGTACAATTCGCATCCTTATATGAACAAAAGATTGGTAAGAATATTTTAATTGGAATAAATCCGAAATTAGCCGAAGAATTAGTGATGAGTTCTCTCCAACAAAATCTGTTAGGATTCTTAAAAGATTTAAAATGTTTTCAACGTGAAAAGAAAATCGAAAACACAAATTCCAGATTCGATTTTGTAGGTATTGATGTCAATGATAAACCGTTTATAATGGAAGTAAAAAGTGTTCCACTAGCTGACTATGTTGACTGTACTGCAAAAGAACGGAAAACATACTCTGATGAATCATTTGAACATATTCCATACAATGAAAAAATTGCATATTTCCCTGATGGATATAGAAAAAAAGCAAAAGACCCAGTGAGTCCACGAGCATTAAAACATTTAAATGATTTGATGATGTTATCGAATGAAGGTACATATAGAACTATTATGTGTTATGTAATTCAACGTGAAGATGTTTCCTCATTTCAACCCAGCGTTATTGATGAAGTATATAGAAATATGTTTTATAAGGCACAAGAAGCTGGGGTAGAAATGCATGCTATACAATTTGTGTGGAATGAAGATGGTTCAGCAAAACTAATTAATGATGATTTGATTATAAATAATTTATAATAAGAAATTATAAAATATGTTAAGTTTAGATCTAATATTTATTTGTCCACATTGTGAAGGTATTGTTGAAGTACCATATGGTGAATTGAATTGTAAAATATTTCGACATGCAATATACAAAGTAACTATAAATAATACTATTATTGCAGGGAATCAAGTAGACCCACATGCATCGAAAGAATATTGTGATTTTCTTATTAAAAATGACTATGTACATGGATGTTGCAAACCCTGTAAAGTTATTGGAATAAACGAAGATGGTACATTAAATACAGTTAAATGTGACTATATTTAAAATACATTATCCCACATACCACCTATAAATCTAATTTCATCTGTAAAAAAAAATAAACTGTGAATCTTTGAAAAATTAAAATCTTTATAACTAAATCTGAAATCCTTGTGTAAATACGGAGTCTTAACGTCTGCATTTACAAGGGATGAATCATAATAAATTTTATCATAAATACCATTCTTATAATAAACACGGTCAGTATGAGTTATAAGTTCATTACTAATATTTGTATAATAAGAATAATATTTTGTATAATCCATTTTTAAATATATTCCATCCTTTTCTGAAGAGCAAAATAATTTTTGAAACATACCACTTTCGGTTTCTTCAAATACTGTATTTTCTTTTCTCTTAACCAAATTTAATGGGTCCATTGATAAATCATTAGATGCATAATCCAATATCAGCGTACTATTAGTACCATTATCTGATACATATGTATTAATTTCACAACGAGTAATTTCCTTTTCTTCATTTAAAAATACAGGACTACTACAATTATAAATATTGACACTTAATATATATTCCTCGGGTAATTCAGGTCTTATTTTGGTTGGAATAAGTGTTAAATTTGAATATTCACCAATATAATTATTTAAATAATCAACCTGTTCTGGCTTAAGTCTAAAATTAATATATGTACTGAATGGTTTTACGGTCATAGGTACATTAAATGTATTCTTAGTAATCGAATTATATGTTAATATAGGCATACCTGTCAATATTCCCCTATAAACAAATTTAATTAAATCTATCATCGATATAATTAAATATATAATTATTCATTTATATTATTAAAATAAGTTATTACAAAAAGTTATTACAAACATTTATTACAAAGATTTATCAACAATATCATAATACATTTGAAGCAAATAACTTCCAAAATCATCACCATACTGTGCCATTTTAATGGATGTTAAAATCAAATCTTTCTTTATAGTTTCAGGCAATTCTTGCATGGACAGAATCTTATAAACAAATTCATTATTTGCATGAAGAACTTTATGTCCAATTTGGTCAAAATGAGGTAAAAATGCAGAAATTTTCATAACAGCAAATTTACCAAAAGCCTTTTCTTTTGCATCAATATAGTATTGAAAATGTTCGGTGTCTAATGGCTTTGAAATACTAAGAGACGTTGAACTAATTTTTTCATGAATAGATGGTACATTTTGAAAAGGATTAAATACACCTTGCTCCAGATGTTTAGTTAATAATAAACCACTAGTTTTACCACTAATAAGAAGACCTAAAAATATATTTTTAAACATTTTATAATATATTACGTAGATAATGTTTCTAAACAATGATATAACCCAATATATTTAAAGATATAACTAATAATATATTAATGTTGAAAATACTAAGTTTTCTATCGCTATTATGCACAACGATGTGTTATGAAATAATTCAATCACCATTATCAACTAAAAAAAAATCTGTTGTTTTTTTCCCTGTTCAATTATCGTATAATGACCAATTACCTGTAGATATATACGGTGAATTCAAAAAAAGTTTACAATCTAATGGATTTCATGTATTTCAATCGAGTGGAAATACAAATGAAGATTGTAATTTAATTAATGATATGAAGCTTGCAGATGAACTTGATAAAGTGACTCTTGTTTCTCATTCTACTGGTATTAACAATTTATTAAAAGTATGTGATAAGGTACAGAGTGTCGATAATGTCGTGCTAATCGACCCAATATTATTAAAAAAATCTAGAGAAAGTTTTGTATTCAATGAAAATTTGGAAGATTATATTAATGATTTTATTGAAAGTGATAAGTTTACACTTCTTAAAGATGCAATTTTTAAAAAAAATGATAAAAAATATTTGACTTTTGATAATATTGAAAAATTGTTATATATTTCATCGAAAAAATCTAGCAGATGGAAAATACTTCCACCAATTCCCCCTATAAAAAGACTATTCTTGGATTATAATGAAATAAAAAGTACAAACAAAACATTGATTACAATTCCTGAATACGGCCATTTTGATATACTAGATACTCAATGGTCTGATATGATTCACAGTTCAATTAGTAAAGGCAGTAATTTCAGAGATACATTAACAAACTATCATGATGAAATTTCAAATTATATTAGAGAACTTTAAATATTAAAAAAGATATAATGAATATAGAAATAAATAGTTCCATATTCATAATGAAAACGTTATCGTTTATAAAAAGTATTTCATATAATTATCCAATACAATCATTGGAATCACAAAACTACGCAGTAAATCCGATTGTAGGGGTTGATATGGGAATACCGTTGAATATAATACAAAATATTTTTACAACTTTGCATTATGGATATGATATTACAACTGTAAAATCGGTATTATTACAAGTATTAATAGGTTACTACACGTATGGAGGTGATAGATACAAAGATGCATTAGAGTATCAAGAAAAGCCATTTGAAACTGCAAAAAAGGAATTATATGAGTTTTTTGTTAAAAATAAGAATTTGTATAGGTCAACGTATAAAAACACTTTCATTATTATTATGCTACTACTGTTAATCGAAGAAAAAATGTGGTATAATGTACCTTTTATATTCTTACTATATACATCCGAATATTATAAGGATATTAAAAAAATAAACTATTATACAAAACCGTTATACATATCGGTTATGTGGACTCTTTCAACCGTTATATTACCATGTGTTTTACATGATCATAATTATTCTATTTTAAATTATCCTATTGATTATTTACCGTGTCTATTTACAATGTTTGCATCCAGCGTAATATTGGACATACGTGATATTGAAGAAGATAAAATAAATAATATTCCGACTATTCCTGTAACATTTGGATTTGATGAAACAAAAAAAATAATACTACTAGTTTTCGTATTTTCGTCGTTTATATTTGGAATAAACGATAATTATTTAAAAAATCCTATTGAAAATTCATTTTTCGAAATGTTGAATGTTGGACTATCTGCTTATACATTTTCTATTGAAAATACTGCAAATGAAACATTAATAAAATAATTACATTATATATATGTCATTTAATGATATTAGAAATAAATACATTAAAGAAGCAACCGATGTTGAACAACCATCTACAAATATATTAGACCAAATGCCCTCTTATAATTCATATGATACAAAGGTATTAATAGATACACTAAATATTGAATATGATGAACAGTTATTACTGAATCGCATGTTACGTGATGAAAATACACAGGAACAATCTAAAAAAATAAAAGATTTTGTTAATAATTATTCCAATAATGTTAATCAGCAAGTTGTTTCACTAGCAGATGTTTCAGATAAGCTTAAGAATATTTGTAAAGAAAACAAAACATTGGAACTTGAAAAAGATGATTTTCAAGAGTTAATAAATTCACCGGAATGTAATGAAATAGCAGAGCAATTACGCAAAATAAAATCAATGAAACAAGATATTTTACATTTTTTAGACATGGCTGGACTTCGAGTCCAGCAATAGAATTATTTGACGCCTTATGTATCTTCGAAATATTTTATTATTATAAAGCAATGTATGCAAACAAATATAAATGTTGCTGTATAATTTTATGAAATTTTAAAATCAATATAGATATTATATGACAGCTATTAGACCTACAGACTCGGCTCTACGAGACAAAATTGACTCAGATGGATACAATAATACATTAAATAACACCAACGCCAAGTATACAGAAATGGATAAATACATTACAAATTTGGAAAGTGATATTCTTTCCATTAAAGACTTTGAAAATGAAATGTTAGCAGATAAAGCTCGTGGTTATGACGTAGGAAGTTCTTTGGATACTCTTGGATTTCAAAAGGACTCTTTACAAATAGACCTCGATTTTTTTGTTCACATGAAAGACGTATATATAAAAAAATTATACGGAGATTTATATCAATATTGTGATGGTATTATTGAAGATGCCCTTGCAATTGAAGATATTCCTAATGGATTCGACCGAGAGCAAATTAAAACCCGCAAATTCAGAAATATGCGCCCATATCCTGCTCCGTTAATTGCAAATCCTCTTTACTTAGATGTGGATGGAAACCCAATTGAAGGACAACCTGAAGAAATTCCCGACCCAACCGCTCGTTTTGATATGAATGAAATTTTTGCTCTTATTAACTGTGTTACAGCTAATTTGAGAGAACTTGCAGATGATATTGGTACATTTGATGTACGTATTGGTAATGCCAGTGAAAAGGAAAAAAGAGGATTCAATGTTGGAAATTTAATAATGAATTTAGAATCTCAAAAACAGAAACTTACCATTGAATTCAATGGTTTTATTGAGCGTTTACAAAAGTTTTTGGATATGAATGAGAAATTTTCCGGACGTTGTTTAGCAAGAATTAAATCCATTTCCGAAGAAATTGTTTCTTCTGAGGAATTGATGAATCAGCAATCTCAACCTACTACAACTCCAGACCCTAATGCTAGACCTTAAATAAATGATATATAATTTTTATATGAATATATTTATATAAAAATGTCATCAAGTTTAAATAAAGGAAAAAAAGGAATATTAAGAAGAACATTCAGAAGATTAGGAAAAATTTCTGGTATCATACCAAGAAATAAAAAAACTAATAATTTATCACAAACTAGACCATCACAAACTACACCATCACAAACTAAACCATCACAAACTACACAGCAGCATTATACAACCAATGCCAAATTAGAGACAATGTTTAAAAATACTCCAACCATACCAGAAGAAAAACCTTTAATATTACCAGAAGAAAAACCTTTAATATTACCAGAAGTACCAAAAACAGATCCAAATACATCCAATAAACCATATCAAATGACAGGAGCAGAACATAATAAACTTTGGTTATCAATACAAAACCTGCAGTTAAATCAGCAAGAAAAAAGAGATGCGCAAAATGCCTTAAAAGGATTAAATAGTCATCTATTTAATAAAAAAGGCGGAAAGACAAAGAAGAAAAAACAAAAAAAAAGACGTACATACAAGCGTTAAATTCATATTATATTAATTATAAAATGAATTATTTACTTTTTGTATGGCTTGTATTTAACACTAATTACTTTACCCAACATAACCAATTGATTAGAATCCATAACAGCAATACGCCCTAGACCAGGGCAATTATCAAACGCTTCCAAATAAATAGGTTGTTGAGGAACAAATTCAATTTCTGCATTTTCGCCTCTTTCTAAGAAATCAGGGTTATCTAGTTTTTGATCTCCCGTTTTTTTACTCATTTTCCAGATAATATTTGTCATTTTACATGCAGACTTAGCTGTTCGCACATGAACTAGTGGTGAAAATCCACGCTTTAGTTGACCTGGATGTTCTTGGACAGAAACTTGACAAATAAAGCTCTCAACTGGTTCACATAATGCCTGTTTTTGCAAAGTAATAACATCACCCACTTTTGGCATATTTGCTTTGTCAAGACCTTTCATATTCATACCGATGTTATCACCTGGAAATGCTTCAGGCCATGTTTTATGATGCATTTCAATACTAAATATTTTCAAACCATCTAAGCCACGTGGAACAACACGTACAACATCACCTGCTGTTAATGTACCTTGTTCAATACGTCCAGTGATAACATCACCAACACCTTTAATCTTGTAAATTCCATTAATAGGAATACGAACATCTTTATCAGGGAAACGTTTTGGTGGCTTAACAAGCTTTTCAAGAGCGTCATACAATGTATATCCTTCTACTACAGTGTCTTTATTAAGATTTGCACTCCAACCTTTATACCATGGCATCTTATCCGTTTTTTCTACAAGATTTTCACCCTTATATCCAGAGTAAGGTATAAATGCAACTTGTTTTGGCTTAAAACCGGAAAGACTAATCATCTTTGTCATTTCTTCTTTGATTTCATTGAAACGTTGTTCAGACCAATCACATGAATCCATCTTATTTACACCAACAATAAGTTTCTCAATACCAAGTAAACCCAATAACTTGGCATGTTGACGAGTTTGTCCTTGAATTTCACCAGTAGAATGGTCACCTCTAGCAATAGCTGTTTCAAAACCACCCATTTCAGCAGGTACTAATAGTAAGGCTGCATCTGCGCATCCAGCTCCAGTAATCATGTTCTTAACATAATCTCTATGACCAGGTGCATCAACAATTGTATAATGATAACTATCTGTATAAAATTCCTTTGTAGTACAATTAATAGTAACACCACGTTCACGTTCAGCTTTATCGCGATCCATATAATATGCAAAAGCAAATGAACTTTTACCTTGTTGGTCTGCTTCAGCTTGAAGTTTCTCCATTTCTCGAGTAGAAACTCCTCCTAATTTAAAAATTAAATGTCCAGTTGTGGTAGATTTACCAGCATCTACGTGTCCACAAACAACAAGAGAAATATGTTGCTTACCTTCACTCATTATAATATAAAAAAGCACTTTTTTTTTATATTGTTTAATTTAATAGATTATCAACTAGCGGTTTTCCTGTTATTATATATGACAATCCTAATCCAAATCCAACAAAAAATCCGGTATTAATTAGTTGTCTTGGATAAGTTAAAGGTGTAGGAAAATACTGTATTTTTTTAATATAAATTTTGTTAATATCATTAATCATAAATGCCAATAATCCACCACTTAAACTGGTCGTTACAAGTGTAATAGTATTAATAGTAATTCTATAATACATGTATTATATATTTTATAAATGTTTTTATATTATTTAAATATCATCAATATCTACATCTAAATCCATTTCTATTCTCTCCATATCTGGAGTATTTTGTGGTTCAACATATGTTTCTTCACCGAAAACAAAGTCATCATCATCTTGATTTTCACCACATATTTCCATATTACTTGGTGCACTTATTACAGAAATAAGATCGCAGTTTTTAAGAGTTGATTCCCATTCTCTTAGTCCAATAATAACAATGGAATTAACTACTATGGTATTATGTTTTTTATTTTTACCACGAAATTTACCTCGTATATGACATACAAGAGTTACTTTTTCATCCTGTGTTTCAACTTGACACATTCCATTTCCGTACATCTTTGTTACTTTTGCATATTTTTCATGCGGGCCACTCGGCTCAACTTCTACATGCTTTACAAATTGTGCTTTACGAGCTTGTGATTTATGCTTAGACCCTCCTTGTGTATTCTTAACCATTTTATACAATTATATATAATATCACATAAATTATTTTGATATTTCAATTTTTTTACAATACATATTAATTACTGCTATGTAATTGGTAATGATATTAATAAAATATTAATAATTAGTAATGTTATGGTAACAGAACCAAAGGTAGCACTTTTTTTACATAAAAACTTTCATGAATTTTTCATTTTTGGACATTTTAAAAATGTCCATTTTTCATTTTATAGAGAAACTTTCCACCAAAAAAAGCGCTTCCCTGAATTTAGAGCATAATGCAGCAAAATCCAATTTTTGGTGAAAAAAGTTGTTTGCATATTTTTTTTTAAAAAAGTGCGCCCCAATTTAGGCATTTTTTTACTTCGTCATTTTATACGAAGAATGACGAACAAAAAAATGCCAAAAAATGCCAAAAATGCCGAAAATTTTTTTTGTGAAAAATGCAACTTTACATGCAGCAAAGAAAGTAATTATATAAAACATTTGGCCACTCGAAAACATCAAATACGAACAAATACGAAGAAATACGAAGAAAAAATGCCAAAAAATGCCGCCACTGCATATGAATGTGAATGTGGAAGGGTTTATAAGCATGCGTCGTCTCTATGGAATCATAAGAAGAAATGTGCTCCCTGCATAACAGAAATTCCCAAAAATACAGATAATTCAGAGGTAATTATAAAAAACACAGCGGAAACAGATTTAGATTATAAATCATTATTTTTAAATGCGTTGGACCAAATGAGAGAGGAAAGGAAGGAATTTATGCAAATACGGAAAAAACAGGATGATATTATGATGGAGATGATAGATAAGGTTGGTAATACAACAAATAATACAAACAATAATTTAAATATAAATATGTTTTTGAATGAGCAATGTAAGGATGCAATTAATTTTTCAGAATTTATTAATAGAATAGAAGTATCCCAAGATGATTTGGAGAACAATGCTCAATTGGGATTTGTAAATGGAATTACGAAGATTCTTATGGATAATTTGAGACAATTAACATTACATGAGCGACCGATACATTGTACAGATAGTAAAAGAGAAATTTTATATATAAAAGATGATAATGAGTGGCAAAAAGAAAACGATAATAATAAATTGAAGGATGCAATTAAGGAAGTTTCTAGAAAAAGTATGAGTTCTCTTTTATCATGGAAACATGATAATCCAGAATATAGTGATATGGACTCAGACTTTTCCAATAAATGTGTTGCGATTCAAAAACAAAGTTTGGCAGGTGAAAATAAGGAAACATATTACCCAAAAGTAATACATAATGTAGCAAAAGCTACTGCAATAGAAAAGGATAAATTAAAAATAAAAATATAAATTATATAATTTTGAAACTATATAATTTTATGGTTCTGTCTATGGCTCAGGTTCAGGTTCTGGCTCTGGCTCAGGTTCAGGTTCAGGTTCTGGCTCTGGCTCAGGTTCAGGTTCAGGTTCAGGTTCTGGATCTGGCTCAGGTTCAGGTTCAGGTTCTGGCTCTGGCTCTGGCTGTGAATATGGCATTAATTGAACACTATAAATGTATATTACAGAATAGATTTCTTTAATTTTAATAACATCATTCTCTTCAACATTAAATATAAATGTTTTCTTTAAAATATCATGTACTGAATCTATTTCAATATCATTTTTTAATATTACTGTATTATCATTAAAATATGAATAATTACCATATACAATAGTCATTTGTCCTCTCACGTATGCTGAAAAATTAATACTACCTAAATTTTCATTAACATTATTATTATCAGGTCCAGGAAAACTCCATATTACACAAGCGTCATCTGTTGTCGGTGAATATAAATATTCTCCACTAGGATTACTAGTTGTATTGTGACCGAAATAAGGATAAGTAAAATCTAAATTAAAATTTAATATAGGATGATTAGTATCTAACCAATTTTGGGCAGCTGATAACATCCCTTGTTGAATATTTGAAAAATATACTAACTCATATGATTCGGGTTCTGGCTCTGGTTCTGGTTCTGGCTCTGGTTCTGGTTCTGGCTCTGGTTCTGGTTCTGGCTCAGGTTCAGGTTGACGTATATTATAACAACTTAGTATACCTCTATCAACATTATTAATTTCATAATTAGTTGAAGTTATAAATAGTTTTGTTGCATTCAAATCAAACTTTACACTAATACCATAATATTCATTTGATGTATATCCATATAAAAGTATATTTTGTATTAAAGTCCAAGAAGAATTAATCCATTTATATATTTGTATTAGTCCACTACTATTTATATTATTATAATCGTACATGTAATTAGATACTGCTACAGTGTTGCCATCATAACTAATTGTTCCATTTACAACCCAACCCTCTGCTTCTCCATCGCTTATAATTATTTTATTACCTTTTAAACTCCATGTATTGTTTTCATATTTCATTACTGTTAAATAATTTTGACCAGAAACACCATTATGATTATTTGGACCTGCAATAAAATAATTCATGTCTGAATTAATATCACAAAACTCCCATTTTTTACGTGTACCTGTATTCGTAATAGGGTCATATAAATTATATAAAAATGACCAACTAGACCCATTCCATGTGTAAAATTTTAATTGACCATTTTCGTATCCACTACCACCATCGAGTGGATTAGATATAATTATATTATTTCCAGAATTATCCATGTGACATACACCAGCGTATTCACCACTTGTGATAGAACCTTTTGAAGTCCATGTAGAGTTTGCATTATTAAAATACCATAATCTACATACACCAGCATAATCATTTCCAGCAACAACATTTCCATCACCAGACAATAATGTCCATGCGTATCGACCCATATGACCTGGAAAACCATTACTATTAACATAAATATTATTACCTAATTGTGTCCAAATATTATTTATTAATGTATATATGTATATATTTCTATCATAATTAGTACGAATTGTATTTCCATCATTACTTATACCTGTTATATAATAATCAATGTTATTACCAATTTGAATATAAGAATTATTTACAAATTGGTAAACAACACTGTAATCCGAATGTAATGTACTAATATATCTAACAGAGAAATATTCACAATTTTTATTAAAAACAAAGTAAGGATATATATTATAATCATTTTCAGGTGTAATATCAAATAACTTATAATATTCAGATAATTGATTCCAATTATTTATAATATAATCTAAATCTGCAGTGTTATAATTATTTGGATTTTGGAGATATAAATTTAAATCTTCTATATTAACAGTAGCATCTTTTGATAAATCTCCAACTGGCATATATATATATAACAAAATTAAATAATATATATATATAAAAAATAAATAATGTATATTTTATATGCAAAATAAGCGTAGTATTTTGAAAAATTCACCTCCACCTCCATGTAATAAAAAAAATCAAAAAATAATGGCAATAAATAAAGATTCCCCAAAAATGGGTATTCAGATAATGAATGGTATGGGATTAGGTATAGGAAGTTCATTAGGACATAGAGCAGTAGATATAATAATGGGACCAAAGCAACATTTTGAAATATCACAACCACCACCATCATCAAATACAAGTGATTTTTGTAAGACAATCAAACATCAATATGAAAAATGTATGAAAGATTCCTTAGATTCATGTAATGAATTAAATGATTTAATTATAAAATATAATTGTGTTTAAAATGACATTTTTAATATGTTCTCTAATTGTTTTGCGGAATTGTGAATAAATAATTTTTCAATTTTGTGTGTGGAAGAATCATTTGCAAAACGTGTTTTATTGCTTTGTGCAGCACTTCTGTATCTTTCAAATTTCCATATTTCAACAAAATCTGGAGGAGCATCTGTTTCGGATACAATAACAATATTTTTTTTGCTCCATTTTCGAATAGTATCCCAGAATTCCGAATTATCAAAAACATCATATTTTTTAACATCACGTCTATATTTAATAGGAAATTTTGTTTTTTCGTATGGTGGATCACAATAAATTAACATGTTCTCCGGTTTCAAAGACAGATAATCTTTATTTGTAAACTTAACATTTTTAATTTTAGGTCCAATACGCTTTAAGCTATTAACCATTTCTTTACAAAAATCTTCTTTTTTACCATTTAAATATTTTTGAGAATAAGCACCGAAAAATCTACCACCAAAACTCATACCAAACCCAACAAATGCTTTGTGTGCACTTGGACTTTCTAATAATTTTGCTTCTTTATACTCTTCTTCAGAAATAGAATTAGGAAAAATAAAACTGCCAGATTGCACTTCCTTCCATAGTTTAATAAGGTCAGGATGATAATCATTTGCTTCTATTTTTCCAATATTATTCTCAGTCATATTTTTAAGAACACCCAGAGACCCACAGAATGGTTCCAAATATCCTTTTAATTGATTTTTATAAAATTCATATATTTGCAATAAAACAGGTGAAATGTACTTACCTAATCTTTGCTTCCCTCCTAAATATTTCATTGTATACAATAATGAAATATATAATAACAATTGTATATACGATGTAATAAAATTGATTTCAATTATTTTAAAAATAATATAATATAAAATATGGCTCATTTGACTATTCGTAAAATATTACAAAACTTTAAAGATATTGAGAATCCGGATTATGTAAAATTTATAAACACTACAAAAAAGGAGGTAGAAGAAACAAATACGTATAAATTGATGGGAGTATTAAATATTGAAGTGGATACAGAATTAACAGAAGAAATTATAATTTCTGCATCGGAATTATATGAGAACACACTTAAAAATACACCAGAATCAGATGAAATAGATAAATGGATTGACGATATAAATTATAATTTTAAGATATTGCGTGAAATTATTGAAAATAATTCACAAGATGATACCAATTGTTGCGGATATAAAGAAGAAAAAACTATTTCAGGTCCAGGAAGGGGATATATATTTTATAATGGTATGGATGATAATAATAAAAAAGCAATGGATATACAAGCAACAGAAGGTTGGGATGCAGCAATTAAACATATGATGACAGGTTCGGATGGTAAACCAAGAAGTTATTCAGAAATACGAAATTTGTATGGATAAAAATGAGTTAATTATATATGAATGGCGATGAATTATATATTTCTCATATAATTATTGTAATATTGATATCAATTGGATTAGGATGTTATTGTAAATCAAATTTTTTTTCGAATATTACTCAACAAGATATAGAATCATTAGAGCACGATATAGAGTCACTTGAAAATAGATTAAATCGTCAACAAATAAGTCAACGTGAATTATTACAACAACAAAGAAATATTCAAAATTTAGAACATATAGAAGCAACCCCTATATATTCAAATTCATCAATACAAACACCGGTTGCTCGCATAATACGACCGGATACACCTATTTATAGGAGGCCAAGTTTAACATTTTATGAGTCGGATTCAGAGCAAAGTTCACCTACAGTTCGTGTACATAATAGTAATTTTCGAAGTTAAATATTGTCTTTCATTTCAAGAATCATAGCAAAAATAATTTTAATACACTTTTTATAAATATATTTTTCTGTGGAATCAGGCAACATATCAGTATCATCTTTAAATTTTTCATACAATATTTCAACTTTTTCATCAATAATAGTACTCCATGATTTTCTGTTTTCATTTTCCAAATTAAGTATAAGTTGTTTAATAGTATTGATTTCATTTTTTAATGATTCATTTTCATGTAAGAGATTATCTAAATTACTCATCTTGTATAATATAAAATAAATTTTTTATATTATTAAATATTTTATCTTAAAAATCCATATTATACATTAATATTTTCATTAGATATCTAGAAATAGATGTATGAATAAATAATTCTTGATAAATAATGTGTGAAACAATAATACTTTTGAGTACATCGAAATATACGGGTTGAATAAAGTCAACATTTGTTAAATTAAATTTTTCAAAATTTACCATAATAAATGTGGAAACACCCATTAATATAAATGACTTAACAGGCGTTTTTGATAAATATTTCCAATTCAACATATAATGATGAGGTACATGAATAAGTGTAAGGTAAAAATATAAAATATCTATATTAAAAACACTTAGGAATAATAGTATCGGAACTGTTATATTTTTTAAGAAGGGTTGTTTAAAAGGGATATCATGTTTAAAATGCATAATAGAAAATAGAAAAAAAAGTATATTGATTAAATTTTCATTTCCTGTTTTATTCATAACTAAAAAAGAACTAGTAGTAGCAGCATTAATTTTTAAAAGGGTTGGAACATTTTTAGTTTGAAATGCATGTACCCAATCGGTCATTCCATGTGGTGCAACAATGCCAGTTGTAATAAGTTTTAAAATATGTGGTTTTAACAACATAATTATTATATTACAATATATTTATATTATTGTTATCTAACCATGTTAAAAATCCATTACTTCGTTCTAATTCAAAATTAGTAAAAATATATTTTACATTTTCAAGAATTTTAAGTTGTTGAGGTGATAATTGTGATATATATTTTTGTTTTAATACTTCTATATATTCTTTTTGAACTGATTTAATTTCTTTAATAGCTTCCATTAAAAAATATAATACTAGCTATTTATCTAATTAGTGTTTCAATTTTTTAAACAAAATCGTCGATTTGTCTACATCCTAGTATCATATATCTACGTATTTCGGAACTTAAAATATTTTCAAAATTATAATATGTAATATTATCTTTTGAAAAACAACATTCATATTCAGTTTCACCGATACTGCATGTAATACCAGCAATTTCCATGTAGAAAGATAATACGTTTTTAATATTATCTGCATTTTTAATTATTTTTCTATAATTCAAAATATCATCATACTCAATAACTGTAATATTGTAATATGCCATAAGTAATGCAAGACAAATGTCTTTTCTACTAATATATGATTTTTCTTTAAAAATTCTAACAGCAAAAATACTTAGCTGATTCAATTCACTTTTACTGCATATATTAGGTGAAAAATTTTCAAGTATATAATCTTTTGATTTATTACGCCCTTTTTCATTCATATATTTAATATCTTCAATAAAACATTTGAAATAACTATTAATAAAATGAGTATTAAGACTGTTTAAAATAGTGTAAAAATCTTCCATTATAATTTTGTATACAATTAATGCTATTAATAATATTCATAAAAATATAATTCAATTTTTTGTGTATAATAAAAATTGAAAATAAATAAACAGATAATTATAATTAATTATATGATAAGCAAGATATATTTAAAAGGTGGTGAGTCAATATCAAAATTAGATAAATTACCAGATGACGTACATGGTATTATTTGTGATTATTTAAATTTAAAACATGAATTTGCAGCATGGAGAATTATAAATGAAGAAATGGATACTATTCCAGATGATATAAAATTATATGCATGTAATGAATGTAGAGAATCTATTTTAAGTTACGAATCTTTACGTGATTTCAGCAATGAAAAATTTTTGAATTTATTATTGGATAATATTGAAGAAATCGTTGAAGTAAGAAAAATAATAACTTTATTTTACAAATCTAGTAAAAAATCATCCATTTGTATAAGTGTAAATGAGTATGAATATATTGATAAGATAATATCAGAAGGATATACGATTGAAGAAAAAGAAAAATACTATACAAATTATAAAGTTTTTAAATTAACAAAAAAAACTGATATGAAAATAACTCCTTTACACATGTTATTTGCATTATTATTATGTCCAATTAGGCACCATATATGTTATGATTATTCAAAAATGACTTTAGATATACAATTTGAAGTATTTTATAAAACTCCATATATAGAAAAACTGATACGTTTTGTAAGAAAAAAAAAGATACTTTCGAGTAATACTGTAAAACCCTATATATAAAAATCGATACTTAAATAAAATAATATAATATATAAATATTATAATGCACTTAATAGCACATAGAGGATATAGTGATTTATATAAGGATAATACAATAGAAGCATTTTATGCAGCTATTGAAAATAATTTTGATATAATAGAGTTAGATATACAGTTAACAAAGGATAATTTTGTAATTGTTTATCATGATATAAATATAAATAATAAATTAGTGCGCAATATGAACTTGAATGAGATAATAGATATTGATTCTGATATTATAACATTAGAATGTTTTTTTGCAAATATTGACCTTGATAAAGTAAGTGTATATTTAGATGTAAAAGGGAGTGATTTTATATGTATATATTTACACAATATATTGAAGAAAATAAATAGGAATGATAAAATATTAATAGGAAGTTTTAACTTGAGATTTCTAGAACGATTATATGAGCAAGATATTACCTATAATTTGGGAATAATAACAGAAAATGTTTTACCAGATGAGATTTATAAACATTATATTAGTACAATAAATATAGCATTTGTTAGTTTTCATTGGACTGTTTTGAATAATAGAACAATACGATATTTACATTTAAATAATGTTTTAGTATATTCATATACGTGTAAAAATGATAACATAAAAGGATTTATTATGGAATATGATATTGATGGAATTGTTTCAAATTATATTTTTTAATGTTATAATAGAGTAGTAAAAAAATGGATAAAATATTATTGTTAAAATTATGTGTGTATATAAATTTGATAATAATGTTTGTTTTTTCATCTTTACTTTTTATTTTCAATAAATATGATTCGTCATATTTTCAGATAGGTTGGTCAAAAAATTTTATATTTGTATCAATAGAGATAGACACACCGTTACGATATTTATCACTGTGTGGATTTATAATAGTATTTAATATATCAGAAATTTTTTTAAATGATATTGCAATGCCGTTAATACAATTTAGTACATATAATCCATACAAGCGGGTTATAAATGATTTTACTAGAATTGAATTAGAAATGTATTCCAATGTTATTTTTTTTATACAGACAACGAAACGATTTATACAAATATATGTAACATTTTCACAAATAGATATTGCATTAATTTCATTATTGTCTTCTCAAACTGGTGTAGCAATGGCAATACATTATTTACTTGATAAGAAGGAATTTCAAAATAATGAACAATATATACATTTACCGTATAATACAGAGGAGTTTATTCCAATAACCGTTCAAAATAATTTATAGATTATATATAATGAATAATCTACCTGATGATATTTTACGACAAATATATGAATATGATGATACATATATTGTGAAATATTGTGAATGTATAAATGAAATGAATTATTTTTTCCCGTATAATCATGTGATAGATAACATGAATATAATAAATTTTTATTATAATGAATATAAAATATATTGTGAAATAAATAATACCAGATTTAATTGTGATATATACAGTCCAATTATGCCTTTGATTGCATATTATAGAAAATTTATAAAAATTCACCATATGAAAAATTCATTGAAAAATAAAAATATAAAAAAGTTATTGACTATATCAAAGAGAATAAATAGAATATAAAGTTAAAAATATAGTAAAAAATATGTTTAATAATATATTTTTTGTAGCCATATTAATTTCATTTACAGGAGCATTTATGATAAAAAATATTAAGACTGGAAATATATTACATGGTTTAAAATATATTGACCATGATATGGAAAATAAGACAATATTTGACAAATTCGAATATTATTCAATATTAGGTGATAGAGAGAAACAAAGGGAATATTTTGAGAAAATATTGCTCTTGAATCGCACCGATTCTAAATAGAATTTCGTCTTTTGACTTCATTATCAAAGTCTCTTTTAGTTAAAACATATCCCCAATGTTGAAGAACTTGACGTATTTTTGGGCTAACAGTTTCATCATTATAATTTGCATTTTTTTGTAATATTTTAGTTACTAAAAATCTCATAAATCTACCACGTGGTCCAGCTAAACCTTTCCATCTTTCTATTTGACGTTTATCATCTTCACCTCTTTTGCCATTATAAAAATCACAATACCAATGCATCCATCCGTATGGATTTTTTGGATGCATCCATTTTTTTTCCTCCCAATATTCAAGGTCTAAACCAACTTTTACTTTATATTTATTTTTATTAACATCATAATCAGGAGAACTTAGATTTTTTTCAGGTACATTTTTCCACCATGATTTATATTTATGATGAACATTTTTATAATTACGTTTATTTGTCTTTGAATAAATAGGTCTCCAATATGTCCCACCAAATGAGCCTAATTCAAAAACTTTTTGAGGAGAAAGATTTGGAGTAAAATCAGGATAATCATCAAATTTAATAGTTTTACTTGTATTTTTTCTTGTTTTATTGTTAGGCATTTAATATATTATTAGATATAAAATTATTTTAATGATATTTATTCCAATTATTGCAATGAATACAATACCTACTTTTAAAGAAGCCATAATTATTGATTAAATTAGTTTTACAATCTGTACAAAAGAAGTCACCACATATACAGCAAAGCTTTTTATTATTATAAATATCATATTTATTACATCTTTTACATAATTTTAGAAAATCTGTAATATATCGTAGGACATATTCATCAAACATCACGGTATAATATTATATAAATATTTAATATTATTATAAAATGATTTTAAACTAGTATAAATATGTATTAACATATAATAAATAATGAAATATATTGTAATAACCGGAGGAGTTATATCAGGATTAGGAAAAGGAATAACGGCATCTTCGATAGGTATATTATTAAAAAGTAAGGGTTATTCGGTTACATCTATAAAAATAGATCCATATCTAAATATAGATGCAGGAACAATGTCACCATTGGAACATGGAGAAGTATTTGTTTTGAATGACGGTACAGAAACGGATTTAGATTTGGGTAATTATGAACGATTTTTAAATATAGAATTACATAAGGATCATAATATAACTAGCGGAAATGTGTTTCAAAAAATAATTAATGACGAAAGAAAGGGTAAATATATAGGTGAAACGGTTCAAATTATTCCTCACGTAACTAATAAAATACAAGAATTAATAAAAAATACTTCTGAAATAATAGTAAATAACGAAAATAAACCCGATATATGTATAATAGAATTAGGTGGTACAATAGGGGATATGGAAAGTATATATTTTGTAGAGGCATTACGGCAGATGAATTATAGAACACCTGATAATACATTTTGTTTTATTCATATATCATTAATAATAAACAATAATGATGAAGAAAAAACAAAACCTACTCAAAATAGTGTATGTGAATTAAGAAGATTAGGTATTAATCCTAATATATTGATTTTACGAAGTGCAGCCGATGTATCAAAAGAAACCAAAGAAAAGATATCACTTCACAGTGAAGTAAAAAGGGAACATATTTTTATAAATAAAAATTGTGAAAGTATATATCAAGTACCAATACATTTAAATAGTCAAAACATTATTAGTATAATAGAAAAAACATTGAATATTGAAAATAATAGAACGATAGATATAAATTTTCTAGATAGAATAAAAAATATATCAACGAATTATACAAAATCCAAAAATATAGCAATTATTGGAAAATATACTAGATTAAATGATACATATTTGTCAATACATAGAGCATTGGAACATGCAAGTTATGCAGATAACGTAAAAATAAATATAAAATATATAGATAGTGAAGAATTTGAAGATATAAATTACAATGAAAAAATAAAAGAAATGTTAAATAATATAGATGGAATAGTGATACCAGGGGGCTTTGGAGCGAGAGGTATAAAAGGTATGATAAATGTAATTTCGTATTGTAGAGAAAATAATATACCTACTTTTGGAATATGTTTGGGTATGCAAATAATGTGTATTGAAGCAGCTCGAAACATATTGGGAGAAAAATGTATATCGGTTGAAAGTCTAAAAGATATTAATGATCGTGAAGGGTATCATTCTATTATAATACCAATGAAAGAATTAAATACAGATGGAATGGGTGGTACAATGAAATTGGGATTGAAAAAATCAATTATAAATGATACGGATTCGTTAGCATACAAAATATATAAATCGTTTATTATTAATGAAAGACATCGCCATAGATATGAAGTTAATCCAAAATATATTGATGTAATTAAAAAAAATAATTTAAATTTTTCAGGAAGTGATGAGAGTGGTAATTGTATGGATATTGTAGAAGATAAAGGTCATAAATTTTATATAGGTACTCAGTTTCATCCAGAATTTAAAAGTTCAATTGAGAACCCTTGTCCATTATTTAAAAGTTTTATTTTGAGCTGTATGTAAGATATGAACTATACAAATTAAATAAAATTGAAATATCAATAATGTATTAATATAATAATATATTATTATTTATGGAGGCAAATACGAAAACATTATATGAGAAGAACAAAGCATCTATTTACAAATGGCGAGAGAACAACAAAGAAAAATATAATGATATTTGTAATAAAGCTCAAGCCATATATTATGTGAAAAATAAAGAGAGAATCAGTCAACGTAAGAAAGAGTGGTATGCACGAAAAAAGGCTGAAAGATTAGCTATGGAGAAATCTAAAGAGCAGGAAAAAAAGAAATAAAACAGTTAGTTTTACATCTTTGAATATTTAAAATGATCACTGTATATTTTAATATATTAGTGTGTTAGGCTGTTTCTAGTTGGATATTTACCTACTTTTTCAATACCAATTTTATTAAAACATTCCTCCCATATTTCTAATTCTTCAAGTGTAAATAATGGTGCTCGATTAAAACTTTTTAAAACTAATGTAAATTTATTATTTTTGGGAAATATAATATCATTATTTCCATTCCATTCGGATAAATAATTATCTTTTAAATACGGCCAATATCCCTTACTATCTCCATGGTTTACGCATAATCTTACTGATTTATAGAATTCATTATGTAATTTATCTTTAAATTTATATATAATTCCTCCTTCGGTAATGGGTTCAGGTTCAAATTCGCATAAATTAGAGTATTCGTCTTTACTATTTAATAATTTACATAGAGAAATAATATCATTTTTTGTAATAATATTTTTAGTTTTAAGTGTAAGTCCTGATGTATATGTTCCTATGATTTCTGGCATCTTGTATATCTATTACACATTAATAAATTTAAATCAATTTTTAAAAAAATTACAACTGAATAGAATTGTTAGGATATTCACCAACATTAATAATTTTTTTATGTAGTTCGATAAATTCAGGGGATGATTTATCTAATTTAATTGCATCTTGCATATCCTTTAAAACACCTTGAATTTGAATATTTTTTCGAATGTTCTCCAATATAACAGGATTATTCATAATTTCTTTGAATACATCACGTTCTCTTTTATAAGATATAGGCTTAGTATTTTTCTTCATATGAAATAAAAATATTTTTTCAATACCCATATTATCAATAACTTTATTAATTAATAATTGGTTCTCGTACATTAACTTATCTACGATATAATCCGTAAGTAATTCACTTGTATTATTATGTTTGTGATAGTATTGAACACAAATTGCCAAATATAAGTTACTGAAAATATCAGCCATATCACCAGAAAGCATTTGTTCTCTTTTAATAGCACCACCTTTCAATGCTACAAAATTTGTTAGATTTGCGAAATTAATAATTTGTTGATGTAAATCATTACGTATGCTATATGATTTTAATAATAAATAAACAGAATGTGCAGTTATTTTATTAAAATGTTCTCCAAATTTATCAATATTATTATCCAATATGCTATCTAGTAATGAAAAAACATAAGGATGACTTTTATTGAGTCCTTGTCCAAATACAATAAGAGAACGTGTTAATGTATTAGATCCTTCCACGGTTATGCCTATAGGTGCACTTCTATAAAATTTTTCAAGAAAGTTACTATAACCAAGACAAATGCTACTACCGGCATGTATATCCATAGCTTCATTTAAAACAGTTCGTCCTCTTTCGGTGCATTGTTGTTTCATAATAGCACTAATAACAGAAGGATGTTCACCGTTATCTAGAATATCATTAGTCATAGATACTCCGGATTGAATAATCCATGTATTGTATACAATTTTATTGAATTTTTCTTGAATTGCTTCCATGTTCTCAAGAGGCATCTTGAATTGCTCTCTGAGTTTTATGTAATGATAAATCCCAAAAGATGCAACTTTACTACTAGCATTAGCTGTAGCAGGTAAACATACACCTCTACCAGCAGCAAGACATTCCATTAACATTTTCCATCCAACACCAGCATTATCTTCACCACCGATAATATTTTCAATAGGAATTAATAGATTACCTTTTAATGTTCCATTTGGAAATCCAGCATTTAAAGGATTATGATGTGTATCTTGTACAAGTCCACACATATTTCTTTCAATAAGTGCAACTGTGATTCCTGGAGAACCTTTATTTAATAAATTATCAGGATCTGTTAAGTTAAAAGCAAGACCAATAAGATTAGCAACGGGTGCTAATGTAATATATCTTTTATTAATAGTAATTTCAACACATTTTTTTCCATCTTCATTTAATATAACTTTACCGGTATCAATACAACCGGTAGCATCGGAACCGTTATTTGGTCCAGTTAATCCAAAACATGGAATAAATTCGCCATTTGCTAATTTTGGTAAATAATAATTCTTTTGTTTTTCAGTACCATAATTAATTAAAAGTTCTCCAGGACCAAGAGAGTTAGGGACCATAGTAACTACACCTAATGAAGGGTCAACACTAGTTATTTTTGTAAGAACGTTTGATAATTCATTTACGGTGAGTTTATTACCACCATATTTTTCATCAATAATAAAACTGAAAAATTTATTTTTTGCTAAATATTGAATCCATTTATTTTGATTATCATTCGGATAAATCTGAGAACCATCATAAGAATTAAGAAGAGTTTCGACTTTATCATTTACAGAAGAGTCAACAATATTAACAAGTTTTCTTGGAAATTCTAACTTTCCTATAAGAATACTTCTATCGATAGATGTTGTTCCGCTGCGTAATGCGACTAGTTCAGTGGATGAAATTTTTGGAATTTTATTTTTAATAAAATTAAAAATTTGACGCTTCATATAATATTTTTGTATAAAATTAAATTGCGTTTAATACTTATAAATATAATTTAAAAAAGTTATTATTATTTAATAACAAATATGATACTAGAGTGAACTCCATAATTAAATAATTCTAATAAATATCATAAAATCAACAATTTTTTTAGAAAAAATACCATCACTTGGGTAATGAATACCTGCTTTTACTCTTGTTTCATCACATTTTTTTGCAATACTTTCAAATAAATTTTTTTTATCAGGATATACCTCACTTAAAACATGAGCTAGGTAATATGCTTGTAATGCATGTCCAGCGGGCATGGATGGAGTTTCACCGGTATTTGAATATAAATAATCAATATTCTTATTAATTTGATAAGGTCGAGGTCTATTAATGACATATTTAAAGATATAAACAATAAAAACAATCAAAGGACTAGTAATTATTTCGTTCAATTCCGTATTAGTTTCGTTAACATGAATGGAAAAAGCATGTATAATACTTTCATTCGTCAAGTTAAAAAAATATTCATCATTGTCATTTCTATTTTGAGAAATTGTATATACTTCATTTGCCTCATTGTTATTATAAATTGGTAATGTAGGTAAAAATAGAATATATCTAGGAAGTGAATATAAATAAATTAGAGTAATTATAATTATAATTACGATTGTTAGAGTTATTATATTTTTCATATATAATAACCCATTAAAATTTTTATTAAATGTTAACATAAATATTATACACCTGTTGTATCAACAATAATATTACTCATTTTTTTTTTACATCCACGTTGATGAGCTGCAAGTGATTTATTATTTGAAGCTGTAAATTTATTACATATAGAACACACAATAGATTTATTTTCATTATTCAATATTGTTCCACATTTTTGAGTTAATAATTTTGACAAACTAGGAAATTTTATCTCATCTATTTGTGAAAGCATCTTTTTATTTGTTTCCTTTATTAAATCTAAAAAATTCATTTTTCTATTTACGAAATCGATGTATTCTTTATTTATTTCCTGAATAACTTCTTCAGATATGGAAAAGGAATTATCTTCATTACTATAGAATGATTGAATTTTATCAGAAATATTATCAATAACATCAACTGCCATTTTTATTATTGATGACTCATATTTTACATTATGAATATATATAACTATGTTCTCACCATGTATATCAATTTGAAAATTTTGCTTAGAAGTTATTCCACTAGTTTGCGAAAGGAATATTCCATTGCATTTTTGTTCTTCAATATCTCTAATAAACTTTTTAACTTCATCTAGAGTTACATTACGGTCATAATGTTTTGTCTCTATGACAATATTATCATAATGTTGTCTTTTAATCTTAAAATCACATGAAGCTCTTAATGAGCTAGTATTTATAACTTCACTTGAAGGAAACAGTTGATTAAGAATAGTTTCTAATTGAATTTCTCCAAGATTTCCTTTATGACTTGAATTTTTAAATTTATTAAAAAAATCATTCATATCATTTTGAAGGTTCTCTGAGATACACTTTTCTTTTAGTTGAGTAATCTCTTTTTGAATTCTTTCTTCAGATGAAGAAATGATACTGTTAAAGGGTTGAATTAATTGAGAATACTTGTTCTCGAAATTTTGTACAAAAAGTTTCAATGATTCATCCTTATTAGTTGATTGCAAAACCTTATTGGTTTCTTCCAATAGCAAATTTTGAAATGATGTTAAAGATTCTTTTATTGATGATGTTTGTTCGTTATTGTTTTTGGGAACAATATCGTTGAGTAATAGAGTTGTCTTATCCACCAGTTGAGAAGTATTTTGTTGCAAAAGAGAACTTACTTTTTCATTATTTGTTGATAAATTATTAAATAGTATAGTTTTATAATCTTCAATATAATCTTTCTTAGTTTCTTGAAGTTTTATCGTAATTGAATTAACTATATCATCATTTAGTTTTAATACATTTGATGATAAAACACTCATTTTTGCATTAAGTTCTCCAACATTGGACAAAATTTGTGAATTTACAGAAGAAATAACATTTGAACTCATACCATGAATGATTTGCTCTAAAAAATCAATAAGGAACAAATTCATAGCTTCACAGTCAAAATTTTCATTATGTTTATAAAAATCAACGATTTTTTTTGACGTAAGTACAATTTCGCTCATAATTTATATTATTTGCGTTATCTTTTTATATATTAAGAGTTCTTTAAATTGTTTATTTTACAATTGTAATACAATTGTGTTACAAAATCTTACAATTGTGTTACAAATCTTACAACTGTACTTT
>VMHT01035659.1_pt1 | contig 25655 bp, 40 predicted proteins | sample 4693611 | NCBI WGS metagenome assembly VMHT01 (sample SAMN12280063, study PRJNA550983) | marine metagenome | isolation source: seawater sampled from same location over 5 years 0.02-0.2 micron viral filtrate | place: USA: collected off the coast of southern California halfway between the port... ...
CCAAACGCGGGTAAGTTTGTCATTGGATCTACACCCAAGCCCGCAGCGCCAATATCAACGCTCAAGTTAGGATTAGATATGTCTGACCCTGTGCTGAACATATCCCTCACTCTTTCCATCATAGGCGAAACGTAGCTCGACACATCACTAGCTGTTACACCACCTGTAAGCGGAGCCATCAAAGACCCCAGCATTCCGCTGCCTTCGTACAGTTCACTTTCGGGGTCAAGCTTTGGATCGTAAAACTGGCTGTCTTTAATCGCCACCGGATCATCTCGCATACTCATAAGCGTTGCCCCCATCATTGGGCCACCAAATAAGGAAGCTAGACCTCTGGCTGTCATCTCAGTTCCAGTCATAGGCTCTCGTTGTGCACGTACTTCACCAAAACGAGTTGGGTCACCAGCCGAAACACCAGAGCGAAGAGTACCTGCGGTTTGGTTTCCACCCACTGGGGCGTTCAGGACATTAGTGCTGGCATAAGGATTGTTATACCTATCGACATTGAGGCTTGCTATTCCTTCCAGCGTGCCCTGTCCAAGAAGATTATTATAGCTGATACTTGATGGATCGATGCCTAGAACACGAGAAAAGAAACCCTCGTTACCGTAGGGGTTGGTTACCTGACCTTGGTCGTTACGAACAATACCTAGCTGTTGCTCTGTCGCTGGATCATTACGATTATCACCGCCTTGCACACTAGCGTTTGAAAAACCATCGTTAGCGTCAGCGTCAGTGGGAGCAGAGATATCGACTCCATAGTCATCCATACGAGCCATTTACTTTGTTCCTTTGAACTTACCACCTTGAATAGCGGCACCCATACCACGGCAAGACATGTACTTACCGTCCTTGGCCTTAACTTTAGGAGCCTTTTCATCGTCTTCGATCTCACGAAGACTAGGAGCTACTCTTTGACTTTCGTTCATGTCGCCTTTTCTTGGCTTTGGCTTTGGTAGGACGGTTGGCTTCTTGCTTGCTCCGCCTTTTCCATATTTCATTTTATTCATGTTATTCTCCATTATGACGGAGCCGCCATCCCTGCGGCTTCTACCTTTATTTATAAGCTGTTTTGCCTCGCTAGTCGAGACACCAATATCTTTTCCAAACTGCGCTGCTCTAGGTCGTGCCATTAAACTAACTCTTTTCCGTGTTCAGCCATACCGCAAATGCACCTGTCATGGCCCCCGTGACTACACTCACCAGTGCCGACTGCTGGGTCGTCGGATCCGGCAGGAGCATAAACCATTCCACTACTCGCCATGCTGAGATGGACATCATCAGCATCATAAGACGGGGTAGTATCTTCCACCTTAGAAATCTTTCCATTGTTAGTTCTGCCACGATTGATCCTCGCCTGCTCTTCCGTTGTTCTGTCGCTCATATCCCACATGTAATACACTACTTCTTCCCGAAGAATTTAGTCGCGCTACGCACGCCAAAAGAAGCGGCAACGATAACGCCCAAGGAATATTGATACCATTCAGGCATGCTTTCGAGTTGAAGGAACCCATTTGCTACGACCTCTTCCATACCGGGGATAAACGCCAAGATTAATGGTATGCTAAACAAAATTACTAGCCACTCGTCAGCCCACGAGTTGCTTTTACTTTTTGCCATCTCAAGATCCCAGTCGATCTCGCCTGTGGCTTTCTTCTGCATGACAGTAGCTTCAGCCTGCGCCTTGGCAACCTTGGTCGCAGACACTGCCTTCTTCTCTTCAACCTTACCCTCTAGCCACGTACTAGCTAAAGAAGATATAGGACCTATCAACGCTCCTAGCATTATGTCGTCTCCCCATATATACACATAGCTTTATACTTATGTGGAACAGGTGCCATCTGCCTTATATCTGCCAACATGTGAACCACTCTTATGTCACACTCTTGCTTAGTCTTGTACGGACCCTGTGTGTCTGTAAATTTGACGCACGCATTAGCGTAGTTAATCGCACACGCTAATACAACAGCCTCAAACATTACCGATCCCTACTTAATGCCGCCTGTGTGTTAATACGATAGATATTAACATCGTTACGATCACCCGCTATCTGCTCCTGCAATCCTTGGCGTTGCTGTGCCAGTTCATACTGTTGCTGTAGCTTGGCCTTATCAATCTGGAAGTCCATAGCGTCGTTCTGCATCTTACGCTGTATTTCCTGCGTATCGTTCTGTAACTCCTGCTGACGGATCGCAACCAGTGGATCCTGTTGCTGGGGTGGCTGTACCATAGGCATGATCTGCTTCATGATCTCTGTAATCTGCTGGGCAACAGCAGACTCTATCACAGCAGGATCTACTTCAGGAACTGGCTCACCTTGTGCCTGCGCCTGTTGTGCCGCATTCTCAAAGAACGCCATGATCTGATCCCGAGCCAGCATAGATACGTGCTCTTGTACGTGAGCCTGCAACAACAAGAAACCCTGCGGGTTGGCAGAGGCAACTGGTGACGACAAGAACATAGAGTGCGCCATGATGTGTGACTCATGATCCTGCTGTGGAAATGCCTGCGGCGGCATACCTTTTACAGAGTTTGCGTTCTCTGTAGCTGGATCAACTGGTTGCGGTGGCTGTGGCACTGGCAGAATACCGTCAATGTTCTTCACATCCAACGCATCGTACATACGACGATAGGCTTCATACATGTTATGCATCTGCGGTGCGGCTTGAGCCAACTGCAACTGTGTCTGTGCTAGCGACAAACGCTGTGACATAGAAAATATTGACGGGTCACTGGCAGGCAACACATCAACACGACCATCAAAGTCCTGCGCCATAATCTCAGCAGGCATGTTCTGCCCGACAAAGTATGGATACGGCATTGGATTGTCGCTGAATACCTGCGCCAGCAAACGGAACTCTTGCTTCTGGGCATAGTGCAAACGCTTGTGAATGCTTGATATGATCTTCGAGCCTTGCTCGATCAGTGCAACGGTTGTCCCGACTGGGGCTTGTGAGTTGACGTCGGCAATTTTTGCGTCTGCAACCTGTGCAAATCTGCGTCCTGAATCGACAATAACGCCCAGTAATTGAGCAAGTGTCCCAGAAGGTTCCTTGTATGGAAGGGGCATAAGAGCATTCCGAAGATCACCACCGGGAGCATCAATATCACGAAACTCGCCGGGACTAAGCGGTTCATCATCATTGCGAATACGAACACCACGGGCCTTAAAACCAGCAGGGAGGTTAGAGAGCGTCCCCGCATCGATGAGTTGTCTAAGAATCGAAGTCGCGGCACGAGACAGTCCCCCTATTGTATGCAACAAACCAAAGCCGTAAAAGCCAAAGCCGGGCAAAAACTTATAGTGCACGAAGTATTGGCGCTTTTTCTTTAGGGGATCCATTTCCCGATAATTACGCACAATCGATAATACCTTTCCCGAAGCATCGTCCAGAGTGACGATGTAGGGAAGCTTAATACCAGTTGCCTCGCCTTGCGCATCCATATCCTCAAAACCATCAAGGTCAAGGTCAGTGTGGATTTCAAGTAAGGTATACACGTCATCCGAATACGATGGACGAACGCCTTGAAGCTCATCTTCAGTTTGTTTAATAGGTCTGTCATCTTCCTCATCCGATGCCTGTAGTTCAATGTCACGATAAACACCCGCAACCTGCATCTTGCGCAGCTCGTTCTCAGTCATGCGAACAACATGTGTCACACGCTCGGCAGTGCCCAAGTCAGATGCAGAATAAGGTACAATCAAATCATCAGCAGGAATGAACTTGGATACAGCACGATCCTTGCCTGCGTCCTGATATACTTTCTTAAATGTAGAACCTGTCAGTGGTAGGTAGAACAACATCTGATCCGTGTCAGGATCAAACTCTTCCATCACTTCCGTAACCTGATAGTTCATAAAATCTTTTACACGCTGGGCTTGATCTTCACGAGCCGCGTCAGGTGTACCAGCTATGTTCGTCTTCACAGGTCCGCCAGCAGGTAACATCTCTTTGTATGCCTGCGCCTGAAACTGCGTAACAGCCTCACTGAGCAACGGATGATGAACACCACTAGCACCCAAGAACGGATCACTCCGCTCCTCGTAGTTAACACCCAGTAGCTTCATGCTCTTGGATATCGCATCTTCCCAGTCAGCCCGAGACTCACGATCATCGTCAACCTTGTTACGAAGGTCCGAGGACAAAGAGCCAAGCTCGGAATCATCAAGAACCTCGGCTAAATTAGCACTGTGGTCGTACATCTCAGCTTGGATCTCGAACCCCTGTTCTTCGCCCACAAGTTCTATGCCATCAGGTAGTTGACCCTCGGCAGGTAACTCTACTTGTATTTCTTCAGGCATCATGTCCGCCGGTCCGCCAGCGCCCATTGCCATGTCAACCATCTGTGGTGGTAGTGCCATACTAAAATGTTCCTTGTTTATCTTTTACGAATATAACTTAAATACGTTACCAATGCCAGACCGTAGGTCAACCTTGCCGCCAGCGGCCTTCTTTACAGGGGTATTGTCACTAATAACCCGAAGCTGTGGACGTTTCGGCTGCGGTATGCCAGCACCAGATATGCCAGCCTGATCCTTACCTACATAACTAGATATCGCCTGAAACACCTCGTCAGGCGTCATGTCGTCAGTTACCCCAGCCAAACGCTCTAACTCAGCCTGACTAGCCGCCGCATCAGCACGCCGTGTTACAGACTCAGCCTTTTTCAACTGCTGTTCCAATGCCGCACGGTTGGCCTGCCCCGCACGCCGAGCATCCAACGCCGCATCAAAACCAAAATCCTCGTTTATACCCTTAGATAAATCAGACAAAATGTCTTCTGTGTTAAACAAGTCAGCGTTAAACGTCCTGTTGTAATTGTCCGTAGTTACCCGAACAGCATCTATCAACGCATCAGCACGGCTCATACCCTGATCAATAGCACCCTCGAACTCGTCAATCACATTGTCAGTGAAATCTTTAGATGTGTACGGCGCATCCTCGCCCATCTGACGACCTACCATCTCAAACGTAGCATCTAACTTCTTCGCCGCCGCTACGTCAAAAGCATCAGTTACCCCCTGAATCTCCATCTGCAAAGTCTTGGCGTCGCTAAGTTCCGAGGTTCGAGCTTCGTCAGCCTGCTTCTGTAGCTTTGTGTACTTATCAGACTTGCCACCTACAACCTCGCCCTCGAGGACGTCTTTTTTTGGTGCAACAGACTTAACGCTAGAACCATCTATTAAGATTTCTTTTTCATTTAAGCTTGAGATTCCCGGCACCGTTGACTCAGGCGACGCTAAAATATCCCCCGCTCTTACGGTGTATTTGTTCGTAGCCTGAGTAGTTTTTCCCTGACGCTCTCTCAGGCTCTGCCCCGGCAATGTTTGACGACCAATATTTGAATCTAAACTGAAAGACTGAACCTCGCCTTCTTTAATATCACCAACACGATACACAGTCACAGGGGTATCAGGAGTCAGGTCCTCTACCTTTATACCAAGATGATCTGCCACAAAGATATTTGAATCTTCTTTTAACTTACCTTGAATAGCACTAAGAGTGTCAGGCGATACAGTGTCTAAAAGTTCGTCCGACTTTCTGGCATCCTGCAAAAAGTAAGTAGCCGACTCACTAGCATCAGGACTCACAAGATCCTTAATAGCATCAGGAGTTTGCTGACGCCTAACATAATCCATAATCTCGTCTGAAGGTTCAAGGTCCGAGGGCGAAGAATCAAGCTGCGCGGTTCCAGTACCCTTCTTCTCGATCCCCGAACCTCGGGCCTTGGTAGCTTTTGCGAAAAGACCAGCTAGGCCAGCCATGCCAAAGTCCATGCCAAACCCACCCGCTACACGACCAATCATCTCAGGTACAGTGTCAGTAGGGCGACGGTAATCTACACCTATAGCCTCGCCAAGATCAGCGTACTTGTCGATTAAGTAAGCAGATCCACCAACAGGCTTTTCCGGTACAGGAACACCCACACCACGCATCGCCATTGTGGTCAAATCCACAGGGGCACCAACCAAATCAAACGGGGCAAACTTAGCCCCCTCAACCATTTCTGGAACCTCAGTAGCAATCCGATCACCCACGCCAGCCAAGTTACCCATGCGCTTCTTAAAGCCTTGAGCAAATAACGCACGCTGTTCAGTAGGTGTGAGTTGTGCCATTACGCAATCCTCGTGGGTTTCTTCTTCTCAGGAAGCATGATCTTTGAAAACCGATTGGGAACTAGCCGAACCTTGGGCTTAGTAATATTCCCTCTTGCGCGGCGGTGCCCAGTCCTCAAGTTCTTCTCCGTTCAAACTAATAAAGCCCCCTTGGCGAAAACGCATCAGAGCCATTGTCATACTATCACAAAAGTCATCATGATCGCCATTAGGAAAAGAAGCAACCTCCTCGATCACGTCTTCAGCAAACCTCTTGCCAGCAGGATACCAAACCTTACCACCCTCAAATATAGGCGAAGCCATATGCATGCGGGTGGTTTTATCCATTCCACCGCCCCCCTTCTTACGACCGGGGCTAAATGTCAGGACAGGGAGGTTCAGTAACCTCATTTCGTCAGCCAAAGGTGTACCAGACGCTTTTGCCTCAATCAGCATCATATCCGGTTCCCAATACTCATATTCTTCCTGTGCAATCTGCTTTAGTTCAGGAAAATTCCAACGACCCTTCTTAGCATCCAACATAATCAAATGCTGCTCGCCGTTGCTGTGAGGCTCAAACACACCCCATGTGGTTATCGCACTGTAGTCAGCAGTCTCTTTCTTGCTGAACGCAGTATCATAAGACTGAATAATATAGTCAAGCTTCGGAATATCTTCGTGCTCCCACTCCTGCCACCACTCGCGCTTTATCATCGCAGTTTCTTCGGACACAGGATTCTGTTGCCACTGCGCATTCCATTTGCCCGGGGACAACGAAGCTTTGACCTTTAATAATTCTTCCTTCTTCCAGAATTCTGGCCATAACGGCTGATCAGATGGCATGATGGCCGGAAATTCTACGACCTCCCACTGGTCAGACATGATGTCGTTACCCTGCGCTTGCAGTAATCGACCAGTCAAATCCTTCTTTGACCACCTAGTCTGAACAATAATAATGGCGCCGCCCGGCTGAAGACGCTGTCGCGGACCAGATGTGTACCACTCATAGGTTCTATCGTAGGCAGTAGACGATAATGCGTCCTGCTCCGAGTGCGGATCATCAATGATAATCAAATCGCCACCACGGCCAGTCATTGCCGCGCCCACCCCAGCGGCAAAGTATTCACCCCCCGCGCTAGTCTCCCACCGACCAGCAGCTTGGGAATCCTGTTTCAAGTCCGTTTTCGGAAAGACTTCCGCATATACAGGGTCAGCGATCAAGTCACGAACTTTACGACCGAATCTTACAGCAAGTTCAGTGTTCATGGTAGCCTGAATGATTTTTAACTTAGGATTTCGACCCAAGAACCACGAAGGCATCAAATAGGACGCAAATTCTGACTTGGAATGTCGAGGCGGCATGTTCACTATCAGGCGCTTCAAGTCACCCGAAGCAATCCTTTCTAGTTTTTCCGCAATGATTTTATGATGACGACCAACTATGAACCCATCGTAGACATGATTTACGTAGTGCATAAAGCTTTCACGCGCTAAGTCGCGGGTTTCCAAACGCTTTAGCTGTTCTTCTAGCAGAAGCATTTCTCGTAGGTCGTCTTCGGGGATCGTGTCTAGTTCTAAGCTCATACCCAAACAATAATACATGCCAATGAATTTATCAATGCAGCCATGCCATGCCATTCTGTCAACCCCGTCCCCCGAAATAAGGGGGTGCCCCCTCGAACAAGCGCAAACCTGATACGCGATCGCGCCCAGTAACCCCAGCGCGCCAGTTTAGAATGATTACAATTAGCAGAACCGGGAATATTTAATCGCATTTTATTTGGGATAATCTCTTTTTATCTCTTGAATTATGGGATTATATGCTTATTATAATATGTAACGAAACAAACAAGGGATTAATCAAATGAACACGAGAGATACAATCAAGAAGGCACTTAAAGGTCGGATCATGACAATGGTATTCACTAAGAAGAACGGCGACATTCGCAAAGCATATGGACAGGTCGTCGAGAATGATCAGCGTCCAAGTGATGACTATCCAAACCTGATCACGTTCGTTGATTTCAGCGTGGGTGGTGTTCGATCCGCCGACCTATCGAACGGTGATTGGATTATCAAATCCGGTAACACAGTAATGAGAAGGGGTTAGATCATGCGCAAAGCTATTACTCGCATTCATGTAAACCAGCACGTTATCCGTGCTAATGCAAAGACAGGTGAACGCGATCCCGTGTTCACCGTTAAGAACCGGAATACGAATACATACGCTAATTCGGTCGAGATCGAGGGTCGTATGCGCCTAGTCTATAGCCCCGACAAACCGTTATCATGCGGGGCAAAGGTCTGGATCGAAGTAATGGACGATCAAAACATTGTCTTGAAATAAAAGAAGGGGGGCAATGCCCCCCGACTGTCCGGCGGTTGTTCCGTCGCTGATGAGACCATGAAGGTCGAAACAGTCAAACAAACAATGGAGTGAATAAAATGATTAAGTATGCACATAACACGTATGAGAACGTGAATAAGGTCGAGATCCAAGCAACGTCCGGCGGAAACTATACGGTCTGGATCTATCATGATGATATTGTTTCCGGCGCGTGCTGGCTCGAGGGTGACAATATCGAGATCAAGGTGCCGGACGTGGTGCCTGTAAAGAAGCCTGTAAAGCTTCGTATGGGTGTATCGACTATCAAGCGAGGCGTCGAGCTAATGAGTAAAGGTAGCTTTACCAAGAAGCAATTGAGCACGTTCTTGGGTTTAACTGAAAAGAGTGTTGCCACCCTGCTTGTCGATATCAAGCGCGTGGGTGAGGTGACAGTCGTATCGGAACGCCCAGTCGTGCACGGCCAACGTGCCGAACGCCAGTATTCAGTTAAGTAAATAACCTATTGCCTATACCGGATATCCGGTATAGGCTTTCCCCATAGTCATAAAGGAGCAAAACATGACGCAACGTAAAACAAACCCATTCGGTAAATCGACCACCAAGTATGAACCATACGCCGTCTATCGCGGCAATCAGGGATTCACTTGGTGCATTCTCAAAACATACAAGCGTCCGGACAAAGAAGCGTCCGACAAGCATGCAAGGTGGTTCACCTTTACGACGTCCGACTATTGTCCGGAGGGTGAATTCGGAGACGCCTATGCCGGAGAGATTCGGCAATTCGGCAGACTGTCTGCCGCCACGGATGAATGGCGCGAGCACTATCCAAACGGATAATAGAATCCACCGCACGGGGTGGTAATACCGTGCATTCCTCCCTTGAGACTCACCCGACAAGCTTATAGCTTGTCGGGTCTTTTTATATATAGAGGGGCGCAGGACGCAGGACGCAGGACGCAGGACGGGTTAACCGGATTTAGGTTGACCGCGCTGCATGCATGTTTTTGGGTTTGCATAGCCTGGATAATCCTATATAATCCTATGCATAACAACGAGAGGAAAACAAATGACAAACTTACTTTCTAAACCTAGTAAAATGAGCACGGCAACAAGCTTTTCTATTCCGGCTCAACTATGCATAACAGGCGGCAAGCTTGCCAAAATTAAAGGCACCGTTTGCTTCGATTGCTATGCATTAAAAGGCGCTTATATCTGGGCACCAGTTCAAAAGGCGTTAAACTATCGTCTAGATAAATTAAACGCGCCCGAGTTCGTCACCGAGATGGTCGCAGAATTAAACAAAAAACGCGCCAAGCTTCACCGCTGGTTTGATTCCGGTGACGTGCATAGTGTCGCGCATTGCCTGAAAATTATTGCGGTGTGTAAACTAACACCGCACAAGCGGCATTGGATACCTACGAAAGAGCGCGGCATATGGGAACAAGCTTTGAAGATGGAAAGCTTGCCGGACAATGCGGTGGTTAGATATTCCGCGCATAAAATCGATGCCGCGCCGCCCGCAAAATGGGAAAACTCAAGCGCGGTTATAACCGACATATCAAAGCCAATTGGCAAGCTTTGCGAAGCTTTCCGGACAAAGAAAAACGGCGCGATGATCAGTCTTGAGGAATACAAAACAGCCAAGGCCGAGAAAAAGCTTGGCAAGATCGGCCTTGGTTTTTGTGGCGATTGCACCGCGTGCTGGTCACCCGATGTTAAAACCGTATCATATCCGAAACACTAGGGGGATCACCATGCAATCATACAATAATCTGATTGAAGCCATACAAGCCAGCAACCAAGGCGAGAATAGCATCACCATAAAACTAGGCGATGAATTCTATCAAGGCGAGTATAACCTTGTGCTTGGTGACGATAGGCTAGACGACAACCATTTAATCATTAACTTTGTTAATAGCGAGGAAACACCATGCCAAAATACATAACAGCCAAAGACGGTGACGTAATGCGAGAGATTGCATTACGTCACATGAGCCAAGGCGACCTTATCAAGCGCAAGCCTGACGCCAAGGCCGTTTACGTTATCAACCATAGGAACCGCGCAACCAAAGATCGAGCCGCAGAATATAGCCTATCCGACTGGCACGACATGAACCGCGAAATTTTCTTAAAAGAAGATACCATTGTCTACACTGATTTCACATTCTAGCCATTGCCACAGCCTTACAGGCTGTGGTAACTTCAATCATTGTCTAGCTCCATGACAACTAGGGCGCAGGCCGCAGGGTTTTTGTTTGTTTTTCCCCAGCGCCTGCGCTCTTTTTATATTAAGTCGCAGGACGCAGGACGCAGAGCCACGCATCTATAGCCTTGGCGCGCAGGACGCAGGGCAATCCCTTCAAGTCACCATCATATAAAGCCGCAGGACGCAGGACATCGATCCCCGAACCTTGGAACTTGAACGCAAAACCTCCGTCAAACAAAAGTACATCACCCTTCGAGGGGTCGTGTAACAAGAAAAAACTCACGCCATTACAGCGAGAATGCCCAAGATGCCACGCAATCTGTGACTTGTTAACCGTAATCCGGTTGCTTTTAATTATTTTTAACTCGAGCCAGATCGGGACACCATCGAGGCACATGTAAACGTCCGGCATCCCTTCTCCAGCGCGGTTTTCAATCCGTTGGTAATGACTCTTTTTCGGTAACTTCTGCTTCAATGAGGTCGATAGTGCTTTCTCCGTCTTTGGCATCTTTAACAACCTTCATATCATCTAGGCTTGGGTGCTGTTTTCTTATGTCTGCTAGTCGTGCGACAATCTCTTCACGCGACAGCTTATCAAGCTGGTGGACGTGCTGTTGCTCTCGCCTGTCGATAGTTAAACCACCTAAAGCAGATCGTATCTTCTCAGCGTTGATAGCGGCAGAGAATTGCCCTTCGGTCTCAGCGTTGCGTGACAGTTCATCCAATCGCTTTAACTGTCCAAGCAGGGTGACACCATACTTGCGCTCTCGATCCTGTCGTAGTTCTTTTATCAACTCGACAACAAGCGGATATGACTTTCCGTTTAACAGCTTTGATGCGTGTTGTGCGGCAGAGTCTTCGGCATACCCAGCCAACCTCGCACACTCTGCATTACTATGTCTGCCATCGACATAGTATCTAGCAAATTCTCTTTGTCTGTTTGTCAGCCCAGATGGGCGTCCAGCAGGGTTAGGCAAAACAAAATCTCCTATAGGTTTTTCTGTGGGTTTTCATTTTCAAAATCAAAAAAGCATGCGCGAACGTACTCGTGACCCTATGAAGTGTATAAACGTAACGAAGTGTAACGAGAATAATGTAATGAAAACAACACTCGTTACACTCGTTACACTTATACACCATATTTCAAAAATTTTTTCAAAAAACTTTTTCCTGTAGAAAACACTATATGCACGTCACTTTCCTTAAAATAATCCTTGCATCTATGGGATAAGCTAGGATAGAGTATCTTATATCACAGTGTACCGCATGGGATTCACCGTAACAAGTACCAAGGTTCGAGTTTCGGGGATCGAGTACCAAGCAACACTAAACATGAACCGAGTCAAAAGGAGTAATGACATGGCGTTCAATAAACAAGTAGTGAATAAAGTTCGTGATGATTTGAATGAGCATCTATCTACATTCTTCAAAGCAGGGTTACCTAATCTTGAGTTTCACGTAGGCAATGCATCTTATCGTGATGATCGTATTACCTTCAAGCTTGAGGTTAAGATTGCTGGTTCTGAGTCGACTGAGATGCAGGACTTACGTGCTTGCGCTGATCTGTATCAGCTTGATCTTGATAAGGTGCAAGGCACCTACACGTTGGGTGGTTATCGCAAACGTGCTCGTAAGAATCCATTCATTGTAAAATGTTCAAAGACTGAGAAGAACTATGTCATTACGCATGACGTGGCTGTTCGTTGGTTTGGTAAGGAGTCTGCTGATGTCTAGGCACAACGTACAGGATGAGTATTACGAGCAACTTGTAGGCTCGAAGATCACCAAGTTTTGGACGAGTGACGATGGCTTTCCGACATTTGGTTTGGTTCACCCCAAGCTTGGTGCGATGGTCATCGAGGTCAGTTGTGATCCCGAGGGCAACAACGAGGGTTTTCTGTTCATTAGTGATGGGAGCGAGTCATGAACGAGTACGAGGTTGAGATCAGGGCGACTGTCACCAAGACAGTTCGCGTGTTTGCCACCAACAAGGCTGATGCCATTGAGGTTGCGAACGATGAGTTCACAGTTCTGCACACAGGCGATCCTGAGAAGTATGAGCAGGACACACTAAATATTTCAGAGGTGCCATCATGATGTTTGAAATTAAATGTTTGTCCACAGGTAAGATTCATTTCTGGAACCTTTCCGATGTTCTGTATGAAATTAACAGGGATAGGAGCAGTGAGTGGACTTGCTACACAGTTCGAGATTGGCGCGAGGGTTGGTTTGATTGGGTCGAGGGTGACTATTTTTCAATGATAGGAGTCAGTCATGAAGGATAATACTTTGAAATTACTATCGGTGTCATTGACAGCACCACAATGGAACGTGCTCGAGGTTGCCCTTGATAGGTACATCGATGAGCAGATTGATGACGGTAGCGATGATGCCCTTTTTTACGCTAGGAAGGCTGGCATCGTGAAGGCTTTGTTAGAGCACGAGTTGATAAGAGCGGGAGCAGGACAATGAAAGTTCTTTCTATGTTTGACGGTATGTCATGTGGGCGGCTAGCACTTGAACGTGCTGGCATCCCTGTCACCAAGTATTATGCATGCGAGATTGACAAGTATGCAAAGAAGGTCAGTCAGGCCAACTACCCTGACATCGTGCAACTTGGCGACGTCACCGGATCAGGGTTCAACAACTGGGTGAATGCTGTTGCCTTTACAGGCAAGATCGATCTGTTGATTGGCGGCTCACCTTGTCAGGGATTTTCGTTTGCAGGGGCAGGGTTAAATTTCGATGACCCTCGAAGCAAACTATTCTTTGAGTTCGCCAAAGTATTTAAAAGACTCAAGCCAAAGTATTTCCTGCTTGAGAACGTGCGTATGAAAAAGGAAAGTCAGGACATCATATCGCGGATCATGGGTGTCGAGCCTATCGTCATGAATAGTAATTTGGTTTCGGCGCAGAACCGTCACCGCCTATACTGGACGAACATTCCCTTTGATGGCTTGCCCGAAGATCGGGGGATCAAGTTGCGTGACATCCTCGAGCATGGGTGCACTGACAGAGAGAAGTCGCATTGCATTGATGCGAACTACTTCAAGGGTGGTAACCTGAGAACCTACTTCCAGAAGAACCGCCGACAGTTGGTGTTCAGCAAGGATGGCTTATGCCACATCGCTGATGCTGATCTGAAGGGTCATGGCTACAATCGCAGAGTCTATCATCCCGATGGCAAGGCACCGTCTCTGGCGGCGGCATCAGGCGGCAACCTAGAGCCGAAGGTTCTATGGCCAGCGTCCATTGTCGGACGCCGGATCAACGAGGATGGTGTGCGTAAGGATTACGACAAGGATGTTCCGATCACACAATGCCTCGAGGTGCATGAGGTTGATAAGGCTCGATGCCTATCGACTGTGGAGAAGGATACCTTGTTGTCTGATCTGCCCGAGGGTCGTTATCCCGAGGCTTACAGTCCTGACATGAGGCTTGCATGGCGCAAGCTAACGCCGACAGAATGTGAGCGGTTACAGACTGTGCCTGATGGTTACACTGATCATGTGTCGAACACCCAGCGTTACAAGATGCTTGGCAATGGCTGGACTATCGATGCGGTGGCTCACTTATTTAAGGGGATGCGTAATGACACTTGAACCGATAACCATACACCAGCTTGACGGACTGGCGGCGAAGGCTGTCAAGTTCGAGAACAAGTTACGTGACGAGTCTGATCCAAAGCTACGCAAGCAGTATCGGACGAAGGCTGACCAGCTATGGAAGGCTGTCGAAGAGGGCGAGAATGCTCGCCGTGATGCTGGGTTCAAACTCTATGAGGATTAAGCTTCACACCATAACCTTGAAGAAGCCGATCATAAGTCGGGTTCTTCATCTCCGGATTAACCACAGGGCATGGTTGAAGGATGCCCTATCCAAACCTATGAGGAAAGTAAAATGATAAAAAGGTTGATACTAAAAAAGGTGGATGAAACCACGCTACATCCTGATCACGATGAACTTCTTTATCTGGTCGGTTCTAGCTTCTCGATGTACGAGCGCACTCTGACACGCGGTGATAAGCACCGCAAGGTCACGCATATAACCGAGGTGACTAATCAGTATGGCTGGTTTGTGGCAGAGCCTATGGAAGAAATCATGGACATAATGTGGGGTGATAAAAATGGGTAAGGTAAAAGCGTGGGTCATGGACATGGAAGAAGATGCCATCGACATGACCGTTGAAGAATGGACGGACAAGCATGGTGAAAGTCTGATCGAAGTCTATCACGAGGCTCGTAGGAAATATGCGGATATAGTAGGGGGCAAGGATGAGTAGCGTACAAAGATACACCGAAGATGTTTTGTTGCGGAATACTAACTACAGGTTGCGCGGCAGAGAAACATGGATCGATGTCAGAAATCTTTGTGTTAAGTTTACCCGAGAAGACAAGGGGGTTTCGGTATCGATTTACCCCGAGGTTGACGAGGGTTTTGGCGAGCCGCTGGGCAAAGTATTTGTAGCTTTTGCGGACGCACCAGAACTGGACGAGGACGCGGAAAAGCCGCGTAAAAACTTCCAGTACAAGCGACCCACGAGTAAGGGTTTCAGTCTAACAAAATTTATGAACAGAAATTAAGGAGCAAGATTATGGGTAGAAATAAACTGGTTGAAAACATGACCGATGAAGAACGTGCAGAGCACTATCAAAAGATACGTGATGACAGGGATGAGCAACTGCGCGTGTCGGCTATGCATCTGGATGACGAGCAACGTGAGGCGATCAAAGAGGCTCGTGAGGTGCTTCAAAGTGTAGTTCAGTGCTGTCATGAAATCGGCGATGTGTGGATGTCTGATGTCAATAAAATGGAATCAGCTTACTACGCCCTGAAGAACCGATTTCCGTTGGATGAAGACTAATGAAGTGGGTTCTAGTCTTGGTTGTATCTTTAGGCAGCGGAGATTTTGAAACAAAAATACTGGGCGGCTACGACACTGTCGCCCAGTGCCACGTTGCCACAACTGAATTAACTTGGGGTGAGACAATGCCTGTCAATCAAGGTATCATTTGTATGCGGGTAGATAAGTGAGGTGCAACATGAACGCAGACAGACTTTATAGATCCATACGATATGAACCAGATCCGAGGATCGAGGAAGTAGAAGCGACAATCGAGTTCGTTCGAGGCATGGGTCAGATGTTGATCGAAGAGCCATACCAAAGTCCCTATGTCAAAGAAGACGTTGTTGGTTACGCTTATTACACGGATAGGTGGAGAAAAACCCCGGCTATTCCATCAAGGAGAAAATCATGATTGAATTCGGAGACGGTCTATTAGGGCGCAGGATGAATGATGGTCTATGCCCGAGATGTTTAATGATCTGGGAAGAAGAAAGCGACCAGTGTGACTTGTGTGGGATAGCCATCGACAGCTTGAAACGTGACGAGGAGACGCAGGATGCAGGATGATCTTGCAGAATCCCACACCATAATCTATCATAACAAAAAATGTCAGCGATGCGATGTGCGAGCGGACGTTTATCATGGTGCTGAGTTACTATGCGCACCTTGTTACTTTGAGGAGATAAAGAATGAGTCTGGAAAAAGTGGGTTGGAAGGAACTGGTGCAACCCTCATTGTCACCTAGTTCTGAGCCTCTTGAATGGGCAGAAGCTGTATCTATCATTGATAGTTATGTTCATGAGGGCATAGCAAATGCGATTGATGACGGAGAAAAGGATCGATTGATGATCGCATGGTCGAGAATGCTGCGGGGATAAAATGAAACAAAGAAATCCAAACTGGCGAAGCATTCGCCAGCATCATGTTGTGCCTGACAAACGGTACAAGACAAACAACGAGATAGAATTAAAGTTGTGTAGGTCTGAGTTAAGCTTAGAGATGTCACTCAAGGACGTATGTCCGAGGTGCGGCAATTCTGAACGAGTGGAAGTGCATGGACATATCCAGTGCACACGCTGTAAAAGTGTAATAGATGATTGCTGTCAAGGAGAATGCGCAACATGAGTAACGTAATAAGCTTTCCTGCTAACAAGGTAGAGAAAACGCTGGAGCCAGTATCGAAGGTATGTGAACTGGCGGCAGACAACTTCAAGGACTTAATTATATTAGGTCAGAACAAGGAAGGCGCAGTGCAAATGGTGACAACCATTCACGACCCGGCCGAGATATTTTGGTACATGGAAGCCGCAAGGTTCGGCATCATGTTGGGCGGGGAAGACGAAGAATAATATAGGTGGAGCTATACAATGAAATTTAATTACAAGACCGAGCCGTATGCGCATCAGCATGAGGCGTTGGTAAGCGGACACGAGCGCACAAGTTATGCGTACTTCATGGAGATGGGTTGTGGAAAATCCAAGGTACTTCTTGACAACATCGTCTGGCTATATGAGCAGGGTAAGATCGACACTGCCGTTATCGTCGCTCCGAAGGGGGTGTACCGTAACTGGGAGATTAGCGAAATACCGGCTCATTTCCCAGACAACATTCAGTGTGAGATATATGTATGGAGTGCGAGTCCAAACAAGAAACAGGCCGAGCGACTTAAACAGGGTGTTCAGGAGCGTGGTGTCTTGCGCATCTTTCTGGCGAACGTGGAAGGTTTCGCAACAGCGAAGCTGCCGAAATTCGTGGGCGCATTCACAAAGAACAGCACATTCCTTCTTGCTGTCGATGAGTCAACGACAATCAAGAACCCCAAGGCCAAGAGAACGAAGGCTCTGGTCAAGCTTTCTCAGGACGCCACATATAAGCGCATACTTACGGGGTCACCTGTTACAAAGTCACCGCTAGATTTGTATGCACAATGCGGGTTCATGGATAAGAAACTGCTGGGGCATGACTCCTACTATTCTTTTCAGGGTAGGTTTGCAATCACTCGAACCCAGCGTATGGGCGCCCATTCATTCCAGCAGATAGTAGGGTACAAGAACCTAGAGGAACTGTCCGACAAGCTACGGACATTCTCTTATCGTGTGACCAAAGAGGAAGCACTGGATCTGCCGGACAAGATATACACTACCAGAAATGTCGGACTAACTGAGCAACAGCTAGACTATTATGCGTCCATCAAGTCTGCCGCAGTGGCGATCCTAGAGGACGGTGGCTTGGTCACCGCTCCGGCGGCTATGACACAGCTACTCAGGCTTCAACAGGTACTGTGTGGGCATGTAATGACCGATGATGGCGAGATGGTTGAGGTGCCTACCAAACGTTTGCAGTCGATGGTTGATTGCATAGACGAGATGACAGGTAAGGTTATCATCTGGTCACGCTTTCGTTATGACATCAAGAAGATCACAGAGACATTACGTAAGATCCACGGACCGAGTTCCACGGTCAGTTATTTCGGGGACACGAGTGAGCAGGATCGTATCGATGCGGTGCAGTCATTCCAGCATGGCGAGGCTAGGTTCTTTGTGGCCAACCCACAGACCGCAGGGTATGGACTTACGTTAACGGCGGCAACGAACGTTATCTATTATGCCAATGACTTTAATCTTGAGACTCGGGTTCAGTCTGAGGATCGGGCACACCGGATTGGTCAGAAACATTCGGTTCTGTATGTGGATCTAATGACGAAGAATACGGTGGACGAGCACATTGTGAAGACTCTTCAGGGGAAGATTGAGTTGTCTGCGCAGACTCTTGGCGAAGAAGTGAAGAAATGGTTGGAACTTTCCCCCCGCCGAAATGACGATTAGATGCGTTTTGTTTCGCTAACCTGTGTCCATTCTTTTGATAAATGGATTGCGGCGACTCTAGTTGATGTGGATACAGGGCACACTGGCCTGTCTCGAGGTCAACATACAATAACCGGACGCCCAGCTTTTGCTGCGGTTCTTTAAGGAGACGAGAAATGATTGAGCCATTTTTTCTACGGCCAACAGTTTTGACATCGAAGCACAGGATTTCCCCAGCCGGGGTAAGTGCAATCAAATCAATGGGACCTTGCTCGACAAATGGCTGGTACACATAGCAGTTCTGGGACAGCAACCAGTCGGCGGCAATCAGTTCAGATCTTTTACCGTCTCTAATTCTACGATCTGGTCTCATTTGGTACTTGACCCTCTGGGTTAATCCCAATAGATTCTACGGAGCAAACAGTTTTTATACAAGGAGAAATCATGGATAGCGCGAAATGGAAATCAATAGCTGTGTCTATAGATATTTACACAATACTGCGTCAACTGGCAGAGAAGAATGACCGGAGTGTCAGCAAGCAGGTGGCGCACATGGTTAAACAGATTGCAGAAAAGGAAGCTGCATAGGGGTTCATCCCCTCACTAGGGAATTTAAGGGGTTTATTTCCCTAGTAAGAATATGATACAAACCCCGTTCACTGCCGAAGGGCAAAAACTTTGTACGAAAGGAGATGTACGATGAGCGATGTGTTTTCGCTATTTGAAGAAGAGGCTGTCAACGCCGATAAGTTTGACGAAGTGGGTAAGGAAGGTGCTAGTGATCTTTCTAACCTGATCCGCAGATCTATTCAGATCGATGAGGAGATCAAGAATACTGAACAGTATTTGAAAGATCTCAAGTTCAAAAAAAGAAAAGTGAACGAGGAAGATATACCTATGCTCATGAATGAGATGGGTATGGATAGCGTGACTGTCGATGGCCATAAGGTCAGCGTCCGTCAGTTCGTTCACGCACGTATCTCTGATGACAAGCGCGAAGAGGCGTTCGCCTTTCTGCGTTCAATCGGTGAGGCGGACATCATCAAAAACGATGTCATCGTGTCATTCAAAGCAGGTGAGGACAACATGGCAGGTGCTGTCGTGGAAGATCTTCGAGGTCAGTATGGCCTTGAGCCTTCGCAGAAGACACACGTCCATCCTTCTACTTTGAAGGCATGGGTAAAGGGTCGCGTCGAAAGCGGCAAGGAACTAGACTTCGATACGTTCGGAGTATTTGTAGGCAACGAAGCCAAGATCACAAGGAGTTAGACATGGCTGATACAGCAGTAGCAGAAAAGAAAGAAACCCTTCCAACAACAATCATGGCCGACATGGCCGCGTTTGCTGGCGAAGGTATGGACAGCATTGGTACAGAGGACATGCAGATCCCGTTCCTACGGGTATTGCAAGCACTGTCGCCAGAGATCCAGAAGAACGACCCTAAGTTTATTAAGGGCGCGTCGGCTGGTGACTTGGTCAACACAGTGACGGGTCAGACATGGGACGGTGACGAGGGTGTGATTGTTATCCCTTGTGGATATGCCGTTAAGTATCTTGAGTTCGGTCTTCGAGACGCTGGTGGCGGGTTCCAAGGTGAACTACCAGCGAACCACCCAGACATTGCCAACACCACTCGTGAAGGTGCGTCAGAGATTCTGCCATCAGGTAATGAGTTGGTGCGTTCAGCGCAACATCTTGTCATGATTGTAGATCCAAAGTCCGGTGCTACCCAGCAAGCAATCTGTGACATGAAGAAGACACAGTTGAAAGTGTCTAAGCGTTGGAATACACAGATGCGCATGGTTCAGTATGAAGGCCCTAACGGTTTGTTTAACCCGCCTATGTGGGGTACAGCATGGCGATTGACTGCGGTCACTGAGAGCAATGATCGTGGTACGTGGTATAACTTCGGGGTAACTCGTGTTGAGCCAACGGAGATCCCCGGTTCAGCGTTCGAGGCCGCACGTTCTTTCTTCCAGTCATTCAAGTCCGGTGAGGTAAAGACCCAAGCTGGTACGTCTGACGAGATGCAGAACACAACATCTAGCCAGCAGGATACCGACGACATCCCGTTCTAGCCAGTTTGAGGGGCGTGTTTTTTCGTGCCGATTTTTACGCGCCCCTCAATCCACCTTTAGGCTAGATGGAGATATCAATGGATCAAGCCACAAGGTTCATGGCGGCGTTTAACGGCTTCGATGGCGCACATGGACAGACACAAATATCAGAAGAACGCAGAGCCGGGAAACAAAAAGCTAAGTCATTCATTGTAAGGCAACCTCTTACGATTGAGTTAGTTCAAGGCCACCTTTCGGGAAAGAAGGGTGTTGGTTCTATACCTATTAAAGCAAACAACAAGTGTAGCTTCGGCGCATTGGACATTGATTTATACCCACTGGATTTACCTGCTCTTGATCGTAGACTTCAAGACAATAAGGTTCCTGCTGTGGTGTGTCGGTCAAAGTCTGGCGGGGCACACATATTCTTTTTCTTCTCAGAAGAGATCAGCGCTGGTGAGTTCAGGGATAAGGCCGGAGAAATATCCGCGTTCCTTGGGCACGGCGGCTGTGAGATATTTCCCAAGCAAGAGCAGATCCTAGTTGAGCGTGGTGATGTAGGTAACTTCATCAACCTGCCTTATTTTGACCAAGATCAGACAATGCGCTACGCCATAAAAGAAGATGGCGAGGAAGCTACGTTCGACGAGTTCCTTCAGATGGTGAAGGATCGAACCTGTACACCAGACGACTTTGTAAACCTGACTCTTGGCAAGAAGATCGATGAGTTTAACGAGTGGCCACCCTGCATGCAGAGTCTATTCTCTGACGGTGTGCCAGAGGGCACACGTAACACCGTAATGTTCGGGGCTTGCGTAGCCTGTAAGAAAGAGCAACCGGAAAACTGGAAGGCTCGTCTCGAAGAAATCAACACTAAACACGTTGACCCACCGCTTCCTGCTGCGGAAGTTGTGACAGTTCAGCAACAGCATGACAAAAAAGAATACGGCTTTCCCTGCCAGCAGGAGCCGTTCAAGTCTCGTTGCAACAGAACACTGTGTAAGACCCGCAAGTATGGTATTGGTGGGGCAAGCGCAAGTGTTGACGTGACTGGTCTGTGCGTTGTGAAATCAGAGCCGCCAGTATGGTTCTGTGACGTTGATGGCAAACGTGTCGAACTGATTACAGAGGAACTACAGACACCGCAGAAGTTTCAGAAAGCTTGTATGGAACAGATCCGCGTCATGCCACCTATGATGAAGATGGCCGACTGGCAGGATCTTGTTTCAATGATGATGGCTGATATGAGTGAGATCGAGGTTCCGGAAGAACTTACATACAAAGGTCAGTTCTTGGATCTGGTTGAAGATTACTGTGGTGGCAGGGTGCAAGCGGCTAGCATAGAAGAACTGTCATTAGGTAAGCCGTGGACAGAGGATGGCCTGACTTTCTTCCGCATCGAGTCTTTGATTAAATTCCTACGTAATGCAAAGTTTGACACATACAGCAGGGGACAGATACAGGAACGCCTGAAAGAAATGAATCCTGACGGAGAGGCAAACGGGGTTAAAAACTTTAAAGATTCCAAAGGTCAGTGGAAGACCATACGTGTGTGGCACGTCCCTGAATTTAAAGGTCAGGTTGATGTGCCTGACGTTCACATAGAAGATAACGAGGTGCCGTTCTAATGGAAACACTTATCTTTGGACCACCGGGAACAGGCAAGACGACCAAGTTACTTGGTATAGTTGATGAGGCACTGAGCAATGGCGTTAACCCCAGCCGGATAGGCTTTGTGTCATTCAGTAAAAAGGCCGCGACAGAGGCCAAGGACAGGGCGGTGGAGAAGTTTGGCATTGACCCCAAGCATCTAACACATTTTAGAACACTGCACTCGCTGGCGTTTCAGTACCTTGGTCTTAATAGCAAGGACGTGTTGAAAGGTTCAGACTACAACGAACTAGAGCGTTTGATAGGACTGCCGTTTTCTTCCCACGCTTCTCTTCGCATCGACGACGGGCCTATCTTCACGGGCGGGAAGCAGGGCGATGCTTACCTAAATGTTATTAACCTTGCTCGGGCAAGGTTAATCAGCGTTGAAAAACAGTTTCATGAGTCCAATGACTGGCGGTTAAATCTTAGCCAGTTAAAGGTTATCAACAATGCGTTAGCTAGGTACAAGGACGTCCACGACAAGATGGACTTTGTTGATATGATCGAGCAATTCATAGCTGGAAACGAAGGGCCTGATCTTGATCTTTTGATTGTTGACGAAGCACAGGACTTAGTCCCATTGCAGTGGCGTATGGTAAAAGAGATCCTAGTACCGAGAGCCAAGCGCGTGTATTACGCTGGTGATGATGATCAATGCATCTATTCTTGGATGGGTGTTAGCGTCGAAGAATTTATGAACGCATGTGATGATGTGGTGGTTTTAAATAAATCATACAGACTTCCAAGAGAAGTGTATAACGTCGCGCAACATCTTGTAAAACGTATAGGAATTCGCCAACAAAAAGTCTGGGCACCCAACGATCATGATGGAAGTGTTGAGTACCATTATGATATCATGGACTTGGATCTACGTACTGGTGAGTGGTTGATACTTGGACGAACAAACTTCATCGTTAACAAGCTTGCAAAAGACCTCAGAGATCAGGGCTACCTGTTCTGGCGTGAGGGCACCGGATGGTCCATTTCCCCGAACACATTAAAGGCGTTGGAGGTATGGCTACGACTATGCAGAGGAGAGACATTTACATCCGAGGAAGTGAAAGAGTTTGGCAAGTTCTTGAGAACGGAGAATATAACCCGGGCTGGGAAAAAACTTTTGAACAAGTTAGATCCCGAAGAAGTTTATACTCTCGACGACATTATCGAGAAGTGCAATTTACTCGTTACCAAAGAGACACACTGGTCGGACGTAATCAAGGTGTCGGAGAAGGAAGTTCTTTACATATCCTCAGTTCGTCGGAGTGGGGAGAGGATACTCGGGGATGCGAAGCCGAGGATCCGTCTATCGACGATTCACAAAGCCAAAGGTGGCGAGGCGGATAACGTCGCGCTACTAACGGAAACCAGCAGAGCATGTGCCGAAAGTCCAGATCAGGACTCCGAAGTACGTACCTTCTATGTAGGTGCGACGAGGGCACGACACAACCTACACATTATTGAAAGCGGATGGGAAAGATTCAGGATATGAAACGAGCAGAGATACTAGAGACAGCTATTGGTTACGTCACGCAAGACAGGGCGGCGGATCACGGTGACATGGAAGACAACTTTGCTACTATCGCGGCCTACTGGACTATCCATTTGGGTCACCCTGTAACCGCCGCTGATGTAGGTGTGATGATGAACCTGTTAAAAGTTGCTCGTATCAAAAGCAATGCAGGTCACATAGACAATTATGTAGATGGTAGCGGCTACTTGGCTTGCGCTGGTGAAATTGTATCGAAGCCCGAAAGCAATGCATAATGAGCCATCAGTACAATTTTATAGATCATCCCGATCATCGAGAGGAGTATCCGAAGATGAAGGATAAGAACGACGTAGCAGATGCGGAAGAGATGAAAGAATACTCTATCGCTGGTGTTCGAGAAGACTGGGCTCCGCCTCAGTCATTCCCTGATTTAACGGCGTATCCTCGCATAGCTATTGACTTGGAAACACGAGACCCGAATCTGATGCGGTTAGGTCCCGGCTGGTGCCGAGATGACGGATACGTCATTGGCTACGCCGTGGCGGCTGGTGACTTCATAGGATACTACCCTGTCAGACATGAGGGTGGTGGCAATTTCCCTGAGTCCAAGGTTGTCAACTGGCTGAAGAAGCAGATGGCTACACCCAAGATCGAAAAGGTTATGCACAATGCAATGTATGACCTTGGCTGGATGCGCTGGGCAGGTATCGAGGTTCAAGGACCGATTATCGACACTATGATAGCCGCCCCACTTTTGAACGAGAATCGTAGGCACTACAACCTGAACTCATTGGCTGGCGAATATCTTGGCGAGTACAAGAACGAGCGGCTGTTGAAACAGGCGGCGGACTACTTTGGCGTCAACCCTAAGTCAGAGATGTGGAAGATGCCGTGCAACTTTGTCGGTCCGTATGCCGAGCAGGATGCGGCGGTAACTCTGAAGCTTTGGGACAGGCTACGTCAAGACATGGTAGCTGATAAGGTCACTGGGATCTTCGACCTTGAGTCTGGGTTACTTCGTCCCCTGTTAGACATGCGTACCAACGGTGTGCGTGTTGATGTGGACAAAGCGCAAGTCGCCCGTAAGGAATTAAAGAAACGCGAGACTCAGCTACTTGAGGAAATTAAAGGGGAAACAGGGCACTACATTGAGCCGTGGGTCGCCACATCTATAGCAAAGGCGTTCGATTCCGTTGGGTTGCCGTACAATAGGACAGAGGGCACGAATGCGCCTTCCTTTACAAAACAGTTTCTTTCTAACCACCATCACCCACTGGCGGCAAAGATAGTAAAGCTTCGTGAATTTAACAAAGCCAACACAACATTTATTGAAACCATTCTTGAGCATTCGCATAAGGGTCGTATTCATTGTGAATTTAATCCTCTTCGTTCAGATGATGGCGGAACTGTGACAGGTCGCTTCTCATCGAGCAACCCGAACCTGCAACAGATCCCTGCCCGTGATCCAGAATTAAAGGCTATGATCCGTGGGTTGTTTATACCAGAGGAAGGTTGCAAGTGGGGGTCGTTTGACTACGCCTCACAAGAGCCTCGCTGGCTGGCACACTACTGCGCCAGTATAAAGAATCCACATCCGGCAATCAACGAGGTTGTTGAACTGTACAAGAACGATGATGCAGACTTTCACCAGATGGTAGCAGATCTTGCAGGCATTACTCGTAAGGAAGCCAAGACTGTTAACCTTGGTATCATGTACGGCATGGGCAGGAAAAAGCTTGCTGGTGTCATGGACATAACCGAGGAAGAAGCAAAGGTACTACTTGCCAACTACCATGAGAAGGTTCCGTTCGTTAAGGGCATTGCTGACATGGCTGCGAAACAAGCAGAGAAGAACGGACACATCCGAACTATGCTTGGCCGCAAATGCCGCTTTGATCTATGGGAACCTAAGTCATATGGGTACACCAAGGCACTGCCGCTAGAAGAGGCGGCAAAGGAATACGGTGGTGTAGGCAGGATTCGCCCAGCCTTTACATACAAGGCGTTGAACAAGCTGATCCAAGGTTCGAGTGCTGACCAGACAAAGAAGGCGATGGTCGATTGCTACGCCGAAGGACTGCTACCGATGCTAACAGTGCATGATGAACTGTGTTTCAATGTCGAAGATCCGGGGCAAGCCGAACGGATTGTCGAGA
>VMHT01134105.1_pt1 | contig 25653 bp, 53 predicted proteins | sample 4693611 | NCBI WGS metagenome assembly VMHT01 (sample SAMN12280063, study PRJNA550983) | marine metagenome | isolation source: seawater sampled from same location over 5 years 0.02-0.2 micron viral filtrate | place: USA: collected off the coast of southern California halfway between the port... ...
ACACCCGGAGTTAAACCTAGAGCTGTGCCACCAAAATTAGTTAATAAACCACCAGCACCACCTCCTCCAGCATTAGCTTTTCCACCAGCACCACCTCCAGCAACTATTAAATATTCTGCATCAACTATTTGTGAAGCTTCTGATTGTAAACCTGAATCTGTTACCAACCAACCTTGTGTTGAATCTAAATAAACTAATGTAATAGCTATTCCTTCTGATGATAAAGTTGCAGCAGATGCTATACCACCAATTTTTTCAGAACCATTTGGTGCTACTATTAAACTATTATTATCAAACGTTCCTGCATAATCTTTAACTGCAACTACTGCTCCAGCCGAACCTGCTGGTAAGTTAACTGTAAAACCTCCTGCTGTTGTATTACAAAAATATCCTTCGCCTGCTGTTGCAGTGAATGTTGCAGTTTTAATTGAACCTGTAACCCAAGAAGCTGAACCTGTCGCACCAAAGTTTACTGCTGTACCACTATTTGTAATAGTTGCACCTGATGCAATTGTTATTGCTCCACCACTAGGAATTGTAAACGTATCGCCACTATCACCTAGCTGTACACCTGTACCGGATCGTGGGCTAATTTTATTTACTTTTACTTCACTCATTAAACTATTACCAAGGTCCCTGTTACTGTTATTGTATTAGTAAAAGTTACTGGTCCAGCAAGAACCGCTGACTCAATAACCATATCTTTGTTATCAAGCGTTTCCGCGTGTGTATAAATTTGTTCTGCGCCCGGTTTGTTACCGATATATATTGTATTGTATAAACTATCCATTTATCCTCCTATGCACTTATTGAATCAACAACGCTAACATAAACATCAGCACTTGTAGCAGTATCTGATTCTACTTTTAGTATATCAGTATTTTGCATTACAAATTTAGCTCCACCTGAAACAAGCTCTACGGCACTGTTTGGTGGAATGCTTAAATCTTTACAAATGTATCTGTTAGTTGAACCTCCAACTGCTACAAATACATCTATTGTGATTGCTGAAGTTACTATGTTTGCGATTCTGATTCCAATGACTGCATCATTTGAATTTGCTGTAAATACCGTACCTGCACTGTTTGTTGCTTGTACCGCATATCTAGTAAAATCTTGTGCCATATTCCTCCTTATAAAGCTATGGCCATTGCCACGCTAAATCCGTTACTTGCGGCACCCACAGGGGTACCTGTTGAATCTAAATAAACTGCTTTGCTTGCTGGTAAAGTACAGAATACATCTTTTGTACCTGCATTAAAATCAACTACACTGTCTGAGTTAGAACTAGAAAGAATTGTAGTTCTTTGTAAATTAGTCGTAGAACTTAATGTTCCTAAACCAACTTCAAACTCATTTGTACCTTGATTAAAAATACAATAATAAGTTGTGTTACCTACACCAATGCCAGTTGCAAAAGTTTCAAAACCTGTAAGTACAGTATTATTAATTGCAAAAGTAGTTTGACTGTTTCCAGTCGCTGTACTGTTTACTTTTACTCTGTCGTTTATTACCAACGCCATATTTTTTTCCTATTTTTAATTAGCGTTTAAACTTATGATAGCTGCTACACCAGCAGGGCTTCCAGTTGTTGGATCTGGATAAGCGACAGTAAAGTCGCCAGCTGTTGCTGTTTTAGTTCCACTAAAGTCTAACACTACTACTAATCTATTTGCTACACCATCTACAGTATTTGTATTATAAATTGCACCAAACGCAGCGCCAAAAGTTGCAGCTCCAGTTGTTGCTGCTCCCCACACTGTGTTTGCAAAATCTACAGTAGATACTAATGCACCTGTTCCACTACCTGCTCCTGTTGCAACAGCTTGACTTGTAAGTGCGTTGCCCCCTGCAACATAATTTGTGCCAACAGTACTTACTTCACCGTTACCTGTACCACCAGCAAATACAGTGCTTGCAGCATCGTATGGGTTAGTTGTGTACAGAGCTAACTTAAAGGTATGACCTGAAGTTGCAAAATCATGTTGTGCAGACAGTAAAGATACTCCAAATGATCTTGGTACTATGTTTGCCATGTTTTTATCTCCTTATTAATATGTTGATGGTGAGTCTGATTTAATAGGAGTACGAATGACACCATCATCATATTCGCCTCTTTTTCTTCGTCCTTGTTGTTCGACTCCATAAGAAGCCATAGCAGTTCTAAAAGCTGTAGAATAGTATTGTAACAGATCTGCCGGTCCTTTCAAGTACCCATATGCATTTTTTAAACAACCATACAAAAGCATGTCTTGGTATTTATTACTGACATATGTTCCGTTTAAAGAAGCAGGAGCTCCTGTAGGTTGAGTAGTATTTGTGATACTTTCTGGTTGTTTAGTATAAGCTAATGTTATTTTATAAGCTGCGTCTGGTGTGGGTGAAACTACCCAAAAATTCTCATCCCAACTAGCGTAGTATTGAGGAAGTCCATTAGCTGTATCAGGAGTCTCATAAAATTCAGCCATGAAACTTGGATCTCTTTGATCTAAATAAACTTGTTTGCCGTCAGAGTCAGTAAATTGAACATATCTAATTGTTCTTAAATCAGAAGGAATAGTAACATATCTGTTTCCGATAACTGCGTTTGATGTAGCATAAAAATTTGAAACATCAGAAGCTACCTCTCTATAAATTTCATTCTCAGCATTTTTAATAACTGTATTTAAAATAGCGTCTGTTAAAACACTATCATCTACTTCTGTATAAGATCTAATGTCAGATTGTAAGTTTGCTAAAGTGTATGCCATATTATACCGCCTGTAAAGTTACTGGTCCCGCTGAACAACCATTTCCTCCACCAGCAACTCCTCCTGTTGTAGCATTACTTGTGCTTGTAATAAAGAAATAATTTTCTGGTGTAGTTAAAATATCTGTTGGTGTAGCACTAGGTGAAGTAGTTACTGAGCCATCTGAATTTTTTTTACCTATTGTAATAATAAAACCATTTGCATTATTTAAATCACTTACATTATCAAATGTAGGTATAGTATTAAAAGATTGTAAATTTCTTAGATCATCAGGATTAGATCCTCCAGGTCCTGCAGTAGTTACATCTGGAAAACCTCTTAATCTAACAACGTCTCCTGTTTTTCTTTGATGAGCAACTGAATACACATTTACATAAGTAACCCCGCTATGAATTACAGTTGTAAAAGGATTATCATCTAACATAATTAAAACAGCAGTTGTAGGTATAGGTGGTCTTGGGTTTTGTAATGCTTGAGGATCTGATCCTACTGGTTTAGGTTGAAGTTGAGGTTGTTTAGGTTCAAACTCTGAAGTATGTACTCTTGCACCGTTCCATTCTCTAACCATTTCAGTATATGGAAACTGCATTCCACTTCTGTCTGAAATAAATATTGCATTTTTTCCTTTTGATAAATCTGCCATTACGTTCCTGGATAATAAGTTTTAGGGCTAATAAAAGTACTAGATGGTGAACCGTCTTCTTGTAAAGCTCTAGCTAATTCATCTTCGTATAATAATTTTAAATTTTGAACTGCTGCTGGTTGAAATTTTTGTGATAAATAATAAGCAAGACCTGCAACCATACAAGGTACAAATCTATAAGGTACATCTGCATCATTACTATAGGAACCTGCATCTTGGATTCTTCTTTCATAATAGTAATTAAGAAAATCGCCAACTTGTACAGATCCAGGTGTTAAGTAAACTGTAATAGTTGTTCTATCAATAAATCTTTCTACGAAATATTGAGAAGGTTGTCCTGTTGCTGTTTTATTTGAAAAAGCTTGATAAGTAGATCTATCAACTTTAGTAAATGGAGAATCAATTATAGAAGAACTTCTATAAGAAGCTTCTAAAATATCGGTAACTCCAAAAGTAATAGAATCGTTATCAAAACACTTGTCATCAATTGAATGAGTTGCTGCTGTGGTTCCATTTGCTCCTCTTGTACATCCTGTAAATGTTTTAGTTTCAGTTGTTATACCTGTATAAGTTATTTGTTCTGTTCCAATTAACAAAGTCCCCGTTGTTGGAAAGTTTGCAATAGAGTCTACAACAACTGTAGTTTGTCCAATAGTCATTGCTGCTGATAGGGGACTAAACATAGCATCAGAAGTTCCATCAGTCGAAGAACGATATAATGTGTAAACATTTTTACCACTTTCCCAACTAATAGAATTGTGAGCTACTTCCCAATAATGTAGTCCTCTATTTCCCCATTCTTGAAAAAGAATATTTAAAGATCTTCTAGCGCTTCGAAGTTCATAACCTGAAACTCCACGCATTCCAACTCTTTCAAAAGCTTCTTCAACAATATCGGCTATAGTAAAACCTTTTTCAAAAACATAAGTTCCTGAAGTAGTATTTGCCATTTAAACTCCTAAGCACCGGTAATAGTTAATGTAGATCCTGCTGATGCAGTAACTACAATTGTAACTCCGTCTTTAAATAAGATACCTGAACCTGGAACGTAAACAGATAAACCATCAGTATCGAATAAAAATTTTGCTTTTAAATTTCCTGATACAATTGTATCAGCTGTTTGATCGTAAAGTTCTACAACTGATGAAGCTGCACCTGCAGCTTGAATAGAAGTAACTCTAGTTCTACCTACTTTTAAATTTTTACCAGCTGTTGTACCTGTTCTGTTTAAGGTTGTTTGGTCGCTTGAAAATGATCCTCCGCCTGACATATTTTTTCTCCTGTTAAATTTTGTGTGGGCCGAAGCCCACACTTAATTAATTATTATACTAATTCAGGTTGTGATTCACCTGGTCTAGCATTGTCTACACAAGTATAAGTAAAAACACCTGTAACAGTTCCTGTTCCAGCTGAAGCACCTACTGAAGCTGCTACTGTAGCATTAGCTGGTGTACCACCTGCTACTACTAAAGCTCCGCCTGCTCCAGCAACACTTCCTTTTGTAACTGATGTTACTTCATTAAAGAAACCGTCAACGTCTGCTGTAGTTCCAATATCTACAGTTGAACCACCACCTGTTGATGGTGCTACTACTGTAAATGTAACTGGTATAGAGCCTTTAGGTAATACAAATTCTTTACCTGCTGTTGCACTTGTACCAATTCTAACTGGTGTTAAAGAACCTGATGTTGCAGCTGCATTAAAAGAAATTACTTCTGATAAAAGTACTACACCTGGAGTTGTGCTAGTTGATCTGTCTTGTCCGCCGTATGATCTTATGATCCCTTGAAACGATGTTGTTGCCATGATTATATTCTCCTAGTTATTTGCATAGAGTCTCTAGGCCGTAACGCGCTATACTTCACGTCGCCATGCAAAGTTAATTATGTATAGTGTGATATTTATATATTATTTTTTAGTAGAGTGCAAGAGAGCCCTAGGTATTTATGCATTTCAGCGATGTAGCTTTTGATTAAGTAGCTACAGAAACTTGTGGAGCAGAACCTTCAACAGTATTCTGTCTATGGGCAATAGCTGCTTCTTCCAGCTTGATCTTTGTAATGACTTCTTTAACTTTGTCATCAATTCTGACCATTTCAAGAGTATACCTATCATTATCGATATGCTCCTGTTCCCACTTCAACTCCAAGGACCTTTTTGCTTTGTATAGGTCTTGTATCATTACTAACCTCCTCATAGGTTATTCGATAAGGAACATCTGAAAACATTCCCGATGATTCCCAATTTATACTGTTTTCTCCTAGTTTGTCAACTATTGCTTGTTCTAGAGAAACCGCGTCATCATTAGATTCTACTTCAAATCTACCGTGATGATCGTAAGCGTATATGTTTATTAGGAATTTTTTCATGGTTTTTCTTTCTATTTAGTAATTGTGGCGAGACTATGTCCCGCCACAAAAATATAATTATTACGCTGTTCCTGGAGATCCGAAGATACCTCTAGGGTCAGAGAATCCAAAAGAATATCTCTCTCTAGCTTTGTATCTAACATTTCCAGTATCAAAGTCACCTTCCATAGTCGTTTTGATAGGTGCTCTAACGAAATGTTTAAGACCATTTGGAACATCTGTTTTGATAAAGAATGCATCTGGGTCAGTTAAGTAGTGATTTACTACATAACCTTGAGGAATCATCCCCATGTTCTTAAGTGCATTGATATCATTATCAGCTGTACCTACTCTACCTTCAGACTTCATAAGTCTTTCAGCAGTAAATTGTAACTCAGAAGGAATAATCATTTTCATTCCTCTAGCCGCAATTTTTAGGCCTCTCTCATCAGTGAACGCTGCAATGTCAATTAACGATTGTTCTAATGAAGTTTCGTTTAAATCAGCTGCAGTTGCTAACTCATTACTGAAAGATCCAGAAAGAGTTGGGTGGTCGGTAGCTAATAAAGCTTTTCCGTCTCCACCTGCAAATGATCCATTGAAACCATTATTTAGAACAGCCGCGCCTTTAACTTGCTTAGTGTTCGCCATAGATCTTGCTAGTGCTTTTGTATATCTAGACGCAAGTCTGTCATACAAGTTATCTTCAATCGCTTCTTCAGTGATTGCGAACGCTAGCGCGATCGTTTCGTTTGTGTAACGAGCTGTGAAAGTTTCTTGCGCATCGTCGTAAGTTACGCCTTGACCTTCAGGTTTTACAGCAGCATTTGCAAAACCACTTAACATTACTTCTTCTTCAAAAGCTCTGTCAGATGATTCTTGATCAAATATTTCTGCTGTCTCGTTAGCATAGTTTTTGTATTCTAATCCGAATAAAGCATTCAGACCAGGCTCTAGTTCTTTAACTAGTTGTGCTCGTGATATAGCCATAGTTTATTTCTCCTTATTCGCTATTAGTTATATAAATTACTAGCTGCAGCTTGTACAACAATTACATTGCCGTTAAGTACAGATAGATCATTATTTTTAGGTTCGTCAGCACTTCTAACTAATTTAAACATTTTAGTTCCTGCTGCACCGCCTGCTATGTTAAGTTTAACAGTAGACTGTCCACTAATTGGATCGACTGCACCACCAGAGGTAGTACTAGTACAGTTGTACCCTGCGTCTCCAAACATAGATTGAGTTACTGCTGCGTCAGCTTTGATTGCATACTCTTGAAACGGATTGTCGTTTACATAAGCACAGCCATCATTGCTGCCTGTATTGTAGTCAGTACCAAATGTTGTTCCAGACGCTACAGAGTTAGCCCATGTAGGCTTACTTGTAGAGTTGTCAACATAAAAGGCACCGTTGAATACGCCGATAATTGGTGAATGTCCACTGTTTGAGTAAGTAGCTCCGCCGTTACCGCCGTCGTCAGTAGTAGCGAAAGATGCATCTTGTAAATAACCTTCATCTCCACCCGAATCTTGGATAGAAGTTATGTTATTTTTAAAAATACCAACGCCAAGTCCTGACTTAAGCTTGTATTCAGATTGTCCTGAAGTCGCCGGAGTATTTCCGAGATTCATTACCATTCTTAGTCCAAACCCTGTTACTTGATTTGCTGCCATAATATATTCTCCTTATTATATAGCTTGTTAGTTAATTTATTCGTTGGACTTAGAAATTACTAAAGAATTAGTCTTTCTTTGTACCACCGAAGGTTACACGAGTTTGTCTATCTTGATTGATAGGCATACTTGGGTGCTGATCCTTCATCAAATCGTTATTAACTGCGTCGTCTCTATCTTGTGTCTGCTTTTTATAATAAGCTTCACGCGACTTAGCGATTTCTTCTGGTATCCTAGCCAGCAATAGGCCGCCAACTCCGATGACTCCTGCATACTTCCCGTCTTTTTGTGTTGGATATTCAGTTTCTGGATATTCGTCAGCTCTAACTAACTCCCATCCGGATCTGATTTTACCAGTCATGTTTTTTGTATCATCAAAACCCATTGACTCGGCTCTTATCCATCTGTGACGATAACCGTCGGGTGCAGGTGGTGCATCTAAAGATGATGGTGGAGCCCAAACTTTTGGTTGTTCGTTTTTAACCCTAGTTTGACTCGCACGTGAGGTATTTGTTTTATTGTTTTCCATATGCTTAAGCCTCCTTCGTGATGTTTAATTGTTTCGCATATTCTTCTAGTGGCACACCTAATTTTTTAGCAATTGCTACCTGTGATGGCGTGAGTCTCACAGTTTTGCGACCAGTCTTTGTACTACGCGTTGCCGAAGCAACGGTTTGTGTAGGTTTACTAGTCTGTGGTTCCTCTATCTTATCAAACTTATGGGGAAATTCAAGTCTTATTCTCTTGTTTATTTCCGAATAATATTCGTCAGTTTGAGGATCATAACCTTCTTCTTCGGTTAATTTTTTATGTAAAGCAAAAGCCGTAAAAGTCATAGGCTCATCTGTACCAAACCAACTATTATCACTAGCCCATTTTTGAGCTTTTGGATCAGGGTTAATTGGTGCTTCTTGAGGTTGCTGTTGAACAGGAGTTCTTACTTCTTGTTCTCTAGCAGGTGCCTTAGCCTCTTCTTTTGCTTGTAGTTCTGTTAATCTAGCAGTCTCATATCCAAGTTTAGATATCTCGGTTTGAGCAGCAACCTCAGATTTAAGGTCACCATCTTCTCTAGCTTTACCTAGTTTAGAAACAGCTGCTTCCATAGCAGACTTAATTCTATTCTCCATTTCAGATACATAACCAGTATCTAAAGTAGATAATCTTTTATTAAGTTGATTTTTTTCTTGTAAAACGCTTTTTGCATAAGTTGTGGCTTCATCTCTTTGCCTTTCTGCCTCACGCATTTTTTTAGTAAGTTTAGCAATTCTTCTTTTTACTCCGTCGCTATACTCTTCTAATTCGTTTTTCTTTTCTTCAGTTTTTTCTTCAACTGGTTTCGTGTCGTCCTGTTCAGTTCGAACATCCAACTGCTCATCAGATTTCTCAACTGTATCATCGGACTTATTATTGTCTTCAAGCTTTGTTTCACGTTCGTTTTCATATGTTTTATCCGTTTCTACTTCTTGTGTTTTTGATTCAGGTAATTCTACATCAACCGCTGGGCCCGATGTATCAATATCAACTACTTGTTCTGATTTTTTGTTTTCTTCTGTGTCTGGCATAGTTTCTCCTATGGGTTAAATATAATGAAGTACAGACTCTGGGTCTTTAATAGTACCCAATACTTCATCGTCGTTTAATAGACGGACTTCACCGCCTTCTATTGGTAATCGTGATCCGGCGTATCTTGCAAAGATTACCCAATCACCTTTTTTGCACCACGGACCAGATGAAAATCTTTCTTTGTCCGTATACGCTAGTGGTCCCATTTTTAAAACGTAACCACAGTTAGTTGCAATTCTAGCTTTATCTAAAGCTTCTTGCGCAATAATAATACCACCTTTAGTTTTTTCTTTTGGTGTAAAAGGTAAAACTAAAAGCCTGTAACCACAAGGTTCAGGTAATTCACTAACGGTATCCTTAATGTTTTCTGGATTTAAAGGTTCTTTCTCTTCCTTTTTTTCTTCTTTATATTTTTCTAATAAAGCGGATTTAGTTTTTGGTTCCTCGACTGAGGTCGACAACGTTTCCTGACTCATCTTTTTGCTCCTTGTTATTTAGCAGGTTAGAGATTTCCTGTAATGTTAATTGTATGGCATGTGCCTGTCCTATTAGATACTTATATTTTTCCATATTGTCAACCCCTCCAGCTAGGATTGCGTCACCAATATTATTAAGTCTATCTTTAAGGTCTTTTTGTATTGATATTACTATGTTCATTCCGTCCATTATTTTCTCTTCTTTCTTTTTTTCTTTTTTATTTTACCGCCGTATTTTTTATCCCATTTTTTTGCTATTTCAGGTTTATTGGCGTACATAAACTTTCGTTGCTTCTCAGATCTAAAGGGCACTTCTTTCCTCTCTAAAATCTTCAATTACTTTTAACTTTTCTTGAGCATCTGCAATTTTTTGAAACAGTTTATCTATCTCATCTAAATGTTGTGGGTGCTCACCAATTCCAACAGGATGTTCTAAATATATTTTTAATGTAGCATCAGCTTCTGATATTTGTGCTTCGTATCTAGCTTCAAGTGCATCTAATAAAGTAGCTTTCATTAACACTTCCATCTTCTTCTAGCTTGTCTTATTCTAGAATTAGGATCGTTTCTTGTTTTAGCTGATGAATTTCTTAATTGTCCAGCTGATCTAGCACAATATGACTTACGTCTATTTGCAGATTTAGATCCTGGTTTAACTTTACCAGTTACTGCTGTTTTTAATTTTGATCCAGGGTTTGCTCTTCTATAAGCCTTGACACCTTTAGCTGTCATACCTGCACCAGACTTTGTTGGTCTGTAATTTGCTCCAGGTCCTTTGGTAGTTTTTCTAATAGTCATTATATTAAACCTCCCATACTTACTTTTTTTCTTTTTGTAAATGTTGCAACATTCGTCGGTTTGCCACCAGGATTGCCAGCAGCTCTTTTACGTGTAACTGCTGAACGTTTTTGTCCAGTTGACATTTTTCTTGCTTTGGCGATTGGTACGCATTTTGGATACGCACGTTTACTTCCTTTAGCTGATTTTCTTCCACACGGTTGATATTTTCCATCTTTCTTTGGTGCTCCAATGTCTACCCATTTTTGATCTACCCATTTTTTTAAATCGCCCATTATGCAATCTTTGTTTTCTTTCTTCTGTTGGACATTACTTTGCCACAACCTCTAGCTATAAATCCTCCATCTTTAGCTTTTACTTTTCCTTTGCACACTTTAGATGCATACATATTCGCGTAAGCAGAAGGATAAACATCAAACTTACGTTTTGCTGCAGCCTTGCCTCTTGCGCAAAGTTTAGCCATTATTTAGCTTTGCCACCTTTTTTAGCAACCATTCTTTTTGGATTGTATCCAAATTTTTTTGCTAACTTAGGATTTTTTTTAGCTAACTTAACTAAACCAGGGTTTTTCTTTTTACTAATAGGTTTTCCAGCCATTATGCTCTACCGAATCCTCTCTTAGCCATACCACATCCTCTTTTCTTTTTGACCTTGCCACCTTTTTTGTAGCCGTCTTTTATTTCACTCATGACTCTTCTTTTTTCTGCTCTGTCATTTGAGTTAGGATTTTTTCTAGCGTCAAGTCTTCCTACTTCTTCTAAAAGATTTTCTCTTCCTGTATTTTTCATATTATTTACTCGCTCCTCTAGACTCATCTCTTCTAGATTTATAACTTTGTGTTTTTGTAGATTCTTTTCCTCTTCTTTCTCCTAAAGATTCATCAAGTCTATCATTAGCACCTTGTTTTTTTATACCAGAACTTCCGTATGGAAATCTTACATTACTTCTTATTCCGTTTTGTCTCATTTTTTTCCTCCGTTTCTAAATATTTGTGTACCCTTTATACCATATATGCTCGCCACGACAAGGATCCACAAATTTGTAAACCATGACGGGAGCTGTGAGAACATGTCAAAAAACAATTTGACTTTGTCCATTGCGGTCGGATCATCCGATACGACTGCCCAGGCCAGCACCAACACGGGCAAACTTAAAATTATCAAAACGGCCTCGTCCTTCCAATCTGATTGTCTAGCTTCTAAAAGTTTTCCCTGGTAAGCTTCTTGCCCTTGGGCCATCTTAGTAGCATGCATCAGTTGTGCATCTGACATAGCCATCTTCGTTCTCTGCTTGTTAGCATAGATTTTACTGCCAGCAGAAACGGCTAATTTAATTGCCGATAACCACATAACCTAATACCAAGTAGCTTTAACAGGTTTTTTGTCTGCTCTCATTCTTCTAGTCCCTTTAACATCAACTGTTTGTGATGTAGTAGGATCAGTAGCTTCGATAACAACACCGCCTGTTTTATAACCATCTTTACCAACACCTAATTCTGTAACAGCTTTAGGATCTTTTGCTTTTTTGATCATATGTTTCTCCTTAATAATATTATAATTAATTTTTCTTGAAATTTCTACCAAAATCGTGTCGTTTGCTATCATCAGCCATGACTTGTTTGGTTAGCGAAGTAGCTGCTCTTAATTCTGCTAGATCTTCGTTTTGCTCAAGCTTGTTTTCTTGATTTTGTTGATTCATCAACGCTCTCATTTTGTCAAGGTTAAGTCTTTCCTGACCTTCGTCTTCTTTTCTAGCATTATCTGCTGCTCTAAGGTCTAGTTCTCTTGCTCTAAGTTGAGCAATTGGATCATTTGAAAAATCTCCTAAGATTTCTTTCTGTTCTTTTAGATATTCTTCCATCATTTCTGCAATTAACACAGCTTTTCTAGATTCTATCTTTAAACTAGTCTGTTGCATTAGTTGTTTTGTCTGTGGATTCTGCATCATCTGTGGATTTTGTGCCATTTGTTGCATTTCTACTATTTCTTTTTGGAATTCCATTTCAATTTGCTCCAAAGCCATTAAAGAAATGTGTTCAAAAATATTTTTTTCTAACATTGCTTGGATTTGTGGATTATTTCTAGCCATATTAGTTCCCATAAATGCTAAATGTGCTGTCATATGAGCTCTATGGTCTTGTCCAGGGAATGCTTGAAACTTTTGTCCTGTGATTGCATCAATATGTTCAACTGCAGGATCTTTTGGAACTGGTTTGACAGGTGGTTTTAAAATTAAGTCTATATTTTTTACACCGATCGCTGAATACATAGATCTATAGGCTTCATATAGATTATGCATTTGAGGATTCGATTGTGCTAATTGTAATTCTGTTTGTGCCATAGATATTCTTTGAGTCTGCGAGAATATATTTGGATCTGCTACTGGTACAACATCTACTTTGTCATCAAAGTCACTAACTTTAATTTGTCTTTGTCCACCAACAACATCATATGGATACTCTTGAGGTAGATATGTTTTAAAAACTTTAGTTAAAAGTTTAAACTCATTCTTTAAACTAGCATACAATCTTTTGTGGATTGCAGACATAGTTCTACTTCCTCTTTCCAACAGCGCTACTGTCGTCCCAACGGCCGCTTGTTGATTCCCATCTCCTATATTTAAGTCAGCTATCGCGGCAAATCTTTGCCCGGCTGATACAACGACACCCATAAGTTGAAGTAAAGTTTGAGACGGTTCTTTAAATGGAAGCATCATAAATGCATCTTTGATGCTGCCACCAGGCGCATCTACATCTCTGAATTCTCCAGGTTGAATTGCTTGTACATCGTTTTGTACTCTTATTCCTCTTTGCTTAAACCCAGCAGGTAAATTTGCTAAAGTTCCAGCATCTAATAATTGTCTTAGTGCTGCAGTTGCAGTTCTACTTAATCCACCGATCATATGGATTAAACCAAAGCCATAGAATCCTAGCCCAGGTAAAAATTTAAAATGAACAAAGTATTGGATTTTCTTTTTTAATGGATCGCCAACAGCGTAGTTTCTTCTAATAGATAGAATTTTTGTAGAATACTCATCGACCGTTACAATATAAGGAAGCTTTATTCCAGTCATTTCCCCTTCGGGTCCTCGGTCCTCAAAGCCTTCTAGGTCAAGGTTAACATGACATTCTAATAATGTAAATACTTCAGGATCTCTTCCTCTAGTTAATCCTTCTAACTCATGTTCTTTTTTACTTAAATCAGACTCAGGATCATAACCAGGTTTTATTTCTATATCTCTATAGAATCCTGCTACTTGTTGTTTACGTAAATCATTCTCACCCATTTTAACTAAGTGTACAATCGCCTCTGCATCTTCTAATGAAGTCGCTGCATAAGGAACTATTAAATCTTCAGCAGGTACAAATTTTGAAACTGCTCTACCTAACATGTCATCATAGTAAACTTTTTTAAATGATGATCCTGCTAGTGGTAAATAAAATAACATCTGATCAAATTCTGGTTCATACTCTTCCATGACATCCATGATTTGATAGTTCATAAAATCTTTTACTCTTTCTGATTGTTCTTCTTTTTCTTTTGAAGAGACACCAATAATTTGAGTTCTTACTGGTCCGTCAGCCGGGAGTAATTCTTTATAAGCTTGAGCTTGGAATTGTGTAACCGCTTCTGCTAGTACTGGGTGCGTAGCTCCACTTGCTCCTTGAAAAGGTTCTGTTCTTTGATCATATTTAAATCCTAATAGATCTAAACCTTGAGTATAAGTTCTTTCCCAATCTGCACGAGATTGTTTGTAGTCTCGATAGTTTTGAGTTAACTCTGAGCCGAGAGGTTCTAAGACTTCCTCTGGTAATAATTCTGCTAAATTATCGTAATGATTTTGTGATTGTGCTTGATTAAAAGCCCCTGGCTCAAAGTTAATTTCTACTCCACCGTCTTCGGTTGGATTAATTTCTGTTTCTCCTTGATCCGGGAGACTTTCTCTAATTTCAACTGTTTCTGATTCTGATGTTTCTGGTCCATCAATTTCAATACTTTTTCTGACTTCGTTTGGAAGCGCCTTATCTATGGTAGCCATATATTACTCTCATTTATTTTTTAGCAGGTTTGACAAGTATAGTCTTATTTGGCTTAACATTCAAGCCTTGTGAATCAGGTCCCTTGACAGGTGGTATTTGATCCCATTTAACATTAGGCATGTTCTTAGTTAACGTAGGGTTTTTATATTTACTTGGATGTTTAAATTCGTGAGCCATTAATAGTAATTCCTTTTTCTAATTGGTTCTGGTTCATCTCTATAATCTTCTGGATGGGAAATCAACCCACCTTGTCTAAATCTTAATACCGCTTGTGTCATACTATCAACAAGGTCATCGTTGTCACCATGAGGAAACGCCGCACATTCTTCTATTACCTCTTGTGCAAAGTCCTTGGCACACGGAGCATAAATCGTACCAGACTCAAACAGAGGGGCGACCGCATTCACACGACTGTGCTTGTCATTGCCTTTAGAGGGAGTAAAGTTGACTACTGGTATTCCCATCTGTCTGAGCTCATACGTTAGAGGAAGACCCGAAGCCTTCGCTTCCACCAACACTGTTTCAGGTTGCCAGTAATCATATTGTTCCTTGGCCTTACGTCGTAGTTCAGGGAACTCTAATCTTTCTTTAACGGCATCCAATAAAATTAAACTTTGAGGACTATCTTCAGTTTCTCTAAAAATTCCCCAGGTAGTAATAGCAGAGTAGTCTGCTGTTTCTTTTTTCATAAACGCTGTATCATAACTTTGAATAACATGTTCTAAGTTTGGAATATGATCCTTGTCCCAATCTTTCCACCATTCTCTTTTAATAATGGCACCTTCTTCTGCTGTTGGGTTTTGCATATACTGTGCATTCCATTTTGATAAACCCGCTGCAGATTTAGTTGCAAGTAAATCTTCTAGTTTCCAATACTCTGGCCATACAGGATTGCCACTTGGCATAATTGCTGGAAACTCTACTACCTCCCATTGGTCAGCATTTTCTCCAGAAGATGCTTTTAAAACTTCTGCTGTTAAATCTTTTGTAGACCATCTCGTCATTACAATTACAATTTTTCCACCAGGTTGAAGCCTTTGCCGTGGTCCACTGGTATACCATTCATAAGTCCTTTCGAATGCTGTTGGACTATAGGCATCTTGCTCAGAATGTGGATCGTCAATAATTAATAAATCAGCACCCCTTCCGGTTACTGCACCTTGGACACCGACAGCAAAGTATTCACCACCTTGAGAAGTTTCCCAACGACCTGCAGCTTTAGAATCTTCTTGGAGTCTTGTATTAAATAATTCTTTGTACTCATGAATATCCATCAAGTGTTTTGTTTTACGACCAAATCTTACAGCTAGTTCTGCTGTGTGGGTTGCTTGAATTATTTTTAATTTTGGATTGTTACCAATCATCCAAGCAGGTAAAAAGTAGGAAGCAAATTCAGATTTAGTATGACGGGGTGGCATGTTAATAATTAATCTGTTTGCAGTTCCAGCAAGTAATTTATTAAATTTTTCAGAAATGGTTTTGTGATGGGACCCCTCGATAAAATCAGGCCAAATATGTTTTACAAAAGTTAGAAAATCGTGTTTGATTTTAGTATCTTTTTTTCTCTTAACAGAATTTAAAATATCAATTTTTAATTGCCTTCTTACTTTCGGATCCGTAATTTTATTTATTTTTTCTATATCAAGCATAATTTTTAGTTATGGTACCAAAAAGTTTTATACATGATCTTATGTCTAAAACCAACTATAAAGGGTATACGTTAGGATCCCTATCCGCTAAGGGGTGATTGACTTTATGTTAATGTTCAAAATCTCAAATCGTTTAGGGTCCCCTTCTTAGGGTGGGACCCGCCCTCATGCACTTAGAATGGTGCGACATCTTGTCGCACCACTAGATCTAGTGTATGCAATTACTGCATACACGCAAGAGTTTAAGCAGACTCCTTCTTAGTTTTATCCTTAGTCATTCCGTTAGCCAACACACCAAGTTGCATCATTGTCATTTCTACAGCAAAGATATCTATCTTCTTTCTTTTACCTCTCATCTTTCTTAACTCTGTATACATATCCCAAATGAACTTTCTTACTTCTTCTACTTTTTTAGTGTCGATGTTATTCATGTTGTTTTCTCCATTGTTGTTGTTTATTTTTGACATGCATCTTTATCGCACAGATCTATTTTTTTTGATATTGTCATTATTGTCGCACCCTCAAATTAAATTAAGGCCCTGTTTCCAGGGCCTTAACCAACAACAACTCTGTTTACTTTAGCTTATTGCGCTCAAAGCTTTCAGTTAATTTTCTCTGTCTATTCTGGAACTCGATTGCTTCCTCGGTTCCCTTCCATCCCAGGTACGCTAAGACTCCAATGATAGTGAGACCCAGGACGTAACCGATGGCAACTAAGAACACAATATCGCCTGGCATTATAACCACTCCTTCCGCGCCGCAGATTTGATTAAGATCGCCGGTCCCATGATCACGTCGCTTGGACCAAAGAACTTAGTCCAGATCATCGTCGCGCTTGGGTTAGGCTGTAGGCCAAGCAGCTTGCCTTCCTCGTTAACAATCATGTAGTCACCGTTAGGAAAACTAATTCCTTCTACGTAACCGCCTACAAACTTTTGCGCTTCTTCTAGACTTGGTTCGTCTTTTTTGTCTTCTATTACTTTGTACATATTTCTCCTTTTGTTGTTTTCTTTAATATAAACATTTATATTTAAATTAGAACATGACACAGTGTCACAGGGTTGCTAGTGCCGTAAGGAAGGGAATTCTTACGTTTTTTGATCACTAACAACCCATGAAGGTTTACCAGGCCTTCATATATATATGTGATTTTTTTGTGTATTTGTGTCATGACACAGTGTCGCAGTTTTTTATTTTTTTTGGGTGGGTCCCGCCCACATGCACTAACCATGCAAATTGTCGCAGGGCTATATGTCGCAGGTCAATGTGTCATGGGGCGATTTGACTCGCCCCATAATTCTAGTTAGAGTTGTGCACTTTCAGGAAACTGAAGACACAACTGTTCTTCATCTTTGTCCATATCAGCTAACTGTTTTTCTAATTCTTTGCATTCCTTTATTAGTTGGATTTGCAAATCTTTATTAGCAAAGATACGACCATAGATGATACATTTATCTAGGTATTTATCTGTTGTTTTTGTCATAAGGAAACCATATCAAAGTGATTATTAAATAAAACATGACACAGTGTCGCAGGTTTTATTATCTGATTGTTTGTTATCCTAGAATAACTTATAAGATATATGACATAAAACAACAATAACAATGGAGGAAAATATGTCAAAAAGTGAAATCAAAGTGAGAGCACAAGATCACTTTAAAAGTAAAATAAATCGTCTTGTTAAACCACAAATCCAAAGGGAAGAGTTAAAACTGAAAGCTGATATCAATGTGATATTGGACAAAGGTTCAGAGAACTTTTCAAAGAAGATTGGTGCTGACAAGGTGATCCAAAAACTAGAGAAAGCAACTGAAGAATTGGAAAAGGCTTCACGCCTAGCCCATACTTTTTTTGGCAATGCTTCTCTAAAAAATACCAAGTGGAAAAGTAGTTTAATCTATAATCTTGGTAGAGGAGGCAACAAAAGTAAAACTGTTAGCGTGAAAGACTGTTATGAGCAGTTGAATACTTGGGCAGAAGAACAGGCAAAAGAAATTGTCAATGGTTCTTCTGCTGGTAAAAAGTTGCAGTATCTAAAAGCGATCCAAGAGAAAGCTGAAGATATGGTTGAAGAAGCCAACAGTCCAAAAGAGCTCTCTGAAGCTATGGGGGGTTTGTTTCAAAACATTGGAATAGCTTGGGACAATAAACTCCCTGCACTACCACATAAAAAACAAGACTAATTAGAAATCAAGGGGCGAGAAATCGCCCCTTTTTATTTTTTCTTTTTTTTCTGGGTGGGTCCCGCCCACAAGCACTACACATGCGACATATCGTCGCGCGTCAATATTAGTTGCGTCAACGTGCGCCTTGAATCTTGGACCACGTTTTATAGATTGGTGACGCTTTGATTACAAAGCAATATTATAAATAACAATGGAGTATAATATGAAACCAATAAGACAAGCTGAACTTGATCATTACAAAGATCAAATTGACAGCAAATTTAGATCTAAGGCTAGCGCGATTGATAGTGAAATTCAATCTCAGGCTCAGGACCTAAGCGACAAAAAGAAATCAACCTTCTCGAAGGCGTGCAAGGTTGACAAAAAACTATCTGTATTAATAGAAGCCGAAAAAAAATATAAGGCTTATATTTTAAATAAAGATAGGGCCGAAGAGAAACTTCTTAATGACGTTAGAAAAAAAGCTAAAGAAGTTGAAGATCACCTTGAGCGAGCGTCTAAGGTGCGAGCGTGGGATAGAACTGGCTTTGATGGATATGAGACTAAACATATCGATGATCAAGCCAGTGATTACTTTCAAGATAAACTTGATCGTATATGCTACGAGGAAGCCGAGAAGCACGTCAAGAAACATCACAAGTTAAGATGGGAACTTGAAGCCAAAAAAGAATATGCAAAAAATATTCTTTATTCAGGCGGTGACATAAATGGTATACTTAGAGAATTGACAGTCGCATTTAGAAGTGCGGATATAGAATATCAAATTCCTAAGTCATTACTAGCATTACCAAATAACAATTAAAACTTTAATGGGGGGATAATATCCCCCCATTTTTTAGATCTAAAATAAGGTGCGACAAATTGTCGCAGGGAAAAAAATAAAAAGGGTGGGTCCCGCCCACAAGCGCTGCGCGCATGCGACAATAAGGGTCAACTACGCAAATTGACGCGCGTCGATATGTCACGTGCGACAACTATTTTATATTAATCAAAAAGATTCTGTGATTAAATAATTTAAATTAACAACTAATGGAGGATCATGAAATCAATGCAAAATGTTCGTGATGGCATCAATGGAATTACTTTTGAGTACGATCGTGAAGAGCGTTCTTTGAAGGCCGTTGAGGCGATCTACTCGCTTGTATGCAGCCGTGATAGCTGGTCTCTCTCCAAGATGGAGAAGACTAAACTTGGCAAAGCATTCATTGATATTGCAGAATGGTACGGAGAAACAGCTCCGTCTTGTTACAGCAATTTCCGAAAGGAAGAATAAATTTTTCTGCAGGCCTTCGGGCCTGCTGATCCCTGGTCACATTAGAGACTTGACTAGTCTTAAACGATGTCCAGAGCTTGTAGAGATTTAGGTTGTTTACTTTCTCGAATTGCTCGGTTTTAGTGTGACCTGGGATCGGCATAACGATCGAGCAATGCGCTCGGACATGGAGTGGGGATGAACACCAGCATAAAGCCTGGGAATCGGTGGCACCAGGACATCACCCACCAAGTCTTTTTAGAAAAAAAATAAAAGGGTGGGTCCCGCCCACAAGCGCTGCGCGCACATTGTCGCATGACGATATGACCTGCGTCACCATAGAACATGGATCTTGGCGCATAAATAATTATATTAGATTTATGAAAACAATAACTAACCAAGGAGAAAAACATGGGCGATAGAGTGAGTTTATCATTCAGACAAAAAACTGAAATGAGAACTATAAAAGGTACAACAGAGTATACGGATGAAAGTCCGGCTCTGTTTCATCATTGGGGAGGAACTCATTTTCCTAAGTTTGCGTTTGAGTGGTTCAAGAACCTTCAGACAAGAACTACAGGAAAAGGGTCGGACCCTTTGACTAGGTTAGAACCTAGAAATATAATGGTGCAGCTGATTGCGCATCTTAACAAACATGAGGACCTTCGTTACACCAAGTTCTATAGTGCTACGATGACTTCAGAGACTGATCCAGAGCTGATTTGTCATTCCATCTACTTAGGTAAAGATGGTAATGATGGTGACAACTCTGACAACGGCCACTACGTGATCGATGTGGATCAGGTTAAGATGTTCAACGAGGACGGCGAGAGCATCGAATAACAACTCCATTGTTCTGGCCGCTGCAAAGCGGCCAGTGCTGCCAGTCCAGTATGGCGTAATGATAAAATACCGCCAATGGTTTATCCTGGCTCAGGGCTGCGACAATTTGTCGCAGCCCTTTTCTTTTTTTTAATTTCCGAATACATGCACTACAGACAACAGGCGCAAGCGCGGGGGAGGAGAGACTCGGGTGGGTCCCGCCCACAAGCACGCACCATGGAAAATGGCGCGACGTTATGTCGCATTGACACAAGATGTAGTGGCGAGACGTTATGTCACATTGACAAACTGTCGAGAACAGTTTGGATTTCGCTCCACGATTCAGCGACAGGTGCGGCTGCACCAGGGCCCGAGCGCATTAGTCCAAGGATCTTGGATCCCTCATAAAGTTTTATGCCTGAAGGACCATGGGCCTTCAGGAGGATGAAGGTGTTGGTTGGGTGCTTCATGTGGAAGGCTATTTGGTGTGGTGAGAAGCCTATTTTATTACTTCTTGTTACTTTTAACTCGATGGTAAAAAACACATGATTTTTGTTATAGCACAACAGGTCTGGAACGCCTGCAGAGGCCCAAGACTCTAGTCTTGTAAAGGAAATATCTTTAAGATTTCGTTTGACTTCTTGCCAAAATTTAGACTCTGGTTTCAGAGTAATGCCTGTCTTATGATTGTTTAAATGTTTTAGATCTAAAGCGTTCGTCATTGTCTGCTTTAAGAACTATTCTGGCTGGATTAGGATCACCAACTATTACACTTTCTTGCAATTCTATTCTTCTAAGATCTTCAAGATAACCATCTTTGGTTTCCATATAAATAGGACAGTCCGATATCTTCGAACCTTTTTGTCCGTTTGTAAACTTGTCTAGTACTTGTTGTAAATCTCTAACTCTAAGCATAATATCTTTATAAACTTGAGGGGGCTCAGTATCCAGTCCAGTCTCCCTTTCTTTCGTAAGCCAACCCCCACAAGAAACAACCTAACCTTAAAACCAATGGAGTGAAAATAAAGTAAAGTTAAATTGACTTTTACATTAAATTACTCTACTTGTCAAGCATGGGTTTACCAAAAAAATTAACAGAAATGCAAATAAAATTCGCTAATCTTATAGTAACTGGAGAGGGCAGAATGACTGCGACAGAATGCGCCAGAGAAGCAGGGTATGATAAGGACAGCGCTGCTGTTAGAGCATCAGAATTACAGAACCCAAAAAGATATCCTTTAGTAGTTCAGTACATAGGTAAACTTAGAGATGAGTTTCAAAAAAAGTATGAAGTAGATTATGGTAGACACATTAGTGAACTAGGTAAAATTAGAAATGCAGCTCTACAAAAAGGAGCTTGGAGTGCAGCAGTTAATGCTGAGGTAGCTCGAGGTAAGGCAGCAGGATTATATATAGAACAAAAAATTATTAGGACAGGTAAGTTAGATGACTTATCAGAAGAGGATCTAGATAAAAGAATTGCAGAAGTGTTGGACCAATACTCACCCATCATTGATGGTGACGCAGAAGAGTTAAAAGAAAAAGTAAAAGAGAAACAAAAAGAAATTAGATTAGATTCTAAACAAAGAAAGAAAACTACTGAGACTCTTAATTAATATTTAATTTTTTAATTGATACAATCACTGACGTTGGAATAATAACTGTACTACCTATATCTTCAAAGGTACTACCTTCCTTGCTTTTAATGTAGTCTCTAAAAATTCTAGTCACACCTTTTTTCTGACTTAACAGGTAACCTTTAGACACTGCAACAGGAAGTTTATCTTTTTCTAATGACGATAAGCTACTCCAACCATCGTCCCCCTCGATATCAGCCCATTCTATTTCTACATAAGGATACTTTGATATATCTTTACCAAGATTTTTACTTGTAATTTTTGGAAATATTTTTCTGTGTTTAGGCATATCCCTGTATAGCACCTATAGATTCTATTTCTACCCTCAGATTTTTTTATTTTTTCCTGCGTTTTTGCTTATATTTTGTTGGGGAATTTGAAATGTAGTACTTTTTTTCGTTGGTATTGCTACAATGTAGTACTTTTGAAAGTAAAAGTACTACAAATGTAGTACTTTTTTTAAGCTAGAAACGTTGGTATTGCTACAATGTAGTACTTGTAGTACTTTTGAGCGCTAGCTTTTTTTTATTTTTTAAAAAACTTTTTACCCCCAGATATAACCTATAGGTACTACAAACAAGGCAATCTTGCCACAATTGCCTTAAATTTGACACATTATTTGATTTGATCATAGTATTGATCAACTCTTCTTAAGAATTCATGTTGATAGTCTACAAACTCTTGGCCATCTACAATAAATTCTTGGTAATAATTATCTTTAGTACATATTAAGTTGACACCTTGAGTTATATTAGTTCCGTAGACGTGGTTATGGGCCATTGCATAGCCTCCTAGCTGCGTGAAGTAATCCGTGATCCATTCTCTACGTTTCATTTTGTTTGACTGTTTAAAATCGATTATAGACGGCACACCATCGTATATTCCAACAAGGTCGGTTGCTCCTGCGTATAGACCAGGGTAATATAACGTTACCTCGCTGCCCCAGATCTCTGTTAATCTGTTAGTTAAACCTTTTTTAATAATCTCCTCAGCCATTTCGTGAGCCTGGGTCCCTGTTTCAGTCATATCTAATTTATTAGTACCTAGCACATAATGTTCAAGAATCGAGTGCATTGCCGTACCTCTCGCGGCTGCTTCTTCAGTAATCTTACGAGCCGTGTCATGGCCTACTAAATTTCGCCACTGTTCTAAAGAATCTTTTTTAGATTCAGACTCAGTCGCTGACAATATAGTTGTAACACTTGGTAACTTTTTGCCAGTTATTTCGTAATGTCTCTTGCCTTCAATACTACTACGCATTGATGCAGGGTATTCAAATTGTTTATTCCACTTCATATGTTCCTTTCACTAATTGTTTAAATACAGTTGTCCATGGGTTAATATCATAGTCACTATGAGCACAGCTTGTTAGTAACAATAATAATATTATTATACCTTTCATAACTTATCTTTTAATTCTTTTAAATACTCTTCGTTATCTTCCATGTCTTCACGTTCTTTTTTATTTCTTAATGATTGTCTATAACTCTCATCAAGATCACGCTGCTCTTGTTGCAATTTATTAAATTTTTCTTTTTCGATATCCGTAACCATCCTTCCTATTACCATATAATTTTTGCCATGACCAGCTACTCAACGATGTTGAGTAGTGGTATATAATTTCTAATAAATATTTTATCATATAATGATTGCACCTAAAACAAATCCCAAACTAAACATAATTAAGTGTGGGTGATCAATCCAAAATACTTCTAATTTAAATCTTAAATTATTAATATAATCTATCATTAGTTTAACTCCGATTTACTTTTTAATTCAAACATCTCGCTGAAATGAAAAGGACAATCATCCGACAAATACCTTTGAAATGGTTGCCTAAAATCCATTTTAAAATCTGAAGGTACTTCTTTTAATTCTCCGGAAATGTCTTTCATGATTAGTTCAAAGTTTTTATCACACACTTGTAGTAATACATCTAGTAGTAATACTTGTGGTATAATAGGTACTCCTTCAGCAACAGTTGCCTTAGCAAGTTTGGATACTTTTTTAAACTCTAAAAAAGGTGCAACTGCTGTTGCAAACTCATGCATATAACTTCTTATAGCTTCTCTTTGATCCTCTGTTAATGCAGCAAAGGCTTCAGTTACTACTTTTCTTTTTGGTTTTTTTGTCATATTTCTCCTCTTCTTTCTGGGTTGATTCTAGTTCCATTATCTGCACATACTCATTTAATCTATCGATTTCTTTTTCTGCAGCTAACAGTCTAGCATTTTTTAAAACTAATTTTTCAATTAGTTCTTGTTTAGTACAAGTGACATAGTAGTCTACTAATTTACGCCACATTCTAATCGTACCTCCTTGACGACTCTTAGAATATTTTCACAGTCTTTAATTCTAACTTGGTTCTTTCTGTTGTTGCAATCTGCACAACAAAAAATAATATTACCTGCTTCATAGCCTTTGGTATTATCTAATCTATCAACTGACATATTAGTTTTATTAGTTACACTTCGTTTATTTTGTAAGTTTGGTTGTCCGTGATTCTTGATTGGTACTTCAAAGGTAAAAGGTTGCTCGCAATAACGACACAACTTACCATCACTCAAAGGATGTTTCTCTTTCATAATTAATTTATGATTAAGATACTCTACCCAATAATCTATTTTATCTATGTTAACTTTAACGTAATGTCTTTTCTTTAGTGCTGAAGGTTTTGTAAAGTGAATATATTTTTGCCCTACAAAACCTTTTTCAGAATTGTCGTAACGATGATCTGCTATCGCTTTTTTTGTTAGATCTCTGTCGTATCTAAATTTACCCTCGGGTCTGATCATCCAACTCATCTAAGATTATCTCTCCTTGTGATTCGCATCTATCACAGTTTGCCCACACTTCTTCTTTTGCCATTGAATAAGGTATGCGTACAAATCCGTTGCCATTACATTCATTACATATTATCATGCCGTCTCTTTTTCCATCAAGTGTTGCCATTGTTGTCCTCCATCCATGCTTTGTTTTGTCTAGGTTGATAATGTTCATCAAAAAAATCACCAGATGTAACCTGTATGAAACAAGGTTTAGTCTGCTTATTATCGCTAAACAATTTGTTAATTTTATCTGTCCAATGTTGGATCTGTTCTTCGCTGTCTTGAAGAATGATGACTGTTTTTGTTAGTTCTTTCATATTTTCTTTCTATCCTTTCTAAGTTATTCTTTCTTTAGTTTACCATTAAGAAGTTTTACTTCTTTGTTTATTAACATTTCGATAGTCTGCGATCGACTCATGACCGTGTTAGGGACTATCACCTTTCTTATTTTATCAAGTTCAGCATAAGACTTAACTTTGATTGATAAATTTTTATATTTAGTAGTATCTGTCATATGACCTTTCATTATTTCTATAATATATAGGATATTATGTAACAAATATCAACAAATAAATTGCTACATTGTGTCGCAGTTAAGTGACTATTTTACCTTCGTCTTTTTGAGGAATACAGGTAAATTTAGGATACAACTGGTTGTTGTTTATTTCTTCTTTAGTAAAATTACCCTCTGCATATATAATTTCATAAGACTCAGTCAAACCTGCACGTATGCAATCATGATGATCTGGAAATACTTTTGGATAATCTTTGTTGGTATAGCATTCTCCACTCATAGCAGAGCAAATAAACACTGTTAGTAAGAATTTCATTTAACCTTGGCCTTTGTACCTTGTATTTTTCTTCTGCCTTTTTTCTGCCTTATTTAAATTTTTTTTATGTTGTCGAGGCCCTCGTTTTTTAGGCTTATCTCTCTCTACAAATGCTTTAAATTTCTTGGCCATCGTTTTGTAATTTTTTTAATAAAT
>VMHT01129100.1_pt1 | contig 25652 bp, 28 predicted proteins | sample 4693611 | NCBI WGS metagenome assembly VMHT01 (sample SAMN12280063, study PRJNA550983) | marine metagenome | isolation source: seawater sampled from same location over 5 years 0.02-0.2 micron viral filtrate | place: USA: collected off the coast of southern California halfway between the port... ...
TAATAGTGTTTCAATACTTTTTGAAAACCAAATGTTAAATCTGGTTTAGGACAACACCATTCCGCTGCATCGATAGTACCTGCTTGTAATGCTGGAAGAATATCTCCACCACCCATTGCTACAGATGCAATACCGATATCTTTAGATGTTTGACCAGGAATTCCTGGAGGTGTTCTGATTCTCTACTTCCTAAAATCAGCCATGTCTTTAATTGGTTTTGGAAACCAACCTAAAGCTTCAGGGCCAACTGGTTGAAGCATAAATCCTTTAATGTCTCTACCCATTTCTTTCCAAAGTTGGTCGTATAATTCTTTACCACCACCATATTGGAACCAAGATAAAAACGCTAAGTTATCTATACCTACACCACCACCTGCTACTGGCGAACCAAATAACATGGCAGCTGGGTGATCTCCAGACCAATAGTGTGTCCATGCGAAACCACAATCAATTAATCCTTTATCAACCGCATCTAAAGTCTCTTTTACTCCTACAACAGCACCTGCTGGTAAGATCTCAAATTTTAAAGATCCATCAGTAAGCTCTGTTACAGTGTCAGTAAAGTCCTTTAACATTTTCACTTCATCGGCTTTAGTGTTAAGAACGGTCTGACATTTTAAAGTTTTTGCATTTGCTGAAGTCATAGAAAATCCTACAAGAACAGTTAAACCAAAAACTACAGATAATAATTTTTTCATTATTATTTCCCCCGTTTTTTATTAATAAAAGAGGAATTAAACCTCTAATGAAAATCAGAGTCAAACCAAAGTAGCTAAACCTGGAGTTGAATTAGTCATATTAGCATGTATGAGTTTTCTCAAGTATAGGTTAAATTCTTAACATGGATGAATTTGATTTTGTAATTATTGGAGCTGGTTCAGCAGGGTGTGTGCTTGCTAATAGACTAAGTGCAGATCCTAATAATAAAGTTCTTCTATTAGAAGCAGGTGGAAAAGATACTTATCCTTGGATCCATATTCCCGTTGGATATTTTAAAACAATGCATAATCCTAAAGTTGATTGGTGTTTTCACACTGAAAAAGATGAAACCATGAACAATAGATCAATAAGATATCCTAGAGGAAAAACTTTAGGAGGAAGTTCTTCTATTAATGGTCTTCTTTGGATTAGAGGTCAAAGTAATGATTATGATAATTGGAGACAACAAGGCAACGCTGGCTGGGGTTGGGATGATGTTTTTCCTTATTTTTTAAAATCAGAAAATAATGAGCTTGGTCCTAATGAATTTCATAATGACAAAGGTCCAATAACTGTTTCAAATAAGAAAATAAATTTAGACATGTTGGAAGAATTTCAAAATGCTGCTGAAGAAACAGGAATTCCTAGAACAGAAGATTTTAATACAGGAGATAATTTTGGTATCGGTTATTTTCAATTTACCACAAGTCGAAATAATTTATTAAAATTACGTTGTAGTGCTGCCAAAGGATACTTAAATCCAGTTAAAAATAGATCAAATTTGAAAATTGTCACTAAAGCTCATGTGCAAAAAATAAATTTTGATGGAAAAAAAGCAACTGGTGTGAGCTATTATCAAAAAGAAAAAGTAATTACAGTTAAAGCGAATAGAGAAGTGATTTTATCTGCTGGATCAATTGGTTCGCCGCATATTTTGCAAGTTTCTGGTATTGGCGACGCAGATAAGTTAAAAAAACACGGTATTGATACTATTCATGAATTAAAAGGTGTGGGAAAAAATCTGCAGGATCATTTAATGTTTAGACCTGTATATAAAGTGAAGAATTTAAAATCTTTAAATAGTAAAATTAACAGTCTCATTGGTAATTTTTTTATTGGACTGGAATATATTTTTAAACAAAGTGGACCAATGACAATGGGTGCTAGTCAAGTATGTGGTTTTGTTAAAAGTGATCCTTCAAGGGTGACACCAAATTTACAGTTTCACGTTCAACCAATAAGTACAGATATTTTAGGTGCAACAAAAATGCATGACTTTGACGGAATAACTCCAACTGTTGCTAATGTGAGACCAACAAGCAGAGGAGAAATTAATATAGCAAGTAATGACGGTAGAGATAATCCTAAAATTAAAATGAATTACTTGTCTACTCAAGATGATAGAGATGTTGCAGCTAAAGCGCTAAAAATCGTAAGAAATATAATGCTGAATACTGAAACATTTAAAAAATATGAGCCTGAAGAATATAGACCAGGTTCACACATCACCGACGATGAAGAATTAGTAAAAGCTGCTAGTGATCATGCACAAACCATTTTTCACCCTGTTGGAACTTGCAAAATGGGTAGAGGAGACGAAGCTGTGGTTAACGATAAATTGCAAGCTCATGGAATACAAAATTTAAGAGTTGTAGATGCATCTATTATGCCCAATATAACCTCGGGGAATACTAATGCACCGACAATAATGATTGCAGAAAAAGCCTCAGACATGATACTTAACAAGTAATCATGCTTGCAGAATTATTTACTCCTGAACAAATAACTATATTAACTCAAATCATCTTTATTGACCTTGTCTTAGCGGGTGACAATGCAATTATAATAGGTATGGTGGCTTCTAAGTTTCCACCTGATCAAAGAAAAAGAGTTATTTTTTGGGGTATAGGCGGCGCGGTAGTTTTAAGAATAATTTTAACTCTTTTAACTGCATTCTTACTACAGATTACTGGTCTTAGATTAATTGGTGGAATTCTATTGCTCTATATAGTTTACAAACTTTATTTAGACGTAATTAAAGACGCATCTAAAGAGGAAGATATTAAAGTCGATAACTCTAGTTTTTTAAAAGCGATCTGGACCGTACTACTTGCTGACTTTACGATGAGTTTAGATAATGTTCTTGGTGTAGCTGGGGCAGCTGGTCATCATTACCATCTCTTAGTATTTGGTTTAATTTTATCGATAGTCCTAATGGCTGTTGCAGCAAATCTAATATCAGGTTGGATTAAGAAATATAAATGGATTGCTTGGGTAGGATTATTAGCTATTTTATTAGTAGCTATTGAATTAATATATACTGATATAAAAACCTTATTCTTTTAATGTTTAAAAAAATAGATCTAAAAAATAAAACTGCTCTTGTTACTGGAGCAGGAAAAGGATTAGGAAAAGCTTGTGCTATAGCACTAGCTGAAGCTGGTGCAAAAGTAGTTATTATAAGTAGAACTAAATCAGATTTAAATAAAGTAAACAAAATTATAAAAAAAACTAAAGGTTCTTGTTTGTCGTTTGTTTGTGATGTTACAAACTTAAATGAATTTGAAAAAGTGCTGAATAAGATCAACCGTTTAGATATTTTAGTTAATAATGCTGGAAATAATAGACCTGAACATTTCACAAAAGTTACTCAGGAAAATATGAATTATCTAACAGACTTAAACATGAAAGCAGCATTTAATGTTGCGCAGTTGTGCTCACAAAAAATGGTTAAAGCAACAAATAGAAAAAAAATTGGAGGCTCAATTATTCATATGTCGTCTCAGTTAGGTAGAGTTGGCTGTGAAGGAAGAAACGTTTACAACATGAATAAGTTTGGGCTTGAAGGGTTATCTAGAGGAATGGCTTTCGAACTTGCTCAATATAATATTAGGGTAAACACCGTGTGCCCTACTTTTGTGGAAACCCCCATGGTTAAGAAGTTTTTTAAAAATATAAAATTTAAAAACAAAATGCTTAAAAATATTCCTTTAGGAAGAGTAGCAAAAGAAAGTGATGTGGCAACTGCTGTTGCATTTCTAGCTGCAGACTCATCTGAAATGATAACTGGTACTTCAATGATGGTTGATGGGGGTTGGACAGCACAATAATGGGAATTTTTTTAAAAGATATTAATCTAAAAGGTAAAACAGCATTAATTACTGGTGCTACCAAAGGATTAGGTAGAGGAGCTGCAAAAGCAATTGCACAAGTTGAAGGAAATGTAATTGCTGTCGGTAGAAATCAATCAGAACTTAACAGCCTTGGAAAAGAATTAAAAAAATTTAAAATCAATTTCATTCCATTTAATTGTGATGTTAATGACTTTAGAAAACTAAAAAATTTTATTTCAAAACTTAAAAAACTAGATATTTTAGTTAATAATGCCGGTACTAATTTACCTGAGTCTTTTTTAAATGTTAAAAAATCTTCTTTAGAAACTTTATTAAACGTAAATACAAAAGCTGTTTTTAATGTAGCTCAACTATGTGCTAACCAAATGATTAAATTAAGGAGGAAAAATTGTTCAATAATAAATATTTCATCTATTTTTGGTTTAGTGGCAGGTCAAAAAAGAACAGTTTATAGCATGACTAAATTTGGCGTAGAGGGATTAACGAAAGGAATGGCTCTAGACCTTGCAAAATTTGATATAAGAGTAAACAGTGTGTGTCCTAATATTGTTTTAACGCCTAGGACAAAAAAATATTTTGCAGATAAAAAATATAATAAATACATCAAAAATAATACTCCTATTAATAAAATTGTTACCGTTAGTGATGTTGCTACTTCAATAACTTTTTTAGCATCAGAAGCTTCATCTATGATAACTGGGTCTTCAATAGTAATCGATGGTGGATGGACAGCAAAATGAGAATATTAGCTTTAAATCTAATATTTATCTTTCAACTTAATTTTTTAAATGCAGTAGAATTTCAAGGAAAATTTGAACAAGGTTCATTTATATTAGGAAAAACAAGTCCAAATTCAAAAGTGCTAATCGACAGCAAAAAAATCAGGGTATCGAAAGACGGTTTTTTTGCTTTTGGCTTAGATAGAGATAGAAAAAATGATGTTGTAATAAAAATCACAAAAAATGGAAAAACAAAAACTATCCAAAAAAAAATATTAAAAAGACAATATAAAATTCAAAGGATTGATGGTTTGCCTCCTAAACAAGTCACTCCACCGCCTGAAGTTTATGAGAGAATTAAGAAAGACAATAAACTTATAGGAAAAGCAAGATCTTTGGATACACCTTATGTTTTTTTCAAAGATAAATTTATTTATCCTATTGATAAATATATAATCACGGGTGTTTACGGCAGCCAAAGAATTCTAAATGGAAAACCAAGAAGACCTCACTATGGGATAGATTTTCATGCTCCCGAAGGGACACCGGTAAAAGCCATGATGGATGGAGAAGTTACTTTATCAGAAAATGATATGTATTTTACTGGGGGTACAATTATTTTTGACCATGGTCACGGCATAAGTACTTTGTACATGCATATGAAAGATATCAATGTGAAAGTTGGACAGAAAATAAAACAAGGTCAAATTATTGGGACTCTAGGCCAAAGTGGTAGAGCAACTGGACCACATTTAGATATTAGACTTAATTGGTTTGATATCAAGCTAGATCCAGCAAGTATTTTAAATTGATGAAATTATCTAAAGTTATACTAATTAATATCTTAATTTTAATCTCAGCCTTTGCTCTGATAGAAATCTTTTTTGGTTATTGGTTTGACGAAGATAATCTCGGACCTTACATGAGAGAACATAGAATGAAAAAAAATTCATTTTCCATAAAATATGATGAAAAAACTTACAACTTTATTTATAAAAGAAATTATTATGGCTTTAGAGGTGAAGAAACTAATTTAGAAGATATCAAAATAGTTCTTATTGGTGGTAGTACTGCGGATGAAAGATATAAACCTTATGAATATACTATTACGGGTTTATTAAATAAAAAATTAAAAAAAGAACTTAATAAAGAAATTACTAATGCCGGAATAGAGGGTCAATCAACAATCGGACATATATACAATTTTGAAAAATGGTTTTCAAAATTACAAAGTTTTAATCCTGAATACTTTATTTTTTATATTGGAATTAATGACCATTTAAGAGATCCAAATGATACAATAAATACTGATGGAAATGTTATAAATCCTTCTTCAATAGAATTTTTTAAAGATAATGTTAAATCAAGAAGTATATTTTATGATTTAATGAGAAAGATTAAACATAAATACTATCTGAACAAAAAAAAAACTATTTCGTACGACTTTGATCGTGGAATAAAAAACTTTTACAAAGAGCAAAATTTTAATTTTTTAGAATATGATCAGGCTCTAAAAATTTACGAGATTTCTAAATTACAAAATGATTATAGACTGCTCATTGATTCTTATTTAAATAATATTGATATTTTGGTTAAATTATCTAAACAATATAATGCTAAACCTATTTTCATTAATCAGCTAATGCATGAAGGAAACAATAATAAATCGTTATTTATTTTAAATTATTCACTGATTGAACATTGTAATGTAAAAAAATATTCTTGTATTGATTTAGCAAGCAAATTAAAGGGACAAAAAGAATACTGGTGGGATGGAGTTCACACAACTCCAACAGGCTCTCAAGCAATAGTAGATATCATTTACCCTAAATTAGCTCAATTCATAAAATAAATTTAATCTAATTCAAATTTGTTTTTATAATCATTGATCAGTGACTTATCTTGTTCATCTTTAAATAAAATAAAATCTTCTAATACTAAAATATCTAGATTTGTTCCCATAAAACAATTAAAGGCATCTTCTACAGAGCAAACAATGGGTTCTCCACGGACATTAAATGAAGTGTTAACCAAAAGTGGGCAATTAGTTATTTTCTTAAATTCTTTTATTAATTCGTAGTATCTAGGGTTAGTTTCTTTATGAACAGTTTGGATTCTAGCTGAATAATCTACATGAGTAATTGCAGGTATACTCGATCTTTTAATATTTAATTTATCAATTCCAAATAATTTTTCATCTTCAGTCTTCATTTTAATTTGTTTATCTTTTTTTACCTCTGAAACTATGAGCATATAAGGACTATCACTATCTAATTCAAACCAATCATTGACATCTTCCCGTAAAACCGATGGTGCAAAAGGTCTAAAACTCTCCCTAAATTTGATCTTTAAATTTAATTCTTTTTGCATTTTGTCTGAGCGTGGATCTGCTAAAATTGATCTTCCGCCAAGAGCTCTTGGTCCATATTCCATTCTTCCTTGAAACCAGCCTACGGTTTTTTCTTTAGCCAATTCTTTAGCTGTTAAGGAAATTATTTCATTTTTTTCATATTTTTTATAGTTAGCCTTTAGTGATTTAAGCTCTGCTTCAATTAAATCATTTTCAAACTTTGGTCCAAGATAAGAACCTTTCATTTGATCCTTAAAATCAGCTCTCGGTTTTTTTAATTCATGATACCAATAAGCTAGGGCAGCTCCTAAAGAGCCACCAGCATCCCCAGCTGCTGGTTGTATCCAAATATTATTAAATATTTTTTCTTTTAATATTTTTCCATTTGCTACACAGTTTAAAGCAACTCCACCTGCTAAACATAAATTTTTAATTTTATACTCATCAGCAATATTCCTTGTAAGTCTAATTACAACTTCCTCTGTTACTGCTTGAATTGATGAAGCAATATCCATATGAAAATCATTCAATAAGTCTTTTTTTGAATCTCTTACAGGATAACCAAAAAGATCTGAAAATTTTTTATTAGTCATTGTTAAACCAGTAGCATAATTAAAATATTTCATATTTAACTTAAACGAACCATCTTCTTTCAAGTCCATTAATTCTTTGATAATTAAATCTTTATATTTTGGTTTTCCGTAAGGTGCTAATCCCATTAACTTATACTCACCACTATTTACTTTGAATCCAGTGTAATAAGTAAACGCAGAATATAGTAACCCTAATGAATGAGGAAAATGGATTTCTTTTATCATCTGTAATTTATTTTCTTTGCCTAAAGCTACAGTCGTTGTTGCCCACTCTCCAACTCCATCTAATGTTAAAATTAATGCTTCCTTAAAAGGTGAAGGATAAAATGCACTAGCAGCGTGGCTATAATGATGTTCGGAAAATTTAATTTTTTCAATTTTTTTGAATTTTTCATCATGCTGCACTAGTTTTTCAAATAAAAATTTTTTTTGAAAAAGTTTTTCTCTTAACCAAATAGGCATTGATAGACTGAAAGATTTAAAGCCTTTAGGAGCAAAGGCCATATAAGTTTCAAGCAATCTTTCAAATTTTAAAAATGGCTTCTCAAAAAAAACTATATGATCAACTTCGCTAAGCTTTAATTTGCCTTCTGATAAAACGTAGTTTACTGCATTTAATGGGTATCTTGGGTCGTGTTTTTTTCTAGAAAATCTCTCCTCTTGGGCTGCAGCTATAATTTTTCCATCTACAACTAACGCTGCTGCACTGTCATGATAAAAAGCTGATATTCCTAAAATAGATGTCACTTAAAAAATTGTATAGATAAACGGAGCTACTGCTGATCCTTGGCTTAAAACAATTAACGCTCCGAATAAAGCTAAAACAATAATAATTGGTAATAACCAATATTTTTTTCTTTCATTTAAAAATTCCCAAAATTCTTTTAAAAAATCGATCATTAAAATTGTTTATCCATTGATCCTAAATTTTTTTCCCTTTTTATCCAATAGCTTTTTATTTCATTACTAAATTTCATTCCTATTAAATCTTTACCAAATAGCCTTACTAGCAAACTTATTGGTGTTAATATTAGAAAATACACAATTGCCATTACTATTGGTGCAATTATTCTACCTAATAATTCACCAAGTTTTATCCAAGCGTTATTAAAAGGTTTAAATAATGAAGGTTTTAAGAAAGATATTAAAAAAAAAGTTAGTGATACAGCTAATGACCATAGTCGTAAATTATTAGAATTTAACAAAGGCCATAAAGAGATAATCAAAAAAATGACTCCAAACAAAATCCCAAAACTTTTTTCTGATGTTTTTTTTTCCATTTAAATTTCCTGTGTTAATACTGAATAAATGAAGTTATAAAATTTGCAACTAAAATATTTGCTTTTAGGGTTTTGTGAATTTCGTCACAAAATAAAGAAGTTTCGTCTTCAAAAAAGATATTTTTTTTACTTAAATCCATAAATTTGACATTTCCTGTTTTAATTAAATTTTGTACTGAGTTATAGTAATGTACAAAAAATTTATCATTCATTTTTTTATTATATTCTTCAATTGAAGGCATAGAAATTAAATAAAAATTTTTTACACCCATTTGTTTTGATAATTTTATTGCCTTTCTAGTATTATACTCAAAATTTTTAGCAGCAAAAATAAAATGATCCTCTGTTAATGATGGGTTAATATGTTTTTTAGTAAATCCTCGAATGATTTTTCTATTAGAAGTTATAATTATATTTTTTATAATCTTGTAGAATAAAAAATTCTTTTCTATTGTGCTTTCAATAGTAAGGGCTTTAATAAGATATTTTCTTTTATTTAAATTTTTTGTTTCTAATAATTTATTAGGATCTTTTTTAACGCCTTGATAAATTACATTAATTTCATTAAATTTATGTGCCCAAAGTATACCTTCCGGTGGTTTATTTTTCTTAATAGCCTCTTTCTGAAAAATTTGAAGTGAAACATAACTGTCAATACCATTTTGCCCAAAGTTTTTTACATTAAGATTTGTGCTAGTTTCTGAAATTATTTTAGGCCAAGAGGAAGAGTTTTTTCCACATGTATTGCCTGCAGTTGTTGATCCACCAAAAGCCCAATATGTTTTTTTTTTACCTTTTGTATTTTTGGTATTATTTTTAAAGTCATTAACTGAATTATTAAGCTGTTTTAAATCAATTAAATTTACTTTTAATTTAATCAAATGATTAATATCTATTTTAATATTTTTGTTAAAACCGTAAAGGAAAGATTTATAATCTTTAGTTATTGCAAAAATAAAAGATCTTGCCACTATCTCAATTACTAGGAAAAAAAGACATAAAATTATTAATACAAAAAAAGTTTTTTTGATAAAGGTAGGCTCAAAGCTTTTTGCCATTTAAATTAGGTATTTAATTTAGACCTTTTTGGGGTCTCATATCTTCTTTTTTAACTCCAGCTACTCTTACTGGTTTTTTCATTGCATCTCTTCTGAATGGTTCACCTAATTCTTGATTTAAAATTACTTCAATAAAAGTAGTTATACCTTTTTTTTGATCTTCACAGGACTGTTTTATCGCTTTTGTTGTTTCTTCCATTGTTTTTACAGTTACACCTTTTAAACCACAAGCGTTAGCAACTTTAGCGTAACTTAACTCTGGATCAAGCTCTGTTCCGATAAAATTGTTATCGAACCATAATGTAGTGTTTCTTTTCTCTGCTCCCCATTGATAATTTCTAAATATAACCATTGAAATAGCTGGCCATTCTTCACGTGCGCATGAGCTCATTTCGTTCATACTAATTCCAAATGCGCCATCACCTGCAAAACCAATTACAGGAGTATCAGGACATCCAATTTTAGCACCTAAGATAGATGGAAAACCATAACCGCAAGGTCCAAACAAACCTGGTGCTAAATATTTTCTACCTTTTTCAAAAGTTGGGTAAGCATTTCCTATCGCACAATTGTTTCCTATATCACTTGAAATAATCACATTTTCGGGCATACCAGCTTGTATAGCTCTCCAAGCTTGTCTTGGTGACATTCTATCTTTATCTCTTTCTCTTGCTTCTTTATTCCAAACTGTGCCTGGATCATCATCTTCATGATCTAAGCTAGAAAGTTTTTGTAACCAAGCAGATTTTGTTTGGTGTATTAAATCTTTTCTTTTTTGTCTATCAGTATCACCTGCTTTGGGTGATAACTTGCTAATAATTTGTTGTGCTACTAATTTTGCATCACCACATATTCCAACTGTAACTTTTTTAGTTAAACCAATACGATCAGAATTCATATCAACTTGAATAATTTTTGCATTTTTTGGCCAATAATCAATTCCATAACCTGGTAATGTAGAAAATGGATTAAGTCTTGTGCCTAATGCTAATACGACATCAGCTTTTGCAATTAATTCCATCGCAGCTTTAGATCCATTGTAACCTAAAGGTCCAACAGCTAATGGGTGACTTCCTGGAAAACTATCATTGTGTTGGTATCCGGAACAAACAGGTGCATCTAATTTTTCAGCTAACTTTACACAGTCTTGTATCGCTCCGCCTATAACCACTCCTGCTCCCGATAAAATAACTGGAAACTTAGCGCCTGATAGTAATTTTGCTGCTTCTTCAATTGCTGCTGCACCACCAGCTTGTCTTTCTAATCTAACTATTGGTGGTAAATCAATATCAATCACTTGTGTCCAATAATCTCTTGGAACATTAATTTGTGCTGGAGCTGAACCTCTAATAGCTTTTTCAATTACTCTATTTAAAACTTCTGCAATTCTAGAAGGATCTCTAACTTCTTCTTGATAGCAAACCATATCTTTAAATAAATTCATTTGTTCTACCTCTTGGAAACCTCCTTGTCCCATTGTTTTATTAGCAGCTTGAGGTGTAACTAATAAAAGTGGTGTGTGGTTCCAATAAGCAGTTTTTATAGGTGTTACTAAACCTGTAATCCCTGGTCCGTTTTGAGCAACAACCATAGACATTTTTCCTGTAGCTCTAGTATACCCGTCAGCAATTAGACCACCGTTAGTTTCATGAGCAACATCCCAAAATGTAATTCCTGCGTCAGGGAAAATATCTGAAATTGGCATAAATGCAGAACCAATAATTCCAAACGCATGTTCGATTCCATGCATTTGTAAAACTTTTACAAAAGCTTCCTCTGTAGTCATTTTAGCCATAACAATCCTTTAAGTTCTTAGAAATTCTAGCTTTCATTATACTAAATTTTAGTCTATATCCATTAGATATTTTTATGTCACAGCCCGATCTCATCATACACGACGAAAAAGATAACGTAGGAGTTGTTGTAATAGAAACCACAAAAAAAGGCCAAGATTGTAGCGCCTGGATAATGGAAAACGACAAAACCGTTAAGGTTCCATCAACAAATGATGTTCCATTGGGGCACAAAATTGCACTTAAAGATCTTAAAGTTGGAGATACAATTTTAAAGTACGGGCATGATATAGGAAAAGTAGTTAAAGAAATTAAAAAAGGTGAGCATGTTCATGTTCACAATGTAAAAACAAAAAAATGGTAAAGTAATTATGGAAATTCCAAAAAGTTTTTTAGGTTATAAAAGAGAAAATGGAAGAGCTGGAACAAGAAACCACGTTATTATCCTTCCTGTAGATGACATATCAAATGCTTGTGCTGAAGCAGTAGCTAATAATATTAAAGGAACAATAGCACTACCTCATTCTTATGGGAGATTACAGTTTGGTGCAGATCTAGAATTACATTTTAGAACAATGATAGGCACCGGAAGAAATCCGAATGTAGCTGCGGTTATAGTAATTGGTATTGAACCTAAATGGACTAAGAAAATTGTAGATGGTATCGCTGAAACTGGGAAGCCAGTCGAAGGTTTTCATATTGAGAGAAGCGGAGATATTCAAACAATAATGAAAGCATCAAAAAAAGCTCAAGAATTTTCTATGTGGGCCTCTGAAAAGCAAAGAGAAGAGTGTCCAATGAGTGACTTATGGATATCAGTTAAATGCGGTGAGTCAGATACAACATCAGGTTTAGCATCAAACCCGACTGTTGGAAATTTAATGGATAAGCTTGAACCTCTAGGAGTGCATCTATGCTTTGGAGAAACTTCTGAATTAACTGGTGCAGAGCAAGTTTGTGCTAAAAGAGGTGCAACTCCTGAAGCTCAGAAAAAATTTATGAAGACTTGGAGCGATTATAACGATTTTATTTTAAAGGAAGCAACTGACGATTTGTCAGAAAGCCAACCAACAGCTGGTAACATCGCTGGTGGATTAACTACTATTGAGGAAAAAGCTTTTGGAAATTTTCAAAAAATTGGTTCTAGAAAATTTATAGATGTTTTAGAACCAGCTGAAGAACCAAAAAAAGGAAAAGGTCTTTATTTCATGGATACTTCGTCTGCAGCTGCAGAGTGCGTAACTTTACAAGCAGCAGGTGGTTTTAACATTCATCTTTTTCCAACTGGGCAAGGAAATATAATTGGAAATCCGATTGAACCTGTTGTTAAACTTACTGCAAACCCTTTAACAGCAAAATTAATGAGTGAACACGTTGACTGTGATGTTTCAAAAATTTTATCTAGAGAAATGAATCTTGATCAGGCAGGTGATAAATTAATTGAAACTACTCTTAAAGTTGCTAATGGAAGGTTAACTTGTGCTGAAGCACTTGGTCACAGAGAGTTTGTTATGACAAAGCTTTATCGAAGTGCATAATGTCTTCAAATTTTGAAGGCTGCATATTCTGTAACAAGACAAATTGTAAAGTAATCTCCTCAACAAAATATTTTTTTATAATTCGGGATACCGCTTATCCTGTCACTAAACATCATACCTTAATCATAACAAAGAGACATGAAGAGGATTTTTTTAATCTTTCAAAAGAAGAAATGAATGATTTAGACAAAGTTTTAAAAGAACAAAAAAAGGAATTACAAAAGTTAGATAAGGAAATAAGCGCTTTTAATGTAGGGGTTAATATTGGAAAAGATGCTGGTCAATCAATAATGCACTGTCATATCCACTTAATTCCAAGACGAAAAGGAGATGTTGAGGATCCTAGAGGTGGTGTTAGAGGTGTTATTCCTGAAAAACAAAAATATAAAAGAAAGTAATTATTTAACTGGGAATTTAACTTCTTCTTTTGATTTCTGTTTTCTAAGGTCTGATATGAGTTTTCTCATCCATGCAGCTAAAATTCCAAAAGCGATTGCTAGAATTATTGCAAAAGCTCCATAAAGAAATGGAAAGTCATTTGAGAGTTTAAGAGAAAACTCAGCATACTTATTTAAATCAGTATTTGTTACTTGTTGTTCATTAATCAATTTTGATTGGTTTCTAAAAAAAGTATCGTAGCCTATAGCGATAGCCACGCTGCATAATAAAAGTGCAAATAATGATTTTAGTTGATTGCCGTCTAAATATTGTCCTAGCTTTTGACCAAGTTGAACGCCAACTATTGAGCCAAGTATTAAAGGTACTACTAAGAAAAAATCGATTGATCCATAATTAAAGGAATGAAGCACAGTTACAATTGCACTTATGAAAATTGTTACAAATAATGAAGTTCCAGGGATTAATTTTACAGGCATGCCTACAATATAAATCATTGCTGGAACCATTAAAAAAGCTCCGCCAATTCCCATCATAGCAGCTACAAATCCCACTATTAAGCCTAGGAGAATTGGTGTTAATGCACTTTCATATAATCTAGATTTAGGAAATCTCATTCTTAAAGGAAGACCTTGAAACCAATTATGTTCGTGCAGTTTTTTCTTTATTATTTTTTTTTGTGTTGCTGTTCTGAAAGTTTCAATAAGCATAAGTGTACCTACGATTGCTAATAAATACATGTATAGCAATGAAATAATTATACTTATTTTTCCTATTCCATCAAAATAAGTGAATGTTGAAATCCCAAGAAGAGTTCCAATGACTCCTCCAGCAACAATCATTAAACCCATCTTATAATCAAGAGTATTTTTAAACCAATGCGTTAAGGAACCAGAAACAGAAGTAGCTAAAATATTATTTACTTCATTCGGTACAGCGTACACAGGAGGTATGCCCATAAAAATTAAAAATGGTGTCATCAAAAAACCTCCACCTACACCGAAAAGACCAGAAAGGACTCCAACTAGTAAACTCAAAAAAAGTAATAGAAAAATGTCTATGTTAACTTGAACAATTGGAAGATAAATCTCAAGCATAATTCTAATTATGCCTGTATAGACGAGAAGTCAATCTTAATAAATTGTTGCTCCAAAAACTTTTACAAGACCGTCTTCTTCACCTAAAACTAGCCTACCTAGAAATTCACCAGGCATTGTTTGGCTTGTTTGTTTATAAAGAACAGTAATAAACTGATTTCTTTTTATTGTGCCTAAGAACTCCTGTTTCTCCGAAAGACTTGTAAGTAGTTTATTGTTTGCCCACTGTTTACCAAGCTCAACTTCATTTGCCCCGTAAAGCATTTGTGATGAAAAGTCTTTTGTGAACCCGCCGTAATCTTTAATATTTGATGATTTGACTAAATTATTCCAGATTGGCTGAGCAATATCTTTAATTTCTTTGTCAGATTTTTCCAGCAACTTCATTAAACTTTATGAAGCTTTCTTTTCCTTCTTTTCGTCTACAATGTGATAAACAGGAACTTTCTCCATTGTGAACTTTTTAGTTTTAGGATCTCTTCTAGAAACAGTTAAGCAATGCCAATTATCATCATCAAGTTTTAAATGATCGCCTCTATAATAATAGCCTGGCCATCTTGTTTCTTCTCTAAATTTAGTGTGTTCCGTTACACATTGTGAAGTAATAGTTCTATGTTTTAATTCCCATGCTCTCATTAGTTGGTGATAGTCTTCAGCACCAACATTTTCTAAATCTTCTTCTAACCATTTTAGCAATTCTAAACCTCTGTTAAGCATATTTTCATTAGTCATATAATTTGTGGCTATTCCCCCAACATACTCATCCATAATTCTTTGAAGTCTTTGTAGCCCTTGGATAGGAGAAATATAACTTGGTGATACAGTTCCACCTGTTATTTCGTTTCTTCCGACTGTGTAATTTTCTAAAGGTTTATAAATAACTTCTTTTAAATCCTTGTACTGTTTTTCGCTTACTTTAATTCCGTCAGCTTTTTTATCTTCAATATATTTCACAGCAGCTTTTGCAGCTAATCTACCTTCAGTAAAAGATCCAGAAGAAAATTTATGTGCACTTCCACCTACAGTGTCACCTGCACCAAATAATCCATCAACAGTTAACATTCTATTATAACCCCAAAAATATTCTGGAGGAGATAAATCTTCTGGTCCGCTTACCCAAGCTCCGGAACACGTTGCGTGTGAACCCATTACATAAGGTTCAGAAGTTGTGAGTTCTGGATTTGTATATTTTGGATCAATATTTTGTGAAGCCCAAACAACAGCTTGACCGACTGTCATTCCTAAAAAGTTTTCCCAACCAACGGTTTCTAAATGGGGGTCTTGAAACGCTTCTTTAGTAACCATGTGAATTGGCCCGCCACCAGCCTGCACTTCTTGAATAAAAGCGTGATTTCTTAAACAAGTAGGTGTTGGGTGGTGATCGATGTACTCTCCTACTAAAGATTTAGTTTGGTCGTACCATTTTTTTTCGTAATTCTCGCCATTAGCATTTTGTGTGTAAGTTTTTAAATGTAAGAAGTAAGCTCCAACAGGACCGTATCCATCTTTAAATCTACATAATACAATTCTATTTTCCATTTGGGTCATTTTAGCTCCAACAGCTATTGGAAGTGCGTAAGCAGAACCGTTGCTCCAAGGAGCATACCATGTTCTTCCCATTCCTTCACCGACTGCTCTAGGTTTAAAAATATGTGAGGCTCCGCCTGCTGCAACTATTACAGCTTTAGCTTTAAATACATGATAGTCTCCTGTTCTCATGTTAAAACCAACAGCTCCGCCTATTCTATTTTCTTTTTCATTATCCATTAAAAGATGAGTTATCATAATTCTGTTATAGATTTTGTTAGCAGATTTTTTTGCGGCCTCAGCAACAATAGGTTTATAGCTTTCACCGTGAATCATGATTTGCCATTTACCTTCTCTTAAATATCTTCCAGTTTTTTCATTCTTCATCATTGGTAAACCCCACTCATCAAACATATGAACTGTTGAATCTACGTGACGAGCCATGTCATACCCTAAATCTTCTCTAACCATTCCCATTAAGTCATTTCGTGCATATCTAACGTGGTCTTCAGGTTGGTTTTCATCCCACTGCATACCCATATAACAATTGATTGCATAAAGACCTTGAGCTACAGCACCGCTTCTGTCGATGTTAGCTTTTTCAACACAAACTATTTTTAAATCTCTTCCCCAATGTCTTGCTTCGAATGTAGCCCCTGTACCGGCCATACCGCCACCGATAATAAGAATATCGCTTTCTTCAACGTGTGTTTTTACATTAGCCATTAATAATAAATGCCTTTCTTAAATGAATCTTTGCTTACAGTTGGAAGATCTCCATCAATATTTAATCCTTTTGGTTCTGTGTAAAGTCTTTGAGTGGTTATCTCTCCTTGGTTTGGTTTGTCTTCATCCGCTAATTTTGGAATAAATTTACCCCAAGGTTTGGTTGTAATTGGTGAAACGAAATTTTTTTCTGTTCCGTTTCTGAATTTTATTCTCCATGAAATAGTTCCCTTTTCTTCTTCTCTTCTTACTCTTACGCTATGACCCATTGGTGCAAAGTCAGCATAACCTCGAACATCTATTGCGTGATTTGGACAAGCTTTCACACATGAATAACATTCCCAACAAAAGTTAGGCTCAATGTTTTTTGCTCGTCTGATTGTTTCGTCAATATGCATAATATCTGATGGACAAATATCTACGCAGTGCCCACAGCCATCGCATCTAGTCATGTATACAAAAGTTGACATAAATTATTTTTCTCCCTTAAAGTTTAATAGCATAAATTTCTTAATAATGCTTTGGTTGTTCTCTTTTAATTCCTAGTCCAAATTGCTCTGGAGCATCGGCAGGTGGTGGCAAATTGTCTCTAGAACCATCAGCTTCTGCTAAATTTTTTTGAATAGCTGCGCCAGGTTTATAAAACATATGAGCAAATTTAGACCAGTAAACTCCTCCAAATAAAACTAAATTTGAAACAATAAATAAGATTAAAAATAAATAACTAAGACCAGTCATGCCTGAATATTGTGTGTACGACCAAGCTAAACCAAATGTTGCGCAAGCTAACAATGCTAAAACAAATAAATCTGCTTTAATGATCCTATACCAAGGGTGTGCTTCTGCAGAAACATCGACTCTTAAAAAAAACCAAAACCAATATCCACCCAGACAAGTTAAAATTGCACCTATGTGCCATAAAGCTGTTAAAGATGATGGAGTTTCAATACCAACGGATGAATAAGAAAAAATTAAAATAGCTGAACAAATCCAAAAAATGATTGTTCCATACATTCCTAAAACATGTGCTAACCTTCTTTTACCCCAACCAAGTTCTGAAGTTGTTGCAATATCATGGGCGACGGTTTTTAAAATAACTGCAGTTCTTTTGCCAGTTGTTAATTCAACTTTAGCATTTTTTTTCGCTTTTTTGGCATTCTCAAAAAAATATTTGACGTTCTTCTTATGAAGAATATCAACTAATACACTGACCAAAGTTAGTGCAGCCATAGCTAGAACAAATCCTTGCATTGCAATCGCTGGGACTATTTCTGCTAGAGTTGAAAATGGATTGTTAGTTATCATTGAGCTTTTATATATATGGGCATTTTAGAGGTCAAGTGAGAATACTTCTCAATTATTTGAGTTTACCCTCTTTTCTCATTTGTTCTCTAATTTTTGTTGCTGAAATCTGCTGTGTTTTTTCGTCTAAAACAATCTCTTCTATTTTATAACCAACGCCTCTTCCGTAACAAATATTTGTAATATTTGGAACTAAGGTTACCTGAATTCTATTTTTATAATCTTTAAGAGCTTCTAATATATTTTTCTTTACAGTTTCAAAATCAAAAGGATTGTCATCGACACCTTTGACATCTCTGACCATTATATTTACTTGACCAGTTTTTTTTAAAATTTCTTCAAATAATTTTTGATGCCCTGCATGCCATGGTTGCCAACGGCCCAGCATCTGGGCTGTGGGATGTTTATTATCCCACTTATGGTTATCATGCTTCATTATAAAGAATTTTAAGCTGCTACTTGTAAATTATGCTTAGCAGTCATACCGCTTAAAAAATTCCAAAGATATTTAGCTGTAGATAATGCAGCTTTCTCTGCTTTTTTTTGTTCATCTTTTGATAAACCGTCTAATAATTTTTCACATTCTGCTCTATGATGAACATCGGCTGATTTATGTGCTTCAAAAAATTCTAAGCCTTTTTTTGAACTGCATCCATAGTGATTTTTTAAACCTTGAATTTTTGTTTCTGCTATTTCAGGTATTTGTCTTTCATACGTATATAAAGAAGCTAAACCTTCAGCGTAAGATGCTCTTCCTTGTTTGAAAAAATTATCGATCAAATTTTTTGTAAAATCTTCTTGCTTTACTGTTTCAATTTTTTCTGGATCAGCTCCCATTTCCGTTGCGAAATCTTTCCATAATCTTGGATGATCTGCATCTTTATTTTCTTCATCTTGAAGATTTTCTAAAAGAATTTTTCTTTTTTCGATATCTTCACATAAAGAATGTGTTGCACTGATGTATCGTGGAAATGCTTTTACGTGCTGATAGTATTGTTCAGCGTAATCTTTAATAATTTCTCTAGTTAGTTTTCCGTCATTCCAAGATCTATAGAATGGGTGGTTTAATAAGTGGTATTGATCTAATTTTTTATTTAATTCTTTTGAAAACATTTAATCTCCTTTGTTATTTTAAAGTTAATAGAAAAAAGTCTTAGATTAAACAAAAAAATATCCACACCTTTTAGTTGAAGCATTTTAAATGTTCACGTTTTGATTCACTTTTGATTCACTTTGAGACTCAAAATACAACCTTAGATAGACTTATCAACACGTATTAACCTTCTTTCGTCGATCGGAAAGTGAACAGCTGTAGCAAAAATAGAGAGGGCAATTGCCATATACCAAGCATAATCATATGAACCATAAACATCATAAAAATATCCTCCTAAAAAGGCTCCAGCGAAAGCACCAAATTGATGACACAAGAAAACTATTCCAAACAATGTGCTTAAATATTTAGTTCCAAAAATTTGAGCTACAATCCCATTTGTAGGAGGAACTGTTGAAAGCCATAAAAGTCCAAAAGTAATTCCAAAAATAATTGAATTAATAAGAGATGGTGGAGAAAAAATAAATACGCAAATGCTTACAGCTCTCAAGGTGTAAAGAATGCAAAGAAGATTTTTCTTTTTATATTTTGTGCCAAGGTAACCCATTCCTAAAGTACCAAAAATGTTGAAAAATCCTATTAATGCTAATATTATTGTAGCTGACCATCCTCCCATTCCTCTCTCTTGCATGTAACCAGGTATATGGGTTCCAACTAATGTAATTTGAAATCCACAAACAAAAAAGCCTAAAACCAATAAAACATAACCTTTGTGAGAAAAAGCTTCTTTTATTGCTGAAGTAAAAGTTTGATCTCTATCGGCTTGAGAAGAGTTTAAAATAATCTTTGAAGGCAATAGAAAAATAGAAGCAAAAAGCCCTAGGGCTATGAAATACATAAAATATTTTAAAGTTTGTTCCCATCCAACCAAACCCAAACTATATTTTGTAAACAGTGGTGATAAAAAGTAACCAACCGAAGCAGCAGCTGTTACAATACCAGTAGCTATAGTTCTGCTTTCATTTGGAAAATGTTTTCCAACTTCTGAAACTGGAACACCTATCGCAGTAGCTCCAAGAGCTATTCCAACTAAAACACCAAGACTAATTTGAAAAAAAATACCAGTGTTAGGTCCTGCGTAAAGCATATATATACCCAAGCCAAAAATTATAAATCCGATAAAGACAGCTTTATTTCCTCCAAGCTTGTCTGCTATCACACCAAATAGTGGCGCGAACATTCCCCAAAAAAGCATTTGAATACCAATTGCTAAGCCAAACTCTGTTCTGGTACAGCCGAGACCTTCTTCAAATGCTGAAAAGAATAGGCCAAAGGTTTGTCTTAGACCCATTGAAATTAAAATAATACTGCACGCTGAGATTAAAACTATTAAAGCAAGTCTATTAGGAATAAAATTATACATTATTTAATGTATCTTAATGAATTCTTTAAATCATTAATTAAATCTTTTGGCTCCTCTAAACCAATATGTAATCTTACTAAATGCTCGTCTTTATTAAATCTAAAGTATCTTCTTCCTTGGCTATATTCATCCTTGCTTGCTCTCAACTCTTGTAAAATTGCTAAACTTTCAAATCCTCCCCAGCTATAACCAATACCAAATAGTTCTAATGAGTTAACAAATTTTATCACTGATGATTTATTTTTACTTTTAATTACAATCGAAAATAAACCTGTCGCACCTGTATAATATTTTTTCCAAAGTTTATAGTTTTTACTTGATGGTTTATATGGATAAAGAATTTCAATAATTTTTTTTTGTTTTTTGAGAAAATTGATAACTATTTTTGTATTTCTGTAATGCTGTTTAAGTCTTGTGTCTAATGTTCTCAACCCTCTAATAATCAAATAAGCCTCATCTGCTGCCATTCTGTATCCAGAAAGTTTATAAAAAAACATAATTTTTTTAAAAACTTTTTTACTTACCGCTAAAGAACCTCCCATTGCATCTGAATGACCAGAAAAATACTTAGTTGCAGAAGAAAAAGACATATCAAAACCTAACTCTAAAGGTTTTAAATATAACGGAGTTCCCCAAGTGTTATCTAATAAAGTTAAAATATTATTTTTTTTAGCTAAACTTACAATTTTGGATAAATCTTGGAATTCAAATGTAATACTTCCAGGATTTTCAACCAAAATCATTTTAGTTTTTTTGGTTACTTTTCTTTTAAGATCATCAAACGACTCTGGATTATAAAATAAAGCGTTAATATTAAATTCTTTAAGAAGTTTCTCAGAAATTTCTTTTGTTGGACCATACACATTATCAGATACTAAAATTTCATCCCCTGGTCTACACAAGCTCATCAAAGCTAAAGCTATTCCGCCAAAACCTGTGCCTGTTAGGAAAACATGGTAAGCTTTTTCGAGCTTCTTTAAAATATTTTCAAGTTCTATCGTAGTAGAACTACCGTATCGGCCATAGCTATAATGTTTTATCTTTTGACGTCTTTTAATCTTTTGTTCATGAGCATAAAGCTCTTGCATGGTATTAAATAAGATTGTGGAAGCTCTTACTACCGCAGGGTTTGCAGATTTATTTTGGTTATCTTTTAACGGCTTTTTTAAAAATGTGATTATTGATTTTGCCATTTAATTTTTAAATATTATATTGTAAATACGATATAGTTTAGTTTTTGAAATTAAAACAAATTTTTCAATGAAATTTAATTATACTAAAAAAATAGACACTTTCATTACATTATTGTTTTTTTTTTTTGTTCTTTACCTTTTAAATTTAATAGTTTTATACAAAAATTTTGACTCATTAAATACTTCCGGATATTTGCTAATAAATTACGATGGTGGTTTCATTAGAAGAGCTTTGCTAGGAGAAGTTGTAACTAAAATTAGTTTATTTTTTCAATTAACACCTCCGAGTGTTTTAATTTTTTTTTATACATTAAATTATATTCTATTTTTTTATTTAAATTACACTTTTTTGAAAGATTACAAAAAAAATTATATTTTTTATTTCTTTGTTTTTTCTCCAATTTATTTAACTTTTCCATTATCTGATATCTCAAGCAAATATGCTGAATTCGTAATCTCTCGAGAGATATTTTTACTAACTTTTTTTATGTTTTTTTGTTTTTTATGTAAAAAGATAAATAATAGAATGAGTGTTTATTCATTTGGAATTATTTTAATGATAATTTCAACCTTCATCTATGAATTAACAATTTTATGTTATCCTTTTTATTTTTATGCATACTATATTTATTTAAAAAAAAGAAAACTTCCATTTAATATTTATGAATTTATATTTGCTGGATTTCTATTTTCGCTAATAATTTATTTTCATTTATATTTTTATGGAAAAAATGATTTTCAAATAGTTATAGATAATTTAAACTTAAATTTTGGGTATGATTTTTCAGTAGAACAATTTATTTTTTCATGGCTAAATCAAGATATCAATAAACAATTAGTTATATTTTTTCCAGATTTCAAAACTAGTTATATTTTAAAATATCTATTTTATGGTCATCCAATTTTTTTATTATTAATTATGAGTTATAAAAGTATTAATGATAAAATAGTATTTGCCTTACTTGTTTTCTCAATAATATCTTTCTTGATTGTTTTTTTGATAGCAATAGATTGGGCAAGATTTGTTCATATTCTCTATTGTTTAACTTTATACTCAATTATACTTTTAAATTTTGATAAAGATAAATTTTTTATATTAAATTCAAAAAAATATTTTATAAAATTTAATCATAAATATTTAGATTTTTTTGTATTAATCTATTGTTCTATATGGACTTTAAAACATACCTATTGGCAAAACCATCTGAGTTATGGTATTTTTTATGTACTTAAAAAGAACTTTCTTTATTTTTATTGAATTTTAATTTAAATATTTAACTATAAACTTAAAAGGAGAACATGGGGTATCCAAAAAAACATAGAGGCAGAAGAAAAATTGGTTCAAAAAAAAGAAGAGCCAGGAAAAGAAATAAAAAGAAATAATCTCTAAATAATTATATGAAAGAAATAACTCAAATAAGAAGATTGAGTCTATGGGTTTTTTTTACTCCTTTAATAGCAGTTAACGTATGCCTTGTTATTTCTCAAAACCCAGAATTTTTAGAAAATACATTTTTTCAAGTTGACATGATCGGAAGATCGGGATTTTCTATACCTTATATTGACGGCAGCTTATCAATTAGTAGGGCCTCCAGAACATTCCCTCAATATTTAATATTTAAGCCGGCGATGATTTTTACATCTATAATAGTTTATTTTTATTGGTTGAATAATAATAATCTAATTAATGAATTTAAAAAAACTAATATAAATTATAAGTTCAAAACATTCGGTATTTTATCAGCAATTTTTTTGGCAATACATTCAATTTTTCTTGGAATAAAATTTGATATACAAATTTATAAACTCATGAGAAGAGTTGTTTTGCTTCTATTTATAATATTTGAAATAATTGCTCAGGGTATTCTTGTTTATCATTTTTATAAAATTAAAAATAAGCTTGAAGCGTTAATTAATAAGAAAGTTCTAATAATGAAAGTAATTTTAGTTTCAATATTAGCTACAGTAGCAATATTAAGTTTGCCAATACTTATAAATAAAGGGAACACGCATTTTAAACATGCATTGGAATGGAACTATTTTGTTGGAGTAATTTTATTTTATTTATTTTCTAGATTTTTTTGGAGAAGAACCACATAAATTTCTAGGCTTTCGCCCAGAAATTTAGTAGTTTTGGCTCGTCGTTTTAGGCGCTACCGCCAAGCCATCCCGGTGAACTATTCTAGCGCTACTAGGTTCACCTTTCTGCCCTTTAAGCTTGAACCTCTCGGTTTTTCCCTAAATGGTCAGTTAAGAGTTGCCTCTTAATTAATTACATTAAATCACAACGGAAAAAAATTGATATCACTTATACCGTGAGGGAAATTTGAGATGTTAACTAAGTGGATAAATTCTTATTAAATGTCTTGTGTATCCAACCTCCACCTAAAACTTTATCCCCAACATCATCTTTTGAATAAAATACACATGCTTGACCGGGTGAAATTCCAGTTTCTTTATCTAAAATTTCTACGTCTGCTAATTTATCTTTAATATTAATTTTAGCTTTTAAGAGTCTTCCTGTAGATCTCACTTTAATATTTATCAAATCTTTGAACTCTTTTTCTGTGCCTAAAATATTTAGCTCTCTCAATTTAATTTTTTTAATTTCTAAATAATCTTTTTCCCCAACTATAATTGAATTATTATCTGCATTGATATTAATTACATATAACGGGTTGTTACTTGCAATTTTAATTCCTTTTCTTTGGCCAATTGTATAATTAATTATACCTTCATGTTCACCGATATGTTTTCCTTTTAAGTCTAAAATTTTTCCAGGTTTGAAAGACTCAGGCCTAAATTTTCTAATTACAGATGCATAATCACCATTAGGTACAAAACAAATATCTTGACTGTCTGGCTTGCTTGCCACATTTAAATTTAATCTTTCAGCTATTTTTCTAGTTTCTGACTTATCTATTTCACCTAAAGGAAATCTTAAAAAATCTAATTGTTCCTGCGTTGTGCTAAATAAAAAATAACTTTGATCTCTATTTTGATCTTTAGCTCTATACATGCTCGCATGTCCATTGCTTTGAACTCTAGAAACATAGTGTCCTGTGATTAAAGCGTCGGCTTTGAGATCTTTTGCATATTTGAATAAATCTTTAAATTTAACTGTTTGATTACATTGAACACAAGGTATTGGAGTTTCTCCAGCTGTATAGCTATCAATAAACGAGTCAATCACTTTTGACTTAAATTTTTTTTGATAAAATAAAATTTTATGCTCAATATTAATATTTTCAGATACCCTTTTTGCGTCTAATATATCTTGGCCAGCACAACATTGTCTCCCTTCTTTAGATTGCTTTGTATCATCATAAAGTTTAAGTGTAATTCCAGTTACGTTGTAACCTTCCTCCTTTAAAAGAGCAGCTACGACAGATGAGTCAACTCCTCCTGACATTGCAACAACAACTTTTGTATCTTTATTAGACTTATTAATTCCTAGTGAATTCATAATTTAAGTGTATAATCCATTAATTAAAATTTTTCCATAATGCATATTGATTTTGAACCAGGGGATTATGTTATAAACCCCACGCATAAAGAATGGGGTATTGGCCAAGTCCAGTCAATTATAGGGAGCAAAGTGACTGTGAATTTTGAAAATTTTGGGAAGAGAGTTATCAATGTTGAAAATATTAACCTTGAAAAAATAATTAATGAAAATTGATGAACTAAAAAATATAAGTGAGCAACTAATTGAGACTTTTAATCAGGCCGGAAGGGAGACTATTGAATTATATTCTAAAGGTTTAGAGATA
>VMHT01027775.1_pt1 | contig 25641 bp, 30 predicted proteins | sample 4693611 | NCBI WGS metagenome assembly VMHT01 (sample SAMN12280063, study PRJNA550983) | marine metagenome | isolation source: seawater sampled from same location over 5 years 0.02-0.2 micron viral filtrate | place: USA: collected off the coast of southern California halfway between the port... ...
ATTAAATTGTAAAACTGAACCGGGATAAGCTTTAATGGGTAATATGTATTCTTCTACACCTAAAACTACACCATAACCATCATCGTAATCTACATCAAAATATCCATATTTGGCAGTGGCAAATATTTCCGTACCTTCCCATCCATAAATTGTTTTTTCAATAATATCTCTATTTTCAGAAATAAATCCTTTCACCTTTAAGACTCCATTTACATCAATGTTACCACTTACATCAATAACAAGTTGTTCAGTGCCTCCTGTGAAAAAACGCAGTTTATCTTCATTAGGATTTTCTTCTGCCGCAATACGTGTATCCAAATTTTTATCCACTACACCACCCAATCCAGCCCACCCACCATCACCATATCCTTCAAACTGTTTTGTATCGGTATTGTATCTCAAACAACCACTGGCATCTACTGTGGCTGGTCTGTCTGAATCCGTTCCCATGGGTAAACGAATCGCACCACTCGCACTAATATCTAAAATAACTCTATCTTTTGGTGTATCTTTTCCTAATCCAATATTTCCACTATTATCTAGTCGCATTCTTTCTGTTGAAACACCACCTTCATCTGTTAAAAAAGTTAACCCATTAGTATCGTCAGCTTTAACTGTAATTAGTTGATTGTTTGAAATCACCCCACCCAATCCAGCCCAACCATTTTCACCATAACCCTCAAATTGGTTTTTCTCGTCATTGTATCTTAAACATCCACTAGCATCTGCACCGGGTCTTTCTGAAGTATCGCCTATTGGCAAGCGAATAGCACCCGTAGAACTAATATCTAATATAACATGTTCAGCTGGTCTAGTTGTTCCAATGCCAACTCTTCCACCCAATGGCTGTAAAGAGAGATGTTTTTCACCACTAACATCTTGTATTTCTGTTTGAATTAAATTACAACTAATATCACTTATTTTATTTGTTTCACCATATATTTCCATACCACCAATCTCAATATCATTTTGCGAAATATCACCATCAAATGTTTTAATAAAATAAAATCTAAAAATACGATAAGAATCACTAGAAAAATTACTAGTATCTACCGAGAAATAATTCATAGATTGGTCTGTCCAACAATTATCAGAAATATCTTTTTCATCTACTAACCTCCATAAATTATTTGAAATATCTTCAACATTACCACTGTCTAACCCTATTTTTGCAACAACTTTCCATTCTTCGGGCATTTTCGTATTATTTGACGTTGATTTAAAACCATATTTTTTTAAACACCATCTATCAGGTAAAGTTATTTCAACATATCTTCCATCGAAAGACGTAGCTGTTTCAATATTACTAATTGTATTATAATAAACACCCGTATCTACAGTAGCAGCGGCCAGAATTGACCAATATGTGTCATCATCGTTATCAAACATTTTCCAAGCTGAATCACTATTGTCTGTATCTTCTTCAACAATTTCGTATGACCCAGAGCCATATAAATTATTTTGTATTGTAGTGGAACTATTTGTAAGTACTTTCGGAACCATATTTAGATACATTTTTCCAAAAAATAAATCATTTGCACGAACATTACCACTAACATCCAGATTAAATTTAACTTGATAATTATTCATTCCAGTAACTTCCTTTTGATTAATTCCAATGTTAAAAGGGACAAATAAAGACTTTTTATTTCCAGAAAGGTCTTTAGTATTCGTAGATGTCCAAGCTGAACTAGCTTCAGTGTCAAAAGTGGAACCACCAATTCTTAAAAATTTCGCATCCAACGTTCCATTTGGAATTTTTAACCCGGTATCATTAATTTCAACCATCATGATATTATTTCTATTTATTTGAACATTACTGGTTGAATTAATATCCAGTATATTTGTTAGATTATCATATTGAATATGAGCTTTATTTGAATTATTGCTTATATCTGAAAATCCAATAATAGCCTTTTTTTCTTCATCTGTATTAATAATTAAATTATAATCAGCCGTCCCACTATGTTTCCCCATTTGTATTCCTTCTACATTCTGATTTGGCTCATAACCCACACCATCAAATAAGTGAAATTTAGCTTGTGGATTGTCTAGACCAAGACCAAAATTACCACTTCCGTCAAACACAAATTTATTTTGCGTATTATTGTTTTGAAAAGTAGTCATATGAATTTTTGTAGCATTTGTAACACCATTTCCATCAGCAGTTAATATTGTATTACCCGAAAGGTCATTTTGTAATATAGTTCTTCCATATAAATTAGTTAATCCTTCTTCACCTTCATTATTAAGGATTAAAATAGAACCAGACGCATCAAGTGAAGCTCTTATTAGATTGTTATAAGATAAATCAAGTTTCCCTGCTAATATTTTACCAGATTCAACAGAATTTGTTTTATTTATTTTTAATATATAATCGTCCATATCAGCATAACCAGTTAAATTTAATCCACCACTTACATCTAATGCGAAATTTGGATGTGTTTTTGAATTACCAAAATTTGGATTTGTTTCTGAATTACCACTTAGATCCAAATAACCAACAGAAAGTTTATTTTCAATAGTAACATTCCCAGAAGATATGTCCGTGACAGCTAAGAAGTCAGCATTTCTAATATTTTTAACATCTAAATTATTAAAACTAGCATCATTTGCGCTAATATCTTTTCTTATTATCATATTACCTAACATATCCATATTACCACCATGAGTCAATTTGAAAACAGAAGTCCCATCTTCAAAATATCGAATTAAGTCGCCTCTGTCAGCTTGTCCGTTTTTTCCCAATAAAACACAAAAAGATAAATCTTTCGTTTCAGGTAATTCTAAATCTCTACCAAATACAAAATTGTTGTTTTTACTAACTGTTATCCCAGAACCAAATATAAGATTTTGTTCAAAATCACTACTACTATTTTCTATAGTGATATCGTCACCAAACACTAAATTAAAAGAAGAATCAAAACTAGCTTTATTGTCAATATTATTTCCAAAATAGAATGAATTCGATGAGCCGCTTATATCTTTTCCGATAATAACACTGTTATAATAAGCGTGTACGTTGCTTCCCATTCGTAAAAGAGGCACATCTATTTTGCTAACATCAATTACAGCCATAGGTTGTTTAACACCAATAGTAACATTGTTTTGCAGATATATTACACCATTTGCGCTCATATCTGTTTCTGTTCTTGAAATAATTGGAATAGGTTCAACATCAGATATATGAGAAACGATGACATTTCCGTTTGCCGAAGCTCCGTCGGGCTGATTATGACCTATCACAGCAAGAGCTGGTATATTCTGTTTACCTACACCAGAGCCACCTGTACCGGTTCCAAAAGTAATACCGGATAAAGATTCGTTTATATGTGTACCATCTGAATATGTTTTAAACATATCACCGTTTCCAATAATAAAACCAACATCTTTAAAAGCAAAAAGTATACCGCCTGAACTAATATCTTGAACTAACCCGACATTTGCGGAATAATCTTGAAAATTAATAGCATATTCACCAGAAACACCTAAAATATGACCAGATGAATTTTGCGCCATTAAATTATAAATATCATCACCTGTTGTACCAGTGCTATATTTTAATATTTTTTCATTTTCATCATAAAATATAAGTCCTGTTTCACTTCTTACTAATTGCGTTTGTTGTCCTTTCAAAATCAGTCCCTGTGTTACTCTACAATCACCATTTACTTCGAGACCACTTGTTGTATTCGCAAATTGACTTTCTTTTGAATTAATAAAAACTTTTTTGTTTTGACCATCGTTTGTGATTAAGATTGATGTGTTATCATTTTTTACATTTATTGAACCTACACCCGGAACAAGTCCCGTATCTTTTAAAGTGCCATTTTCATCATTATTTACAACAAATCGTAATCCCCTAACTTCAGCATCCGTTCCAGTCGAAGATTCCCTATAAAATGAAATACCTGTACTATTGGTACCAGCAGATGTCTCAGTAAATGCGATAGATGGATTGTTTACTAAACTATTAGACAATTCTGTATCATTTTGTATATTATTTTCATTATAATCCCCAAAAGATAATCTACTAAATGGTGTTTTTGTTCCTACTCCCAAGATACTAGGAGCACCTTCTTTATTAAAATATATACCTTCTTTATCATCAACATTTAAATAAGGGTCTGTTGAAATTATTTGATTCGTAACATCATGTGTCGCATCAACCAATCTGTTTTTCCTTTGACCTCCTTCCGATTTCCATGAATCAGTCATTTATTGTATATAATTATCATTATATTTTAAAAAGAATTACTCATATTAATAAATTAACACAGTTGTTACAAACCATTTACATAGTTGTAGGTATAATATGTAAAAAATAAATTAAATATTTGCTTACAAAAAATATATTTAGAAAGAGTAAAGATGGGATATTTTGTAGAAATTTCTTTTGACATTATTAAGTCAAATAATTTTCTTGACATTAAGAAAAATATTATTGAAATTAGTAATAAATGTAAAAAAAAATACCATTATGTTAATCATGAAATTATGGGGAAAAATAGAGCAACTTACAGAAATCATTATATAATGTCTTTTATGTTCGATGAAAATGAAGAATTGGTCGCCGATTTTATTAGAAATGTTAAAAAAATTAGATATGTCAACGTTGAAACGGTTGGTTATGATAATTGTGTATTTAAATTAATGTATGCTTCACGTAAATATTTGAATATTATGGATAAATTTAAAGCTAAAGAGTATTTACAGAAAAAAAAAGAAAAGACTCTTTATAAGAATGATTCGGTTATTATAAAAGCTGTTTACAAGAAGTAGTTATTTTTTGATTTTTTGTTGTTTATTTTTTGATTTTTTGTTTTTTATTTTTTGATTTTTTGTTTTTTGTTGTTTATTTTTTGTTGTTTTCTTTTTTGGTTTTCGCTTTTTGGTGTTTTTTTTTATTTTATTCTTTTTTATTTTTCGGGATGGAATTAAGAATCTCTCAAGTCGTTTTTTTAATGTTTTTCGTTTTTTTCTTCTAGTTCGCATTTCATTTAATATTGGATGATCAGAAAACATATATTTCTTGATATAATTATTATCTCTAATTTGTAATTGACCTATACCGGGTTGATCATTTATTTTTTCGAAAGACATATTTTTTCCTTTACTATCTTCAATACCATTTATGTTATTATAAGAAGATGAGCTACTCATTATTTTTAAAAATCTATTTTGTTCCATATCTAATATAATTATATATTTTATATTTATAATGAATATAAAATATGTTAATATTAAACAGTTGCCAAAAATGAAAATAACTTTAAAAAAAAAAAATTACATTAAAATAAAAACAAATGATTTATCTGAACTATTAAATATAAATTTTTTGTTGAATTTAAAACATCATTGATATTTTTGTCTCATTATAGTTCTAACTATTTTTTTCCCTCCTTTTTCATTTGGTTCTATCTTATTTTCTATTAATTCTTTAGTTAATATTTTACTTAAATTTAATATTTTATGATTATGAATTTCACCGTATTCATATATTTTTTCATTCCATTTTTTAAATAAATTTTCAAATTTTTTATCTAATCTGCCAAACGACGTGTCACAAAGCACCAGTTTAACTTTGTCGTATTTTTTTTTAAATGTGCTTAAAATTTCTTTATATTTATTGTTCATTTCATCTATATATTTATAGTCAAAATTGTTGTTATTTTTATAATGGTTATAAAGGTCGTTCGCACCAATGGAAATAAATATTTTAGTTCCAGTATTATTAAATTTATTTGGTATTCTATGTAATTGGGTTTTAAGATTATTTAAAGTAGCTTCAGTTTCGGCAATGACTATACCGCCTTTTTCTTCCATTAAATGGCGAATATTACCCTTTTTAACATAATCTACATTATTCAAAACATTGTCACCGGTCAATATAATTTTATTTTTACCAGCCATACCTTCAATAAACCACTTATTATTATTAATTTTATTTTTTATAGCCCAAATCAAAAAAATAAATATAAGGAATATTAAAATTATTGATATTAAATCGTTTTTCATATATATATATATATATACATATGAAATTATCGTCCAGAAATACTTTAAAAAAGCATAGAAGCAAAGCAAATAAAACAATCAAAAAAAAAATTGACCATAATAAATATTATAAATCATTACATTATATTAATAAAATGTCTAATTCAAATCTGATTAAAATGTTGGAAGATATGGAGAATCTATTTTATGTTGAGGGAGAACCTTTTAAAGCGAGAGCTTACTCTAAAGCTAAAGAAACCGTTATGCTTGAAACAGATGAGATTACTTCGTCGAAAAGTTTGGTGGGGAAAAATGGTTTTAGAAAGGGTGGAAGTGTTATTAAATCAGTTAAAGAGTTTTTGGATACAGGTAAGGTTGAAAAGATAGAGGCCTCTAAAAATGACCCCAAACATTTGTTTACCTCTGTTTATGGTATTGGACCCAAAATCGCCAAGAAACTAGCAGACCCAAATGGTTTAAATATTAAATCTATAGCGGAGTTGCGGGAACGTAAAGATGAACTTTTAAACGATGTCCAGCGAAAGGGGTTGCGTTACTATGATGATATACTGGAGAGAATTCCCAGGAAAGAAATAGATAAATATGCCATAATGCTTAAAAAATATTTTAGTACAATTAAAAGCAAAACAGGTTCATTTCAGATTGTTGGAAGTTGGCGACGTGGAGCAAAAAATTCTGGCGACATCGATATAATTATTACCGATAGTAATGACAACAATAGTGTTTATAAAAAATTTATTGATAAACTTATTGAAAAAAAGATATTGATAGAGGTTCTATCGCGAGGAAATGTAAAAACATTGGGTATTTCGCGACTGTCGAGGAGAAGCACCGCAAGGAGAATTGATTTTATGTTTACACCAAAAAAAGAATTTACGTTTGCTATGTTGTATTTTACAGGAAGTAAGATATTTAATACAATTATGCGGAAACGTGCACTAGATATGGGCTATACTATGAACGAACACGGTATATATAATATGGTAAATAAAAAGAAGGGTGAGCGACTAGAACAGTATTTTCCGACAGAGCGTTCTGTATTTGAGTTTCTTGGGATAGAGTACAGAGAACCACATGAAAGAAAAGATGGAAATAGTTTTAAGCTAATTGAAGGTGCTGGTGAGGAGGTGACTAAGGAGGTGGCTAAGAAGGTGACTAAGAAGGTGACTAAGAAGGTGGCTAAGAAGGTGACTGAAAAAAAAGCACTAAAAAAAAAGCCCCAAACAAGTGATAGTAAAAAGAATCTTAAAACGTTTCAAGAAAAGGGAGAAAGCTTTTTAAAAACATTAAATGAAAAAGATATTGAAAATATGATTAAGGTTGCGGATGATCAATATTATGGAAAAAACAAACCACTTCTTCAAGATGAAACATATGATGTTTTGCGAGACTGGGCAGAGGAAAAATATCCTAAAAATGAAATTATACAAAAAGGTCATGAAGGAATTCAAGTTAGCGATGATAAGAAAGTCCAACTACCTTTCTATATGCCGTCCATGGATAAAATAAAACCAGATACAAAAGTTTTGGGAAATTGGATGAAAAAGTATAAAGGTGGTTATGTTATTTCAGCAAAATTGGATGGTATGAGTGCTCTATACTGTAAAGAAGGCGATACATTAAAACTTTATAGCAGAGGAAATGGTCAAGTGGGACATGATATTTCATATCTTCTACCATATCTAAAACTACCCAAGATAGATAAAATGGTTGTTAGAGGTGAATTGATTATTACAAAAACAAAATTTAAAAAATATAAAAAGGATTATGCGAACGAAAGGTCATTTGCTTCTGGGCAGCAACATTCTAAAAATCTAAAGGATAAAGATAAATTGCGTGATTTAGATTTTGTAGCTTACGAGATCATTAAACCAGAAATGAAACCCAGTATGCAGTATAAAATGCTATCAAAAAATAAATTTAAAACGGTTATTAATAAATCATTTAAAAAAATAAACCAAGATATACTTTCTAAATATTTAATGGATTGGCGAGAAAAATATGATTATATTATCGATGGTGTAATCTGTATTAATGATAAACAATATTCTCGTAAGACGAAGGGTAATCCAGACCATGCGTTCGCGTTTAAAAAGGTTATGAATGATCAGGTTGCCGAATCAATTGTCATTGATGTATTGTGGTCAAAAACAAAGTATGGTTATGTGAAGCCTAAAATTAAAATGAGGCCTGTTAAAATTGGTGGAGTAAAGATAACTTATGCCACGGCACATAATGCCAAATATATAGTAGATAATAATATTGGAGTTGGTAGTGTTATTCAGGTTGTTAGGAGTGGTGATGTTATTCCGAAAGTTTTAAAGGTTATTAAACCATCAAAAGAACCTAAAATGCCAGATGAAGATATGGGTGTAAAATGGAATAAATCACGAGTTGATTTGATTTTGAAAGATATGAATGATTCAACTGTTAGGGATAAGACAACATTGGCATTTTTCAAGACAATAAGCGTTGATGGTTTAAAAGAAGGGAACTTGAAAAAGATTATTAATGCAGGACATGAAACAATAGGTAGCATTCTTGAAATGGAAGTTGAGGATTTCTTGGAAATTCCTGGTTTTAAAGAAAAAATGGCAAATAAAATTCATTCTAGTATGAAAAAACAGATTGGTAAAGTAGAATTGTCATTGTTAATGGACGCTTCAAATACATTTGGACGCGGGATGGGTGAAAGTAGATTTAAACTAATTCTAGCAGAATATCCAGATATTATTGAAAGTAAATTATCAAGTGGGGAAAAGCGTGAAATGGTTTCGGATATCGATGGGTTTGCTGAAAAAACAGCAATGAAATTTGTTAAAAACATTCGCGAATTTAAAAAATTTCTGAAAACAAATAAACTTGAATATAAACTAAAAGAAAAACCCAAGAAGAAAAAGGTTAATAAATCACACCCATTGTACGATAAAAAGATTTTAATGAGCGGTTTCAGAGACGATAGTATTGCTATGAAAATCAGAGATATTGGCGGTCAGATTTCAAGTAGTGTAAGTAAGCATTTAAACTTTCTGGTTGTTAAAGATAAAAATACGAAAGGTAGTAAACTTAAGAAGGCACAGGAATTTGATAATATAAAAATTATCACGAAGGATGATTTTGTAAATAAATATTTATAAAGTAAACTTATAAGGATAACAATGATGCAATTCTTGTGTTAAATTGTGTAATCTACCAAACATAAACCCTTTTAAAAGGGAACTATGACTAATAATACATATATTTTTTTCTGGTCTAGAAATTAAAAATTCTTTAAATATTCTTACTCTATTTAAACATTCTTTTTCTGATTCTTTAATATCAGTATCATCAATCCAATAAGGAGAAACTTCATCTAACATAGAAAAATCTACATTTGGGTACAACTCTTTTAATTCTGTTTTATTATTTCTTTTATTACAGTATTCTACTGATTGTGGATATTCTGTAATTTCGTCTATAGCTATTATTTTCTTTGTTGTATTTTTAAAAATATTTGTGGCTGTTTGTAAAGTGCGTTTACTTGGTGATACAAAAACAACATCTATTTTATGTATATCTTTCCATGTATTCCCAAGTGTTCTGGATTGAATTTCTCCATTTTCTACCAACGGGGTATCAGTATAAATTTTATCGGTATATGCCCTTTTTCCGATAAGCCTAAATAATGTATTATGTAATGCGGTTCCATGTCTGATACACCAAATACTTTTGGACATTATATTTTATAATTATTTGATTTTTTTTATTTTTTAACGTATATATATATATATATGACAAGTGTTAATTTGGGTTATGGGGAGGAATTAATATTACGTTGTAAAAATAATGGGGGGATTCCTTTAAAAAGAAAAATGATGGAATTGACAGAATCCATTGTGGTAAATGCTGAATGTTCGCCACCCGATGAGATTTCTACACCACAGACATTTCGAGAAGCAATGTTGGCCGGAGACTTACATGCTATCCCATCTGCTGGACATATGTTGAGTGGAGTAACAACAAAATATTTACCAGTAAGTCATCTTCGCGATGGCAAAACGCCAAATCCAGCCCGAATGCGTATGTTAAGACAACGTTCGTTGGAAAGAGAACAGGCTTTAGCTAATATGACAGATGCTCAACTGGCGACATATAAAGAGAAAATATCACAACTCACATATGACCCCAGATTAAAATTTGCTGAGAAAAGGGGTTTATTGGGTGTTTTTGAAGCATCTATTAAAGCTAAAAAAGCTCAACAAAAGGCGAAAAAGGCCACTTTTAAAGCAAAAAAGACAGCACTTAAAGCAAAAAAAGCATTAGAAGCGTCCGTTGCTGCTGGTGCTGCTGGTGCTGCTGGTGCTGCTGGTGTCGATTCTCCTGTTTTTTCATGGTCTTTGAAGGGGGGTAGACGTAGAAAATCTCGAAAAAAGAGGAAATCCAGACGTAGAAAATCCAGACGTGGGAAAGCTAAACGTGGGAAATCTAGACATAGAAAATCTAAACGCACAAGAAGAAAAAGATAAATAGTTTCTATATTTTAAATATTAAAATTATATTCATTAATTTTAATATATTATGTCAAAAGCTTATTGTGAAAATTTAAAAAGAAAAATGAAGGAATGTTATAATAGTCCATATGAAATGTGTGATGCTGTATCAATGATTTCTATTCACTATAAACAGTGGCAGCATAATTGTGAACAATATGATAATAATGTTATCAAAAAAGAAAAAAATTCTTTTTTAAAAGATTTAGTCACATTTTACGACAATAAACTTAAAAGGTCAGATTAATATTGTATTTTTTTTTAGCGTCTTCTTTTAGTTTACTCCATATCATATGATAAATTTTACTGGAATGTCTTCTTCTTTTTTCTGTATCGCCACCCAATACATTTTTAGAATACACCATATATTTATCGGGGTGTGGTTTTTTATTGGTATTCCAGTCTAAAAACAAACCCATAACATAACGATTTATTTTTCTTAACATTTCTTCCAATTTATCTTCTGTAAATATTTTCCACCTTTCACCATTAAAGTAAAATATCTTTTTTTTATTTTCAAAGGCAATGAAAATATTTTCTTTTAATTTATTCAAAATTATATTTCCATAACCCTGTTCATAACCTTTTTGACATATAAATTTAAGATATGGCATTGATATCCAATCTAAATTTTTAAAATATTCTTCATAATATCTATATTCTTTTTCATTAATTTGCTTGCCATGTTGATTCAACCACTGTAATACATTTACTTTTTTAAGATTTCGTTTATATTTTTTTTCAAGAGATGCCAAGCGTTCTTCCATTTCAGCGAACTTTTTCATAAGTATTTCATTGTTTTTTTCATTTTTTTTACACTTATCACAGCATCCACTCATTTCAATAATAATTAATTTTTAAAAATTAAATGTTATCAATTTATTTTAGTTTATATATATATATATATAATGTCAGTTTGTAATGATAATAAACCGGTTACAAAATGTCACGGACAAAGTGATGTTTATAGAGATTTGAGACAGAATAATCGCCCACAAAGAATGACATCATCTTCTTTTTTAGATGAAAAAAAAGCATTTGCTGTTTTAGGTGGGTTGGTTAGACAAAAAGAAGCGCAAGGACAAAACGATGCTGATGGTAATAATTGCGTTACAAATGTTGGTGGACCGGGTGATAAAGTTCAATCAGTAACCAAATGCTGTAATACTTCGGGATATAAAAAAAGTGTGACAAATAGAATTCATGGTAATGGTAAAGGTGTTGACCAGAAACATGGTAGCTACGAACGATATCTAGCAAGAAAGCGCGGTTGGAACATTATACAGCAAAATTGTAAGTAGTCTTATCTTTATCTTTTTTTTTACAATGGGAATTTAGTTTTTTGTTTATTTTAGCTACAACGTCACTTGTAGATGTTTCAAACATGAATGGAAATAAAGCATGAAGAAAAGCTTTAATAGATGCTATAAATAACATTATTGAAAATTTTAAAGATAAAAGCATATGGCGAAAATAACTCATACCAGACTTATTTGGATGAGTATTAAATAACTTAAAAAAATACAAAAAAGGTGATTTAATCATTATAAAATTAAATGATATAAAAATTTTATGATGAATAATACTAAAATGAGTAGACCTGAACAGCTAAATAAAGTACAAAAAGAAGCATATGATTTATTTTGTAAAAAAAATCAAGATTATGGTGATTCTTTCGCAACATATGGAACGGTTGGTGTAATTGTAAGACTTGGAGATAAAATACAACGACTTCTATCTGTTAGCGAAAAAGGTGTCACAATGGTAAATACGGAATCATTGCGAGATACACTAATTGACCTACATAATTATGCTGCCATGGGTGTTATGTTAATGGATGAATCTAATGAAAAGGTGAACATAGTCATTAAAAATAATGAAAATATGGATCATATATTTGAATCTCACATTGTTTAACAAGCAATATCATGAATATAATATACCGTTGTCGTTTTCTTAGGGACGACGGTACAATAATTTGATAATTTTAATTTTTTTGAAATTCCTGATGGTGAAACATTTAACTCTCTTGCCAAATCTCTCAAAGATTTATACAATTTAACGTTATTTTTCATATCAATCACCAAATAATTATATGTTTCAATATAAGTCATTATCTCCTGTGTATTTTTTTTAATAATGAAATCTCTTTGGTCTTTTGTCATTTGTATTTCCTCTTCATCATCGTCATTTTCAACATCGACTTTAATAATTTTATTAATACTCATTGCCTAATAAAATTATAACGCTATTTTTAAATAGATTTTTAATAAGAAAAATAAACATATTGTAATATGAGTTTATTCAACAATCCAATGCCATATTTGCTAATTCGTCGGCGCGCTTATTTAAATGCCTTCTTACGTGACTAAACGTAATCTTATCAAAATGCTCAGGTGTTAACAACTTTTTTATTTCTTGATATAATGGTTTTATATTCTCGCTTTTCACTTTCCAATTGCCTTTTAGCTGTTCAATAACTAATTTTGAATCACCATATACTTTAACAGACCGTATATCATACTGTATACACACTTTCAATCCTGCGAGGAGTCCGCTATATTCCGCGTAATTATTTGTTTCTATTCCCAGTTTTTTTTTATAATTAATTTCTTCATGACCATCTTCATCATATATAGCGCCACCAAATGATGCTAATCCGGGATTACCTCTACTTGCTCCGTCAAAATACAATGTATGCATATACTTAATAATAATAAATAGATTTTATATTATTATATCAATTTATTAAAAGATGTCGGATTTTTATTCTAGTATTTTTGTTGGTATGGCTCAAACTGCGGTAGGCCATCCTTTTGATACCTTAAAAGTGTTATACCAAAATAAAAATTCCATGAATAATTTTAAATTAACATCTCTTTACCGAGGTTGGAAATTTCCCATGTTTTCAGCGAGTATCATTAACTCTACAATTTATCCTGTATGTGAACGTAGTTATAAATATACAAACAATATTTATTTATCAGGTGGTTTAGCTGGTTTAATCGCAAGTCCTATTATATATAGTTTAGATGTTGGTAAAATAAAACAGCAGGTAAATCAACCATTGAAACTAAAAGATTTATATAAAACGAAGGGACTATTAACAACTGTTTGTAGAGATGTACCGGCAATGAGTTTTTTTTTTGGTACATATCATTCATGTAAAAATATGGGAATGGACCCTTTAGTAGCGGGAGGTATAGCCGGATTTTTTCGATGGTCCTCAATATATCCGATAGATGTAATAAGAACACGGCAAATGGCAAGAAATATTTCTATTCGTCAAGCTTTAAAAGAAAAACAATTATGGCGGGGTTATTCTGTATGTGCTTTAAGGTCTGTTATTGTAAATGCAGTTAATTTTAAAGTGTATGAAACAGCGAAATTAATATTCGATAGTAAAATATAATAGAAATAAATTAATATTATATTTTATATGAATGATTTTTTAATAGGTGGATTAGCCGGAATTGTTTCTAGAACAGCTACGGCACCAATAGAATTGTTTAAACTTCAGAGACAAAACAATTATTTAAAAGGAAATACAATAAGACAAGTTATTAAAAATGAAGGTATTCGTCATCTTTGGAAAGGAAATATGACAAATTGTATTCGTGTTTTTCCACAATATGCCACAAATTTTGCGATATTTGAAAATTCAAAGAATTATTACAATAGGTATTTTGAAAATAAAGATTTTATAAATTTTTTAAGCGGTGGAACTGGTGGTGTTATTTCAATGTGTGCGATATATCCGTTAGAAACAGCACGTACGCATTTATCCCTCCAACAAAATAAATCAAATTATAAAAATTTATTTGATGTTTTTAAAAAATTAAAATTTCGTCAATTGTATAGTGGAATGAAAATGAGCATGATGGGATTCGGTCCATGGAATGCTATTAATTTTATGAGCTATCATAAATATAAAGAAATTTTTAAAGATTATGAAAATAATAAAAACATGTTCAAACTTTTATGTGGTGGGTTTTCTGGTATTACAGCATTAACAGTTACATATCCAAGTGACCTTATTAGAAAAAGATTACAGATGCAAAGTTTTTCCAGTGAAGTACCCAAATATAATGGTATAGTTGATTGTACTCGTAAAATATGCCAAACTGACGGTTTCTTAGGTTTATACCGTGGATTATATGTTGGATACATTAAATGTTTCCCTACATTGGCTATACAGTTTTGGGCATACGATACTTTAAAAGAATATTTTACATAAATAATAATTTATATCGTTATATTAGTTTAATGTCTAACTTAAATTTTGATCTAAATATAAATAATTATTCAAAACCCGAACTTATTTCTTTATTAAATATCAATATTGACTATAATCTTAATATTTTACATACAAAAATATTTGAATTGAGGGAAAAGATTTTTTCCCTAGAACTTAGTAACGTAGAAAAAAATGAATTAAAAAATTTTTTGAAAAATGTTGAAAATAAATTAAAACAAGATTTAGAAAAAAGTGTTATATTGAATACGCAGGAAAAAATGGGAGATGAAATTCAATTATTAAAAACAGAAATAAGAAAAAATAAGAAAAAATAAGAAAAAATAAATCAAAGTAATATTTAATGACGTTTTATAAGTACGATTATTCAAAATTCCCAGAAGTAAAAATAATATTTAATAACAATCAAATAATGAAACCTCATGTTGATTTATTTTTTGCCGAATGGTTACGGATTTTTTCACATAAAAAAAACTTTTATATGATTTATGACGTTACACAAGTAGAAACCGCTCCAGTATACTTTATTTACAAATTGGTAGCTTTTATAAAAAAAATGAAAAAGATGAAACCATTGTACTTACAAAAAAGTATAATATTAATAACTAACTCTAAAATGATGAAATTTTTGCTTAAAATGGCAATGACTTTAACAAAACCAGCTGCCGATATGTATGTATATTGGAAAAATAAATACGAAGTTATCGATCTCGATAATTTAAATATATTACTTTCAAGAGATAAAAGTAAATTTGAATTTTATTCTCCATAATTTTAGAAGGTATATATATATATTATGGGAGGTGGGATATTACCAATTGTTATAAAAGATGGAAATATATATTTTTTATTTTCACGAGAATCAATGTATGTAAACAAAACAGAAGACTGGAGAGATTTCGGAGGAACTCCTGAAAAAAAAGAGACAACAAAAGAAACGGCTATCCGGGAAGGTTGGGAAGAATCGATGGGGTTTTTAGGTGATAAAAAGAATATTAAACAGTTAATAGAAAATCACACTGTGTATGTGTCAAAAAAGGGTAAATATACAACGTTTGTTGTTGATATTAAAATGACAAAAAAACACTGGGAATTACCAAAAAAATTTCGTGAGCATTATATGAAAATGTTTAATAAAGATAAATCAAAAATATCAGAAAAGGGTTTCTATGAAAAAGATAAATTAATGTGGCTTAAATTGGAAAACTTAAAGAAAAAGTTCAAGATGTTTAAACCATGGTATAGAGAGATTGTAAAAGATATATATTATCATTTTAAACAATTAAAAAATTAATATGCACAATATTTATATGTATAAATATACAAATATTGTGAATAATAAAAAAATAGATATTTTTGTTATTCTGATATGTTCTGATTTTGAAAAAAATATTAGAGGATTAGAGAAAAAATTTAAAATTAAATTTCCAAAAAAGATGACACAATACTTTAAAGATAAGAAAAAGAAATATTTAAAGCAAATGGTCGGTGATAAATTATTTATTATATCGAAAGTGGGTGATGGTAAATGCTCTAAGGATGACTTGGATTCAAGTATTAAAGAGATATGTAGTAGTATTCTTGAAGAAAAAGATGAAGAAAAAAAATTAAGAGTTCAAATCATTTTATCGCCAATTAAACCATTTATTAGATATCAAGTCATACGAACAATATATTATTTATATGATTATAAGGAGAAACAAAATTTAGATGTTATTTTTTGTGGTGTGAAAAATTTAAAAAAACTTATTTTAAATAGTGTTCTGGAGGGTGAAATTATAAATAAAATGCGAACTATGGTAAATCAACCAGCAAATATTATGACGACAGATGCTTTTTTAAAAAATGTGAAAAATTTCAAGAAAAAAAATCTATCTATTGAAATATTTAATAAGAAAAAATTAAAAAAGGATAAATTTAATTTAATTCTGGCTGTCAATAAAGGTTCAAATCAAAATCCATATCTATTAACAGTAAAATGGATGCCAAATAAAAAGGAAAAACCTATTGTTTTGGTAGGAAAGGGTGTCATGTTTGATACTGGTGGTATTAATCTTAAGAGATATGATTTCCATGATATGAAGACAGATATGACCGGTGCTGCTGTTGCCTGGAGTGTTTTAAAACTTTGTGCTATAAACAATCTAAAAAAAAATGTTGTTGCTTTAATACCACTTGTTGAAAATATGATTGGTCCCGATGCCCAAAGACCGGGTGATGTTATTGAAAGTCATAGTGGAAAAACCGTAGAAATTTTAAATACTGACGCCGAAGGCAGGCTTATTATGGCAGATGCTTTATCATATTCGAAAATATTCAATCCTAAGTATGTAATCGATGTATCTACTCTTACGGGACAAGCGGGTTCTATTTTCAATAATCTTTCGATTATTAGTATTGGAAACTATAATCCTTTAATAAAATTATATAATAAAGCTGCCGAAGATGTGAATGAGCGTGTTTGGGAATTACCTTTATGGAAAGAATACAAAAAATATTTAAAATCAACAGTTGCCGATGTTAAAAATTCTAGTGAAAAGGCATCATCTGGTACCATTTTAGCAGCTGCTTTCTTAAGTGAATTTGTCCCAGAAGACACGAAATGGTTACATCTAGACATTGCTGGCGTGTCTTTCTTGAAAGACCAGGCCACAGGGGCATCTATTTTATCGATATACGAACTACTGAAAAAAGCGCACTAAAAAAAAAGATTTAAATTGAATAATTCTCTCCATAAATATTTTTAGAGAGAATTATGTCATTAATTATAACCGTAGCACGGTTCAACGAACTTACTTATGAGGAAAATAAAAAATATCGCTCCAAAAGTTCGTTTAATTGTATATATGGCTTTGATAAAGAAATATCAAGAACAATTCCATACGAATCATATGTGTATGTTATTGAAATGAATAACACGACAAATGAGATCATGGGTATAGGTAAGATTAAAAATGTATTGAAGGATGAAAATAGGCGGCGGATTTATGAAAATGAAAACTATAATCGGTATGTCTATAATGGAAAGCACCGAATTGGTCGTTTGGAATTATTAGATAAAAATGTAGAAATTATTGAGAGTTTGGAGAGAATTCTTTTTAAGGGCGCGAGGCATTTTAAAAGAGGACATGGTTTGACGGTTGTACCGCATAATAGGTTTGGTTGCGTATATAAGAAAAAGAAGCGAAAACAAACAAGATGTACAATTTGTGATAAAGTTGGTCATAATAAAACCACATGTCCACATAAAGGCGAAAAGAAAAAAAAGAAACCAGTGCGAAATTATTATAGAAAAAGATGTGATAAATGTGGTCAAATAGAAAAAGGACATATTTGTCCTGCGTTAGATATTGATACAAATAAGATTAAATGTATTTTGGATTTCTTTCAGGGATTATTTTAAACGCGAATACCATGTCCTTGGTGACCAGCGGGTTCCTGAAAGGTACGAACATTGGTAACAGCAACATTTTTTGATTTTTTATTTAATTCCTCTATTGATGAAATATCTATAAGACTGATAAGAGAAGTGTATATTTGTCTTTCGTGCTTTGGGGTTTCCCATTTCCATATTCCCATCTTAATATTAAACCATTTTGAGTTATTGAAATATCTCTCTTGTAATTCTCCTTTAATTTTAATATTTTTAGTTTTACCTTGCATTTTTGAAATGCCATTTTGAGCGTAACATTGAAAATCCTTGTCATTGTATTTTTTATTTACAACATTTGGAAAATTAATTATAGGGACAGTTTGGTTATAAATTTTTGAAATTTTCCACAATTCTTTATTACTGTAATTAATTAGTTTTCCCATTCTGTCTATACTCCATGTAATCTTATCGCGGATTTCAATAAAACGTTTTTTATTTAACTGCCAATAGGTTTCATTACTTTTTGGTTTAGGTTTTTCAATATCACATACCTCTTTATGAATTGTATCACACATATCATTATACGTTTCAAGAAATGTAACATAAAACATCTCCAAAATATTCAATATAAGTTGTGATTTGCGATTTATATTATCACTACGAATGATTTGACTTTTAAATTTTTTCTCTGTAATTTTTCCCCGGATGAAAGCAATTCTCGATTTAAACATAGGGTCTTGTTCATTACAAATTCTACGATATTTATCCAATTCCACTTCTTGGAAATGTGTAATTTCTCTATGTAAAACTGTCATATGAGTTAAAAACTTAATTTGCGAGGTCAAATTTTTAAATATCGGCAATGACAAAACTTCACGATCGTGACAAAACGACATTAGATTATGATTTTTACCGTAATATTTTTTTAGACTTTTTGTTTTTCTTAGTAAATTATGTATAATACGTATATCGATGACGCCGCCACACAATATTTCTCCAACTTCGCGATTAGGCTCCTCATTATTTTTCTTCCAATCATAGAAGTGTGGGTTATGAATCCGCCCACTTACCCGTTGTCCTGTTTTCCAACTAAAAGCTACATGGCAACTGGTACACCACATTTGGTCGCACCCATCAATTTTGTAAATAGCTGTAGCACAGTTAGGACATGGTTTTGTTTCCTCTTGAATCATTTTATATGAAGCCACCGCATCAGGATTACATTCATGTTCTTTGTGTTTTGATTCACCACCATAACCTTTGTCAAAATTCTCTAAAATAATTTCATTACAATGTTCACAAACAGTTGTAGCACACACTGAACACTTATGTTGTTGTGATAGAAATCCAGCGCAATCTTCTTTTGGACATTTTTTTTTAAATATTTTTTTGATATTATTTTCACGGTTCAGTTTTGATTTTTCGTATTCATTGACAATTAGCATATCTTCATATTGTCTTAATTGTTTTTGTAGATCATCAATGACTACTTTTAAAGTTGTAGATTTCTCGGCTAATTCTTCACGTTTAATTTCATTTTCCACAGCCCCCATGGTACCTGGAATCTTACTTTTTTGAACATCAAATAAAATATCCTTACGTCTATTGCGATAATCTTTTTCCATGAATGTTCTATTTATATTTCCAACACAAAATTCATATGACCACGCATTATTACATTTTGGACATTCGGGCTCGTTTACAGAGTAAAGAATAGATTCTTTTACACATGATTTACAACCCTCGAAATCACAAAAGCCACAATCAATGGTTTTCTTACAATCTTCAAGACAAATCTGACATTTGGATGCCATGGTTACAATGTAAAATAAGTTAATGATACAACCAATATCATATATTTATTATTCAATTTTTTTCTGATTACTTTGCTGATTTTTATAAAATTTATAAGTTATCATATAAAAGTATTTTGTTTGTATATATTATAATTTAATGCCCGGTGAAATAGATAAACCAACGGATTTTGATATAGAAAATTATAGTATTGAAGAATTGATTAATATATTAGGGTTGGGTAGCGAAATTCCTTTGACAAATGAGAAAATAGTCACAACTGTTGAAAAAATAAAAAAACAATTCCAAAAAAATGAGGATTTAAGTGATGCTGTTAGGGATAATTTCCTTGATTTTTTTAATAAAATAAATAAAAAACTTTTAAATCATAAAAAAGAAAACACGGTTCGTGATTTATTTGATGAAGAAATATCAGCAGGCGGAATCACGAGAAAAGCTATACCCGTTAATACAAGGGGGCCAGCAAAAGCGACATTGTATGATAAAGAGGTGATGGGTGAAACAAGAATAGCAAACTTAAAAGACGCTAATCCTATGCCGGCAGGACCATTTGATAAGATATCAACAGATTATAAAAATCCTTTACTACGCAATACATATAGAAAATTAGTAACAATTGATAGTCATTATAGAAGTATTTTATGGGAATCAGACTGTTTGGGTAATACTATTCTTGGTAGTAATAACAAATTAATGGAGATGGCCTCGGATTTCACAGTAAATATGGAACCGCCCCTTAATAATGTATTGGATATTACCCTTAATGATGTTTATATTCCCCATACTTGGAAAGTATTTTCAAAAGATTATGGTACTCATTATTATATTGAAGAAGTAGATGGTATAAAAACATTTGTAAAAATAACAGAACGAAAATATACAACAATTCAACAATTAGTGAATGAATTAAATACAAAAACGACAAATCTAGAGTTTACAGAAACATTTCCGAAAGAAATAGAAATAGAAAATACAGGCGGCGCAACAGTGGTATTACAATGGTATAGTTTAGATGTTCCCTCCGATGATAATGTGTGTAATAAAACAGGTTTCGGGGGGAAAGTCGATTATAACTTAGGATGGTTACTAGGGTTCCGCGAAACAAAATATACATTGGCACCAGGCGATAAAATAATAGCAGAAGCAGATGTAGACATGTTTGGTTCAAGTTATTTGTATATTACTGTGGATGATTTTAACAGTAATAAGCCAAATCAAGATTTAGTCTCATTCGGAAATAATACTGGAAGCTTTTCAATGCCGAGTTATTATGTAAGAACTACGATGAAACCCGGGGACGACTGTCTTGGTCTAAACGACCCAGAGTTTAATAGCTCTTGTGGAAAAAAATACGCGAATAAAGATTTGTCGTCAAATTTAACCACGGCGCAAAGATATACTATAGAACAAATAAGAAACGCTATGGTATCACGAAAATCGGATAGATATCATAGCCCTAATAGTAGAGATGTTTTTGGAAGAATTTTGTTAGATCAAAATTCAAATTTCACAATTTTTAAAAATGTAAACCCAGAATATACAAAACGTTATTATTTTGGTCCAGTAAATTTAAAAAAACTACGAATAAAACTGGTAAACGATAAGGGAATCCCAATTGAAACGAAACATCACGATTGGAATTTTTCATTTTATGCCACAATTAAATATCAAAATTAACATATGGTACAACATGTATCTTGGCAATTACGTTCTTCTTTTAGTAGCAATGCCACCGCATTTTGTTCCTTTAAATTGTAAATTCCGGGATGTTCTTCCTTATCAAAATTAGTTAATATATTTTTTAATAGCATATTTAATGATAATGTTACATTTTCACCAGTTTTCACGGAAACTTCAATATAATCTAATCGCCTTTCACGGATTAAATTATTTATTTCTTCTTTACTTACAACTCTGTTTTTATCTATTTTATTACCAACAACTAACATTTTTACATCACATGTTTTATTTTTATTGTATTCGTTTAACCAATAATCAAATTTTCGAATACTTCTTCTATCCGATAGGTCTATTACATAAAATATTCCTGCTATATTTTTATAGTATGATTTAATAATTGGGGCAAATGTCTCTTGACCTGCTGTATCCCAAAACATTAATTTATAATTAATACCACTGTCTTTAAAAACCATTGACTGAAATTCCACACCAATAGTGGGTTCATAAGTTTTTAAATAGCTTTTTCTACAAAATGTTTCTATTAATGATGTTTTACCAGAATTAGCATTCCCTATTGTTATTATTTTTATACAATAATCGTTTGCTTGTTTTGGCATTTCATTATACATTATATATATTAACTAATATTTTATATTTACATCTATCTAAATAAATTTTGTTAATATTTTACTTTCGTTGTTAAAAGCAGAGATTTAAACGAATTTTCAATATCTAAGATAGAAGATAACATATTTTCTTCGTGTTTTTTCAAATAACGACGTGTTTGGGAAATTTTTCTTTTGATTTCACTTGAATACCCCTTGATTTTTGTATGAATCTCGGGATCAGAAAAATCAATATGTTCGGTGTTAATGATGGAAAGCAATAAATCTATAGCAGATTTAATTTTTTGTTTGTTATCGTTTGTGTTGTATAAGTATATGACCGGCTTACCACTAATTATTTCTATTTCAAAATCACCACGTTTCGCAATACCCGAACAATTTGAAAGTAGGGCACCTCCATGAACGTCCGCATTATTTTCGATATCCGAAATAAACTTGTCTATTTCTTTTTTGGGGATATTACCTTTATAATCTTTATTATCTATCAATATTTTCTTATCATTTACAGTATCAATAATAAAATCTCCGCGATTTGGTTCTTTATGCGTGTCTTCCACGGTAAATTTTGGATAAAACATTGTTAATATTTTAAACATCATGTTCTCTCCTACCTGACCCTTTAGTGAGGAATTTTCCTGTATCAGATGAATAGATTGTACAATATTATTTAATTTATCTATTTTTTTTTCATACTTTTCTCTTTCTTCCTTCATTTCTTTTTTGTGATAATCATTTAGAGCAGATATTCTTTCTCTTTCAGTATTGGTCCAAGTAGTTAAATTGGTTTCAGCTTTTTCTTTTAATCGTGCATATTCACATATCAAATCGTCATATTGTTTTGTTTTAAAATCTATTTTCTCCTTATACTGTAATTCTAAAGAACATTTCAATTCATTGAATAATTGGGTTTTTAAATTTTTATTATTTTGATTAATACTGTTAATTAAGCTCTCTTTATCGTTTAAAGATTTTTCATATTTATTTTTTTGTTGTTGTAGTTTTTCCGTAGATTCGTTTTGAATCGCTTCTATTTTTTTATTAAATTCACTGTTATCCCATCGCAAACTCTGATTTTCACATCCATTATATGCTATAAGTCCTAATTCTAAGACTTTTATAAGTTTATTTCCAGATAAATCATGTATTTTTTCTATAAACTTTGTATTTTTAATATCTGAAATAGGTATTTGAAGCATGCATATAATTAATATAATATTTACTTTAAGTTTATTATGTAAATTTTAAATGTTACTACATTGTAAATGGATAAAATCAGTCATGTGAAAGAGAAAAGTGATATGATTTTAGAACCTCTACAAGTAATGATTCAATTAGCACTTTTGGCGTACTGCCCCATTGGAAGTAAATTAAGTATATCGGAAAATATTCTACATTTACAACTACCATCGTGGAGCCAAGGAGTAACTCGTTGGTATATGAAAGACAATAAGGATGATTTATATTATTTATTTCAAGCAATACGTCGGTATTATTTGTGGTATAAACCAGATTCATGTGTTATTTATGAAAAAATATTGGCAACCGCAATAAAAGGAATACATAAACTAATAAAAACCTATGAAAATACAGACAAAATATCAATACGCCACACCCTAACATTATATACAAATATATTAAGTTTAGAATCGCCAGAATTATTTAAAGAAGCGGCAGAAGATTCCGTAAGCCTAGATAGCGTTTTTGAAAATATTACAAAACTATACAATAACAAAATTCTCTCCATTGTTTATAATTCACTCTTAATTTTAGACACATCTAATGAGAATGATATACAGCATGTCTTATCAGGTCTACAAGAGATATTAAAACCACAACATTTAAAAATAAAAACATGGATTAGAGAGAATTTAACATGTTAAAATCTTTATAGTGTATATATGTTACCCTATGAATTCGGATTTATATTTTTATACGTGGCCGCATTTGGATTTTCAGACTACTTTGTTAAGATAACAAAGCTTACGGGAGGCGCTTATTTACTATATTATTTAATTATAGCCATAGTGGGAACTTGTGTCTTATACAAATGTGATTATTTTGATAAATTAAAAATGTAATGTTATAATATATGCCAAGTCCAGCACCAAATACAGGTATAGCCAAGCCAAGAAGCCATCCGCGTCGCCATCTTGAAAAGAAACTTCAAAACGCAGGATTTTTGAGAAAAGATTCCGTTATAAATAGCCACTTTAATGTAAATTTATTTGGTTCAGCTCAGTCGAATAACAGAAAACAAGTTGTTTACACAAAAGCAGAATCTAGTTCTCAATCAAATGATAAGCACCGACAATCTAATTTAGAGGCAAATGTTGGACAAATGGACCGTTTAAATAGAATTAAAGCCGCTTCAATTTCCGGGTCAAAATAATTATCATTCTTATATATATACATGATTCATAATCCCACTAAAATTATACCTTTAATACAAAGACCATGGTTTTATTATGCTTTATTGGCGCTCTTGCTTGTTTGTGTAGTAGATTTGGGAAAAAAATATATATTAGATAAAAATATAGTAAAACATCCAAGACACTTGGTCATATATCTTTCAATAATTGTAGGATTTTTAGGACTTATTCACTATGTAACGGATAATTCTTGTAAATCCATATTTAAATGTAAGTCAGAAATGTTAATTATTTTATTTATTATTTCATTATGCGTCTACATTTTTAATATATCCTTTACAACTTCGCTTAAATTATCACCGGATGTTACTTTACCATGTATTATGATATCGTTATCGATTATCGTTATATATTTAGTTTCTAGTATTTATTTTGATGCGTCACCACCGTTTGACTGGCATGTATTGATTGGTATTATATTCACTGTCGTCGGATTAGGGATAATAACAAATTATTTTAAGGGTTAGAAAAAAATTGAATACATATAATTATATGATTTTATATGTATTTAAAATGAATTCGGAAGCACAACAATTATTTGATACAATCACTGAAAAAAAAGCACTCCAACGGGATTATTCTCGACAAATAAACGTAATTCAGAAAGAAATTAGAAAAATACGGGGAATTTTGTATAAAACATGCGACCATGAATGGGAAAGAGATTGGGAAGATCGCGATGAGAGGTCAAGGTGGGTATGTAAGCATTGTAAACTATCGCGAAGTCCTTATTATAATTAATTATATATTACGCGTTACTTTACTGTACCTAACGATATATTTATATTCTGTTGGTAAATCTAATGGAATTTTTTCACTGTCTTTTCTTATGGGAGATGGACCTTTTATGCGAGATAAAAGGTCACACTCAGTTAAATTATAAAAATTTTCATAATGTATTTCAATATTACTTGTC
>VMHT01192841.1_pt1 | contig 25634 bp, 41 predicted proteins | sample 4693611 | NCBI WGS metagenome assembly VMHT01 (sample SAMN12280063, study PRJNA550983) | marine metagenome | isolation source: seawater sampled from same location over 5 years 0.02-0.2 micron viral filtrate | place: USA: collected off the coast of southern California halfway between the port... ...
AAATCAGGGCTACCTTTTTTGCCTTCTGATGCAGCCACTGTATTCATCTTGTATAATACTTGTTGCCACTTGTGACGACAATATACACCCCCCTTGAAGCGAAATAAATCATAGCTATCAGTATCTGTGTGTAAAGGTAATTTTGCTTTTTCAAAATCCATCTTTCTACTTGCTGTGTCAATATCCTCTAGTCTGTAAACAACGCCTCTTTTAGCCCTGTTCATCATTTCTTTACAAAAAGGTCTTGTGTTGGTTGACGTAGACTTACCTGTGCCTAAAGCATATCTATATCTGACTTTGTAATAACTCTTGTCTAACTGTGAATTTTTTTTAGGGTTATTTTCGATTGGAGTTTTTGATTTAGGATTGTCAGAAAACTCGAAAAAATTGTCAGCCCATTCTTCAACGCTTGAATTGTCTTCGGATACGTCCCGAACGTCAATTAAATTATGCGTTTTAAGGCACATTTCCTCGCCTTTAAGCGACTCTAATGCCCCCGACAACAATTCGTCTGTCTCAGCGTCAGTTAATGCCTTAGAAGCCATAAAATCAACTTCCGTTGCGAAGTCTCTTGTAGAGCCTCTTTTTACACCTGTTTCCTCTTCACGTTGTTCCTCGTCAACAATGTTCTCTAAGTCCATAAACTCCAGTGGCTCTATGGTTTTAAAGTATAAATTTAAACTAATGTTGTTCACAGCAAACATTTCGTCTAAAGCCTCAATGATTAATTCCTGATAAGGTTTAATTGTGGTATTTGTAAAGAGTCTTTGTGCTGTAATGATTTCGTCTTCGTTGCTTCCGAGACCACTGTTGCCGTCTCTGAGTCCGATTAACAACGGGCTTGTAACTCTATGTGTAAGCATTATTTTACTGCTACATTCTTCACTGAGATATTCGTAATGATTCGGAGCGTCTGCCAATGGTATATCCTCGATTGTAGTTTGAGAGTCAGCATTGTTGTTGAACGCAATTATAACCTTTTCCCCGTGACTACCAGTGAGCTTATTCATTACATCGTTTTTGATAGCAAGCTGTTTTTCTCTATCAGGCACGCCGTTGTTAAAATTCACAACTTTAGTTCCTGAGAAACCGTTAACAGTGTCGTTTATCAAATAGTCTGCTATTTCACTTTCCAATGTAGCATATGCGTAATTGTAATCTGCGGGGCTATAATAATAATATCCTGTCACATATCTTTTGATAACAAATAATTCGTTTTTAGCTCCACTTCCAAACACTGGTATTTTCTTTAATTCGGTTTGTTGTGTAACTTTTGTCCAATCAGGGGCATAATAATAGTTTTTGATTTCCCCGTCTTCGTTCATTTTTTCCGCTCTGAGAGTTTCTCTCGGGAAATGTGTTATTGAGGATATTTTTTTACCTGTGTAAGATATTTGAAAGCTAGCCTCTCCAAGCAATTTTAAATCTTGACAAACTTTTCTTAAACAATCAGGATTTATCAAGCCTCTCATCTGAGCATATTGCTCAACTTTTTCTGACGAGTCTGTTGCGTCAAGTCCTTTTCCGTATATTTGATTTGTAATACCGTTTATAACAGCCTGATTTGTTGTGCTGTCCATATAAGCGTCTATTAAACATTGGTAATAATTATTTTCATCTCCAATGGAAACCCAATCTCTGTTTCTTTCCTCTGTTATACTAGGTCTTTCATATTGACCCAACTGTATCATGTGTAAATTATCCATAGTAAACAAATTTATTATCTCCAGTGCTTTGTTCTATATAAACGCCATTGGAAATATTGTAATCAGACAATGTTTGGTCGGTACAATACATCTTGTCTTTAAAGATAACATTGTTATCTGTTGTGTTTGTAATTGTAATTAAATAGTAACTATTTTCATCTAACGCTTGTGTTGTAGAATATCTGTAATAATAATCTAACTCAGTGAAAGAAGCGTCATTGTCTGTGTAAATTACTTCGTTTTTTCCTTCTGATTTAATCACTACACTGTGTGTTTTTGAGTTATTTATACTTGTTCTTGGTATAAAGTTAATAAATCTTGTGCCGTTTTTCGTTAATATTTGCATAATTTATTTAAAAAGGGGGTAAGACATAAAAATCCACCCCCCTATCCTGTAAAATTATATTTTAGCTATTTGTTCCTACAGTAACAGTCACTGTTGCAGAACTCATGCCCGCAAAAGGGTCAGCAGTTGTACCACCGTTGATAAAATTAGGCGGTTCGCCTTCTGACGAAGATAATGTCAGTGAATATCCTGACATGTCTCCGAAAGCAGTTCCAGTGGCTACTGTTCCACCAGTAACTTCTGCGCCGTGCTCTAGTCCTACCAAGAAAAAATTACCATTTCTGTCTTCTACACAAACGTGAGGTCTGCCATAAGCCATTAATTTTAATTCTTTGTGGTCTTCTTTTGATAATTTTGGTAAAGTCAATGTTAAAGTTGTCTCAAAAAATGTAGTTCCGTTTTCTCTTGAAGATGTTATAGCACTCTCCAATGAGTTTGTGCCTTTTAAGTCGTATTGAAATGCTGTAAAAGTCCCTGACATATTAGTTATTTCATCAGCGGTTTTTGTTACAGTTCCTAAATCTCCAAAATCAACAAACCACGCTTTCACAAGCCCACCAACCACGTCTTTACAAGGTGTTTTTCTACCTATTGTTAAATCACAAGCCATATTGTTTGTTTTTAAATAAGGGAGCATTTCAGCTCCCTATTATTATTTTATTTATTATGCGTGATACAGAACAATCTCTGTTCCAATGCCGTATTGTACAGCACTTGTGTATCTCATAATACATCTGACGTTCTGTGAACCGTCTAAATCACTCATATCAAGCACTTTCACTTCGTTCATGTCGTTTAACAGACCTGTTCCAAAATATAAGTTTGATTTTTGCGCAGCCATTGCTGTGTCGTCATTAAGACCGTTCGCAACGAATAATTTAACACCATCAAAAGATAATGCTTGGTCTCCGTACCACATGTGTGATTCAGTTTTATAACCGTTGTTCGATGCAGCAAACCCACCTAAAGCCCTAACATATGCTCTAGCAATGTTTTGAGAGATGTATATGTGTAAATCTTCTTTGTTATACAAAGCAGACGGAATTGCGTCAACAATAGAGCCTAATTTTGAAATAACATTTGCACTGGTAACTGCAGCGTGTGATGCTACGTCTATAACATTGGAATCAGCTAAAGCTAAAGTCACAAGACCATCAAACTCACCTGCTGTGGAGTTTGCGCCTTCCCATATGTTTTTCTCAGTTTTTTCAGCTACTAATCCCGCAACGTGTCCAATAATAAAATCAGAAAATTTTGGTGGTAGTTTATCATAAGCTGAATATCCCATCTGTACAGCTTCCCAATCAGATACAAAATCTTGCTTGCAAAATTGTAAATTTACTTGGAACTCTTCTGGTTGAATTATTCTTTCAGTTAAAGTCACTGTTGCAGTAGCGTCAAAATCACAAGAAGCGTTTTTAATTACATTTGCGTCAGTGGCTACGTTTTTCATTGTAGACTTATATTTGATATTCGGCATTACTTCCACGCCTCCTTTATCAATAGTGTTCGCACTTAACAGTGCTGCAGAGATATATTTCCCCGCAAACTCACCTGCATATGTGCTAGTTATGTTTGTTGTTGTTGCCATTGTTTATTTATTAATTATTTTGGTAAATTTTATCAAAAACTCTGTCTCTTGTTGTTTTTACTCTGTTATTTGATATTTTAAAGTTAAATTTGGTTTTATTTTCCTTTTCAGGGTTATGTTTAATTGGCTCAGTGGCTACGGCAGACAATTCCTCTTTTACAGTGGTATCTTCTTTCATTTCCTCTTTAACCTCTTCAACGTCTCCACCCATTTTTTCCTCAATCATAGCTTTAATTTCATCTACAGCCTGAGTAAATTCTTGTTTAGTGACATATTCCATTTCAACTTCTTCTTTTGGCTCTTCCACTGATTCTTCAAGTTCTTCTTCTTTGACTTCTTCTTCAGCTTCGACCTCCTTTATTTCATCAATCATGCCTTCTTCTTTCACAATAAGAATTTTTCCATCTTCTAGCTTATATTCGCCCAGTGGCAAGGCAACTTCCTTGTCTTCGGTTTTTATAAACACAGATTTTCCTGCTTCAAATGATTCGGCTGTAATAACAGTGCCGTTTTCTAATTTGTATTCAGCAAGTTTTATGTTCTCATCAGAAAGTTCAACGCCAACAATATTTGAAATTTTGTTTAGTATCTCTGTTGCTTTCATATTTACGATTTATACAACCACAACGTAAGAATACCACAAGTGTTATATTTTTTTTTAATATTTATTGTGGAGAGCCTGTAATATTGCCTATTCCTTGAGCTTGTAGACTTCCGTCACAGCATTTAACACTGTATTTTGTTCCGTTAGGACATAAACAGCCTCTTTTCGTGTTTGTCGGGCTTGTTCTGCTAGGTGTTTTGAATGATTTTTTCATAATTTATTGTTTTTTAAGTGTACTTTAAGTGGACTTTAAGTGGACTTTAAGCAATAGGCACACAATTTGGCACTTTCTTACCGTTTTTCATCTTAAAACCAACCATTTCATATCCTTCCCAACAAGGCTCTTTGAGTTCGTGCTGTTCGCAAGGCATATACCAAGTCTTGTCTTCAAGCTCATGTGTATGAAAACCATCACAACCCAAGTCCTGTGCTATTTTTTCTGCTTTTTCTTGTGTATTATAAGCTAATCTATCATTGATAACAGCCATATTATCATCAATAATCATATTTTCAAGGTCTATTTCACCCAATTCCTTGAGTTTACTTGCTGACCAACGCAGTCCTGCGAGACCTCCCCACAGTAAAAAGCTAATAGTTCCACAGGCTTTGCTGTCTCCTTCGTCATAATTAACCTCAGCTCGTGATAAATAACTGTACATTCTCTTTAAAGTTTCCAATGAAATCGCACCTTTTTGAGCGAGAGTCGATGCTCTTACCTTCCCGACCTGTGTTGCGCACTTGTTATTTACCTTTTCGTTGAGTTCAATCCCCCTTTTAGCGTTGTTCGATACTGCTTGAGGATAGTCTTTATATGATTCTAGAGCAATTTTGGCGTCATTTACTGTATTAGTAGGTGTTTTGAGGGCAGTTCGCACCTTAGAAAGCATAAAATTTGCTTCCGATTCCTCTATTATTGCTAAATCAGTGGAAAAATCAGGACTAACATTGAGTTTTGCCTTGTCTGCGAAGTAACCTTCAATGGAAAATCCTTTTACTTTGCCATTTTTTACATAATCAGTCCATATTTCTTCGTTTTCGACCTTCATTGAAATCATCCACGTTCCTTTTGGCACTTCTAGGCCATATTTTACTGATTTATCCATTTTAGTGTCTTCTACAATCCAAGATTCAACAACGGTCAAGCCTTTTATGTTTAATTCGTGTTCTAACGTGGCATTATTTTGATTTCCTTGTATAAAAAATAATTCTGAGGCACGTCTTACAGTATTTTCAGAGAAATACACATAAAACATATCATCGTCTTTTTTTCTGAATATAGGTTTGTTCGGTATCAATGCTGCTCCCATTAAAAGCCTTTTTTCTCCATTGATTTGTGCTAATTGTATCTCTTGATTTTTCAATGCTATAAAGTCCGACTCTATTGCGGGACTTTCTACAATGCTAACAGCGTCTATGCCACTTAACTCTTGTGTTTCTTCATCTAATATTAATTCAATTATCTCCATTGTTGTTTATTTTAAAAAGTTGCTTGTTGTATTGTGTTATTTTCTAATTGTTGTGCTGTAGTAACGTCTCCTGCTACCACATACGCTTGAACAGGTGCGTTTGCTTGACTATCTAATGCTTGTGCTATCTGATTTGTCCCTGATTGACCTACTACATTGAAAGACGGGCTTGACGGTTGTGTAGGAACAGGGGGTGTTGTAGTAGAGGTTGCCCCTCCACCGCCTCCTGACGGTTGAAATTTCTGCATACCGATAGCGACCATCTGTGCTGCTCCTGCGACACCCATTGCTATCATATTTGCTGTTCTTAAGGCTTGAATAGGTGTTATATCAGTAGTTTCTGCTGCGGCTTTCATAATTGCCTGTGCTGTATTTATCCCTACTTGTGCCATACCAATGGCTTTTTGTATATTAAAAGCCTTTTTTGCTTGTTTTTCGCCTTTTTTAGCAAAAGCGTCAGTGAGAACTGATAAAGAACTCAACGCAGATTGTGCTAAAGCAAATTTTGCGTCTTGTAAGGCTTGTTCGTCAGCTCTTTTTGACTCTGCTATCTCTTTAGACCTTGTTACCTCTTGTTGGTCAAATCCTTGTTTAGCGTCAGCATACTCTTGTTCAGCGTCTACTCTTGCTTGTGTACCTTCTTTGTATAAAGCTATTTTATTTTGTAGTCTTGTGGTCTCTAGTTCAGCTTCTTGTTGGTCAACTAGCCTTAGAGCCTCCAACCTTTCCGTTGCTCCAACTATTTGTTCAGCGTTAAACCTGTCTGAGTCAATACTTCTTTGATTTTCAGCCTCTTTTTCAGAGTTTATCATATCAAGGTTTTCTTTTCTCAGTGCTGTTTCGTTCGTTTTAAATTCGCTCAGTTTACCATTGACAGATTCTAACACAGCTTTGTATTCGTTCTGAGCTTCAATTAAAGCAACTTGTGCTTCCACATTATCCTCTGCTTTGTCTAATTCATTCTGTGCTAAGTCTATTGCTATCTGTGCGTTTGCTAATAATAAGTTTTTTTGCTTCTCATATATTCCAACAATTTCATCATTCGCCTCTATTCTAGACTGTAAATCAAGCTCTGTATTATCTCTGATTTGTCTTTGCATTTCGGCTTGTTGCTCGTATTCAGCAATGATACCCGCATTTCTTGCTGCTGCAATTTTAGCGGTTTTCTCAAGTTCCACATTAGCTTTTGCCGTTTCTAAGATTGCTTTTACATTGATTTTCTTTACTTTATCAATTACTTGTGAGCCAATGTCCGCAGCTTCTGTGATAGCTTCACTAAAATTATTTACTATATCAGAGCCTGCTTGAACAACGTCTTTTCCAATGTCAACAAAATTTTGTCCAATCTGGTCTAGTTCTGCGTTGAGTTCAGCAATTCTTTCAGGGTCATCATTTCCAAACCAAGATTTTTCCCAAGCAAGTTGTGCTCCTATAATACCAGCTTTAATTGCCTCAAAACCTAGTTTCATTGGAGTAATAGCTATTGTTAACATACCGCTCATAACCTTTCCTAAAGCGTCAAAGTTTTCTGTGCTACTAGCCACATTTTCGTAGACCTCTTTCAAAGCGTTTGACAGTGCTGAAAATACTAGCTCAAGAGCTTCAAAACGAACAGCAAAAGCGTCTACCACTGGTTGACTACCTTTTAACATATCAACAAGTTTACCAACAGCCAAACTTATTATTCCAAAAATTCCTGCTGCTTTTGTAAGACCTCCGAAACCTTTAGCAAGTCCTTTAACACCGCCACCTAATTTCTTGAAAATACCTTTTTTGGCAGGAGCTTCTACAGTTTTGCCTAATTCTTCAGCGTCTTTTGTCGTGCTTTGTAACTGTGTACCAAGATTTTCTATTGCTTTTACAATATCTTCAATGCCTTTGTCAGCACCTTTAGTTTCTACATCAAGTTCAAGTACCTTTTTTTCCATATCTTATTTTTAAATAGTTGATTGACTCCTTCACGTTTCTTGGCAATTTATTTTGTCCTAGAGCAATGTTTATATATTCTCCATATACTTTATTGGCTTGACAAAATTTAAGTGTTTCTATACAAAATTTTATATTCATAATTAAGTTGTTGTAAATGTTCCCCCTGAAGGACTAAATGTTGGCACTGGGTCAGATACGTTTTGACAAAACGCAGTTCCGCTATAAGTCATTGAGATAGTTTCAGAGGTAACGTCATAAACTGGCTCTGATAATAACTCCATTGAAGTTCTTCCTGACTGTAACTTTGTTGACATTTTATTTATTGTGTAAGCCGTAGTTCCTAACACAATTAAATCGTTTAATTTTAATTTAGTTAATATTTTCACTGGTAATACATCTTCTATTTTTAACAACCTTGCTTTTTTGCTAAATACTCTTGTGATATAATTTTGAAAATATTTTTGAAATAAGCTGTTATTGTTTCCTCCATAATCCGTTCTCAAAACTTCATTTATTTCAGAGCCGAAATTTAAATTGTGTTAAGGGGGCGTTGTTGCTGTTCCTAGCTCGTTGTAATTATCAGGTCTGTGATAACTTGTTAAAGTGTGTCTTACTCCTGAAGGAACTTCTGCGCCTAACACATCGGAAGTACTTGTGCTGTCTGTAAAATTTATTGTGTTTGTTGTTCCAATACTTAATTGATTAATAAACATTAACAGTGGTGCGCCAATACTAGGTTTTAAGTCTTGATTTAAAAAAGTTCCAGTGACTAATGACGTTCTTTCTCCAGTGTCTCTTTTATCTAATCCTTCAAACATCATGTGTTCAAAAGGAGATTTTAATTTAAAAGTTTCAGTGGAGTCCGTTTCAACCGTGTGTGTAGCTTTTCCAAAGGCTTTGTTGTTTGTTTGTTCGTATTGTTGTGCTAATATACTTTTTGACGGTGGATACTCAAGGTCTATTTCGCCAAAGGGTAAAACCTCGTCAACCTCGTGTTGGTCTACAACAACATATTTTGATATATCTACTTGATTGCCTAATGCATAATAATCATCTAAAGTTTGAACAATTATTTCCTCAGTTAATTCGTCAACATAGGCTATAAGATTAAATTGCTTGAATAAACCACTTAAAAAGTCCTTAACTTTCATTTTTGGAATTTGGTCTGTTATTGTGACTAAAGCGTCTTGTGGTGTTATAGTAGTTGAAACGCTTGTGAAAGTTGCTGTGTAATCATAATTGACTGTCGTTCCTGACGTGTTTATTTCATAGCCGTAAATCCTTTCAATTTTTATTGTGGAACGAAATTGTATTGCGTCTTGTGAGATTAATCTTGGAACAACGGCTCTTTGTGTAAAAAACGAGCCTCCAAAAGTATTTTCATAATCATCTACAAAATCACTTGTTCCATATCCTATTTCATACACAACACTAGAAGTGCCTGATAGATTATTTTCAGCTGAAATTATTCTCCAATTTAAAGCGTCTAAAATTTGTAAATCATATCTTGCTGTTGATGTTGCACTTGTAGGAGTTATAGTCACTGTTATTCTAAAACTATTACCACTGTAAGTTACATTAGAATAGTTAGTCATTTTTAAAAACCATATTCCTGTTCCAGTGGAGAAATATCCAAAACCTAATGAGGGGTTTGTTAGCTCTGTAACGTCTCCTGACCCTGTGTATGTTTGATTTACATTTCCAACCCAAGTCCCCGCAAGAGGCATTTTGCCTTTTGCTCTATGTAACCACATATAAAGATTATCAAACACATTAGACTGAAAGAAATTACCTGTTTTAAAAATTAACCCATATTTTTCTTCAATGGCTTTTATGATTAAAGATACTTTTATTGCAGGCTTTAAATCCTCTGCTAAAACACCACGCTTAGAATTATCTTGTGATGTGATAGCTATGTTCATTCCGTTGTCATAATCCCCGTTCTGATTATACAGATATGCTTGAGAATGAGCAAGCAAAGGATATACAACAGCTTTGTTGTAGGTAATTCCGTCAACTGTAAAGTTCTGACCAGACGTAAGAGAGTTTCTGACAGACGTATTGGTTGCTGTATGGTTGAATTCGTTTAACCACGTTAAATCACTTATTTCATCCTGTTTTAATAATTCTTTTAATGTGCTTGTGTTTCCAAAAAAAGTAACCTTATAAATAAAAGGTTTTTGATTTTTCATAGTAACACTGTTGAGTTTTATTTTGCCCTCTCTGAATGATAAATGATTTAAAAATATTCTTGCGTTACAATACACATTACTGTCAAACTCGTTGACATCAGGATTATACCAACTTTTAAATATTTTGTTGTTCGTCTTTGACGCAGGTAAATTAAAACTCCTGCTGTAGTCAGTGTATAATTGGTCAAGGTTTCTAAGGTCTTTTATGACTTGAGTAACAGTGATTAATTCTTCCTCCATTAAATCCGTGTTTACAAACTCAGTGGTGTTCTCAGAAAGGTCTACTCCTATTTGTGGCTGTATGTATAAAGATATTTTTTGCATTATCTTATTGTGTTCACGTATTTAGCCGAATGTAAAAATTCCATTGTATAATTTATCATTCTGTCGTTTAATCCTGTTTTGCTAGTAAATGAAGAATCAATTAAATTCACTGGAGTTATTTCTCCCGTTGTTATATCTGTTAACCATACGTATTCACTGACCATTAATTCTTTAAAAGACTCGTTCATGTCTTCTGAGACATATCCTGTGTTTAGTTGAGTTTTCTCTTGCGCTTGAGAATTAAAATTTTGTTTACTGTGTTCGTAAATATTATAAACATTGTAGTTGTATGAAGTTGTACATATGCCACTTTGATTTAATCCTTTCACTGTTTGCCTAGCCTCGAAAACGCTTCTATCAAAACTTTCTCTTGTGGCGGTCATCGACTCTGTTGATTTTTTAAAGAAAAACAGCTCTTGTAAAGCTCCCCATCTATTTAAAAAAGTAATTTTCTTCACTGGGTATTTACACTCTTCAATGCTTTCTAAATTTAATGTTCTGTATAAAGTTCCAGTGCCGTTTGTTCCTGAATAAAATCTCATTTGATAAGGTATACTTGCTGTGTTATAACCTACGTATTTTATTTTTTGATTATTATTTCCGTTGTCGGTAGCATTAAAAGTAGCGTCACTGGTATTTCTAAACGATGTTTTAACAGAGCCTACTTTTTCGTTATTTATCGGAACATACACCGCTTGTCCTTGAAGATATTGTACTGTGTTAGAGGTAATCATTGCGTCAGGCTCCGTCACGTAATTAACCCCTTCACTGAAAGTGTTAAATCCTTCTTGACATAAATACGTGGCAGAAACTGAGCTACCAATTTGACCTCCACTGGCGTTTCTAGCAAATATGTTCGTGTTTATCCAAAGACTTTGTGTTAAAGCTGATGTGTTATAATTACCATTGTATTTTTGTTCTAAATGATTATGTATAAGCTCTGCTATTTCAAATGTAACAGAATGTTCCTCTGGTAATGGTTTTTTAGTTAATTGATAAGTTTCGTATATGCTTGTACACTGTTCTAATGCTCCTGTAGTTCCAGTGTAAACGCTAATCCTTAAATCAAAATATGCTAATGATAGATTTGTTTCTTGTTGTGTTCTTATAAAAAACGGGCTTCTTGTTCTAATTATTGTGCTCATTCAATTCCAATTTTATCTTTGTAATATCCGTCAAGCATTGAATCCCCAAAAAGGTCTAATGCTCGTTCAAATGGTTTTGTAAAAAAAAGGCTTGCTCTAATGCCTTTATTTCCTACACTCCTTGCTATTATGTAGTTTAATCCTTTACGCTTGAGAAAACGTCCCTTTTCATCTCTCGGTGCTATTCCTTTACGCACTCCCCACTTGTCAAAAGCACTTGAGGGGGGCATACGGCTAAATTTGTAATGCTCTTTAGCTTTTGTTTGAGCTTGCGCCGTCTGTGGATATGTGCTTTTCATACCTCTAACCCCTTTGTCAATTAGCTCTCCATAATACAATGAGTTGAAAGTAACTTTTTGACCTACAATTTTATAACCAATGCTATCATATAATTTACCACTGGTGCTTATAGGTTTTTTTCTTTTACCAAATCCGCTCTTTTTTAAGTTCTGTTTAGCTTCTTGTGTAACCCATTTAGCATATTTTTTTAATGCTCTCTCAAAATATCCTCCTGCTTTAACCTTCATTAACAGTGAGTCATTTCATCCTTAGTACCAATGTCAAATGTAACAGCCCAACCTCCAAGTTTGTTGTCAAATCTTTCCGTGAAAGGCTCGCAAGTAGATACGTTCAACAGCTCAAATTTATCTCTGTATAAATCTGCTTTCTGTAATACTCTGTTAACTCTAGTTGCTAAAGCAAGCTGTGTGTTTAACACATCATGTTCGTTGTCGTTTCCTCTGAAATAATCTTTAGTGGTTTGATTTGAAATATCTATTAAATCCATGTAGAACACAGTTATATTAAAACTTACATAATTGTTGTTTATTGTAGCGGTGTTAATCATAATATGAGCCAGTGGAAATAATGATTGTTTTTTTAGGTCTATTTCGGCAATGTCTCCAAATGTAACCTCGTGATTAAAAGGCTCAGCATTGATTGCTGATTTAATATTATCTATTACAGTGTAAAATGAGTTCATACGGGCTTTATGTATATTGGTGTATTTGTTCCTAAATCTTGTTCAATGAATTCGTCAAGGTCATCAATAGCTCTGTCAAAGTCTAAGCCGTCACGCCTAATCAATAAATCAAGACAAACCCAATAATCATATATGGCACAAACAGGTTTAATTGAAGAAAGACCTATAAAAGCCTCCTCAAAGCCGTCTACAAGGATTAAGTGTTTATTTTGTTCCAACAAATTATTGTCGTCTAATATTTCAAATATTTCATCTTTGGTCATTTCTTAATTTTTAACATAGATTTTTCAAGCTCGTATTTATCCTTTTCAAAAGCCAAATAAGTTAAGCAACTGTGTAATTTAATTTTAGTAGTTTCTTCAAACCTTGATAAGTCTCCTTTTGATAGTCCATATAAAGATTGATACCAAGACCATTTTTCACTGAAGTTAGTAGATGCTGTGGGAAGTCCACCGCCTCCTGTGTCTTCAAATAGTTCAGGATAACTGTTTTTAACTCGTTGCTTAAATTGTAAAAAAAAACCAGTGAAGAAAAAACGGTGTTCATGTCTATTTTTTTCATATCATATTTTTCGCTCGTTTCGTAGTCTTCAATCTCGTATAATTGTTTTACACTGTTAGTCACTGGTCTGTATAATACTCCAAGACCTTTATGAATATTGCTCCAATCAGAAAGGTAGTTATCAAGGTCAACATATTCTCCAAATGTGATGTCGTCAAGTTTCGGTATAAATCCAAATTCAACATTGTTAATTTTTATTCGGTCTTTAAATTTAGTATCACTGTCAAATAACTCTACAATGGAATTACATATGCTTTCCACGTCATGTGTTTTTATTTTGTTTACCGCTATCAGTGGAATATTACAAAACACCTCTATCATCTTTTGTTGAAGAAAATACACATCATCGTTTCCCTCTGATATTTTAATCCAATTCTGATACTGTTGTAATGTTATTTCTGTAAGGCTTGTTGGTATGTTTACCGATACTTTCATTGCTGTATATACGTTTTAAATGATTAACTGTTATACACAAATATAATCTTTTCTTGTCTTGTCTTATCTATATGCTTGAGCGAGAAACGACCGACCGCTTGATGTGTATAAAAAAAGCCACCCTTTTTACAGAGTGGCTCAGCGGATAGCATAGAATGAAAAACGAATCTAGACAAATAGATTACATTGGTAAATATATAAAAAAAACAATACACAGTACTACACATTAAATAATTATTTTTAATAAATGTGATATTCCCCCTGATTAGGGTTTTGTAATTGATAGCTCACAGCGTATCTTAAAGCATCAATGGCGTGATTATATTTATCCACTGGCGTTTGTGACTTCTTTTCTAACCAACAATAATTGTTTAGCTCCTTGACTAAGTCTTCACTGTCAGGACTTATTACAAGGTCGTAATCTTGAAGCAAGCTAATTCCGTACGTAACACTGCCTTGACCTTTTATGGCAGACACCATATTACAATCTCTGCTTAATTCGGTAATCAATCGAGGCTCTGCGCTATCTCCGACAATTAAATGTCTATTAGCATATTGTTGATTAAGGTGGTTTATTTGGCTTGTAGTGAGTTTTGTTTTATAGTAACACAGGCTAACATAGATGACTTTATTTTGTTTGTCTACGCTTGTCTTAACAAGTGTTGTTGGGTCGTTTGAAAATCCGTAATCTTGACCGAACACTGGAGTTGATACCTCTGTAAATTCTCCAATAGTCCAATTATCAAATATCACTCCCTCAGATTTTTCTAACCAAGAGCCTTCAATGGTATGTTTATATCTTTCAGGTCGTCTTCGCTTCATCTGTTCTATCTGTGATATGTAACTCTCAGAGAGGTTATCAATGTTATCAAGATATGTGGAATGACAATAACTCACGTTTCCCTTTATTGTGTTGCTCCCTGCTTTGATTCCTGCTCCTTCAAAAAACCTCTTGTAAATCCAATGTTCTTTAGTAGTTGGATTCATAATCATAAACACTCTGTTGCGAACATCCTTTTGTCTCACTGATAAATCTATTTTATCAAATATATCCTCATCAGTCATTTCTTCGGCTTCGTCTATTATCCAAGTGGTAATTCCCTGTAATGATTTAAGGTTTGCTGTTTGGTCTCCTGATGAAGTCTTTATACCTCTGAACAATATTTTACTACCATTGTTTAAATTTACAATCTCATCTTTTGTTGTGTAATACATATCTGTAAGACCTAGCAATTCAATTTTCTCTTTGAACTCAGGTATAATCGAAACTGACGCAGACCTTAATGTGTAACGAGTAAACAACACACTATGTGTAACACCTTTCTCTAAGGTTAGATACAATGCTAACATTGATACAGCAAAAGACTTTCCTGAGCCTCTACCTCCAGTGAACAAGAAGTATCTTGACGGATTGTTTAATATTAGAAATTTGTTATTCAGCATTATTATCCTTCATTGCTGCCATAAGGTCTTCAATGTCAACTCCGAACTCTCTTGTGTTAAGGTCAATACTGTCTTTCGGGTTTCCGTATCTAGAATTGTACAGAGCATTGTATGCTGCCACGTCTCCACCTCGAGCTTTATTCATTATTGCTAATGTGATAATATCCTCTTGTGACATTTCCTCTATTTCGCCTGTTATCGGGTTTTTACCTTTCTCAGATACTTCAAGCCACCTTTTAATTACAGTGGCTCTGTTTTGCGTTCCTTTCGGTCTTCCTTTAGGATTTCCTGACACGCCTTTCTTAAATGGTTTTAAATTTTCTGTGTTAGCCATATTATTAATTTTTCACTGTTGTTTCACTGTTTTTATTAAATGTCGTCCTACAATATCCATAATGTGTTCTATAACATACTGTTTGTGTTCAGGACTATTATTGTTAAATATTTTTACACTGTTGTTATTCACAATGTTACGTATTTTTGTAAATTTCGCTTGTATAAACTTTTCTGTTTGATTGTCTCTACGGTCTATGTGTCTATCAATTAAAATATCCTTATCAGCCTCAAGAACTATTATATCACAATCCACCTTATCAAATAAACTCTGATTAAATAGTCTGTCACCCTCGAATATTACTAAATCATTATCACTGAGCTTATTCACAAACTTAAAAAAATCAGGTTGACACGCCATACTTAGCTTGTCTGTCCCCGCAAACGTAGAATTGTCATATACACCTATTACGTAGATTCTAAGCAACTTACTACGCACACCCTGTATTAGACCAAACTTGAATTTAGTTAGTGGCTTAAAATTGTTTAAAATGCTTTTTATTAAAGTTGTTTTTCCCGTTGCAGGTACTCCACCAACTGCTATTATTTTAGCCATTGTTGTTCATAAGTTTCGTTTCTAAAATCCCAAAGGACATCCCAATCAACTCCTGTGGAAACTAATTCAGTCATTTTTAAAATCTCTGTTCTTTGTCTATCAATGTAATATCCAATGTAGCGTTTTCCTAGCTTATATTTCTTGTAAGCACACAAGGTTGTTTCTATGTTCCAAATATTTTTCTTATCAATGTTTAATGTTTGTATGTGTTGTTTTAGTTTTTTAAACTCCCACTGTAAGTATTTTATTTGATTCTCTGTTAGCCTCTTGTTATTCTTATGAGTGTCAAGTTCTTTTAATCCTAGATGATACACAAGACCGTTTCGACAGCTCTCAGCGTTTTTCAAGTCAAGGTTTGTAGGCTCTAAATCATAACCCGTTAACACATTAACCATTTCCAAGTATATAAACATAGTAAATCTTCCAAAGTTTTTAATCCTTGATAGATTGATGTAGCAATTATCGTATGTGTTCTGCGATGTAGGTTGTTTCAGTGATTCAAAATAATTCTCTTGTGAGTCTCCAACTAGATTTTTATAGCTTTGAAAAGTCTCTACAAATTTATCACTGGTCTTTATTCTTAACCTATCTGTTTGAAACAGTGTTTTATTCTTGTTTGTGTTCCACCATCTTCGTAATCTATTTATGTTCACATTCTCGTAGTCAGGAAACTCGTTGTAAATATAATATACAGTGGTAGCTGAGTAACAAGTACCAAATAAAAACGCCAACCAATATCTTTGTTCTATGTTTAACTCAAATCTATTCGCCACATATCGTAAACAATCATTGGAAGGGTCAATGTCTTTCGCTTCCGAAGACCTCTTGTGATATTCAATGTAATCAATACTCATAAACAAAATTAGGCTCTAATAATTCAGGCTCATACTCGGAGTTAACTCTTTTGAATATATCACGTGTAGAGGCAATATAAACAGCGTCTTTGACAATAAGTCTCCATAATGGTCTTCTGCTATTACGCACGACAAATAATTGCTTAGACTTGTTTAAAATCATTCCCGCAAAACTTCCTTTCATATTTGTGATAAATTCTTTCAAGTCTTCTTTTCCTACACATTTGTGTAATATTATTTCTCCATCGTTACCCGTATGCATACTGATGTTATACTTCTTTTCAATCTCCGATTTAGTCCCCATATCAACAACTCCGTTAAACACAAGGCTTTTATCTCCAACTGTAACTGGCTGATTATTAATGTGTTGTCTAAAATCTCCGCTTGTGGAATACCTATTGTGGTATATAAATTTTTTAGGCTTTGGAAACTCTGACCCGTCTATATCAGCCATGTCAAAATATTTATTTGTAATTAATCCGTTATCATAATATGTGTAACCGAAACTATGTAAACCTCTGATTTTGCTTTCATTGATAAACTTTTTAAGAATATCAATATGCTCTTGATTAGGGTTATCACATATAAATCCTACTACACCGCACATATTAATTAATTTTATCCCCTCTGTTCCTATTCTTTACAATCTCGTATTCTTCATCAGCAGTACCGCAGTGTATCATATTACTTCTGTAATACATAACTAGAGAAACTCTTGTGGCGTCTTCGTCAATCTTTTGTATTGGAGTATTACCGTGCCACTGGTGTACGTCAACAAGTAGTAAATCGCAATTTTGTATATCAAAAGCAACGCCCCATTTAGGCACAACAAAAAATCCTCCCACATATCTACCTTGACGCAATACAACTAGGTTTCCAAATCCTTTTTCGTAGTCTCCATTGTCGGTGTGTATAGCTGTTTGCCAATTCTTATTAACTGTGACGGTCGTAAAGCTCGTATCATTGATAACAAAATCTTTAGACGTGTTGTCTGCCATTTCCCTCTGTAACTTATAGTGGTCAGGCATTAGCTCCTTATATTTTGTGTCAACAAGTTTTATGATAGGATATGCTTTTTTAAATTTATTAAACTGTTTCTCATTGAAAGCTGTTTGCCTACAATACGGGAAACGGGGGTTGCGGTCAAAATAACCAATGATGCCACTTTTAGTTATCTGTGAAGCCTTTTTAGTATTCGACACAGTACCGTCTTTTTTTATCATTGTAGTCTCGGATTCGTCCTTGTGTACGTCTCCACTGCTTATACCTCTGTTGTTTGTATGTGATGCTGCGTCCTTTAAATTGTCAAAAGCGTTTTTAGCAATGTTATTTGGTATAATCTTTTTTCTAAACTTAGCAATAACCTTTCCTGTTTCAGCACAGTAAATATCGGCATTGTAATTTATCATTGTATTATAATCCTTTTCAGATAATAAAACGCCTTTTAATTTATTAGCTTCTTCATCTGTTAACACAGGCTTCAATACTACCTTTTCAATCCTCACAAGCCTTTGTAATTAATTTAAACACGGTGTCAGTCATATTATCAGTGGCAAATTTCTCTCTGAGTTTTAATTCGCATTTTCTGAATATCGGCTCTGTGTCGCTATTAAGATACAGTTGTACCATTCTAACATGTGATGATTCGTTTTCTTCCTCTGGAAAGTCGTATTCTCCAGTGTCTTCAATATCACTATCAAATTTGTCTTCTGATTCTTCCCACTGAGGAACGTCTATACCGTATGTGTTAAGAGTATCACTGTTCCATGTGTTCGCTAACATATCCCAATTCCAAGAGCCAAAACTTGCGTTGTCTTTGATGATAAATTCGTTCTGTTGTTCCTCTGTTAAGTCTTCTACCTTCATTACAGGGATTTCTTTAAGTCCTGCTGATTTACACGCTTTTAGCCTCATATTGCCCCCTAGAACAATCATGTCGCTATTTACAACAATAGGTCTGATATTGAGCATTTTTGGAAACTCCTTAATTGATTTAACTAACTTGTTGAATTTATCATTCTTGATTACTCGGGGGTTGTTCGGATTTGTTTTGATTTTCGAGATTTTTATGTTCTGTATCTTCATGTGTTAAGAATTTATTTAGTTTGATTTCTATTTTCCTGAGTTTCTCTTTCATATTCATATTCACTGTATAGTTTAGTCATTGTTGATATTAAATCTCTTACACAAGCACCGCAACTGCTTGTTTGAAGTTTTGTATTAAATATTCTGTTGTGTATCTTCACTAATTCTTTTTGCTCTATAATATTCACTGCGGGTCTGTTAATATTAAAAAATCCTTTTAAATAAATGTATTCATCTTCATTGAGGCAATTAATTTCTTTGTATGGAAAAATCTTGTTTAATTTTTCTTTTCGAGCTTCACAGCCGCAGTCTTTTCCTAGCTTATCAAATAGCCATTTTGTAGCTTTTTTAATTCCAGTGGCTTGAGTAATTTTCTCAATGCTGTCTCCAAGTCCTTTACTTTTCATCAATCTTTTTTTTTATCTGTTTTATACATTTGTTTATTGTTCGCCAAACTATCACATGACTAATGTTTGTTGCTGATGATAATTTTCTAATGCTGTGAAACTTTTTTCTGTATAGATTAAAGAGCTTTTTATCAAACCAATAAAATTCATCAACAATTCGGTCTACAATCCCGTCCATGTCAACATAAGGCTCGTTGTCTGCTTTCAGTGTAGAGATTAAGTCATATGTGATTCTTGACTCTTTGTCTTTTCGTATACCGTCAATGAATAAATTCTTAATCATCTTGTATACATACGGCTTATTAACCTCACTGTTATACGTTATTTCAGAAAAATTTAATTTATCAGTGGAAACTTTATTATGAACTAACAAATAAAAGTCTTGAATTAAATCCTCGGGCATAACCTTACTGTTATGTGTAATATCCTTAGCCATTGATAACCAAAGGCGTTCGTCCTTGTGTAGAAGATTTAATACCCTGTTAACCTCTCTGTTCATTTAGCTCTAACAATATGTTGACAAAATCGTCATATTGTAATGCTACATAGTCTTGTTCGTGATTTTTAGTAAATACCACAAGAGGGGTTTTTAAACTTCCAATGGTGTCGTTCTTACTTTGTTCCAGTGCTCTCCAAATATTTAATTTTTCTTGATTCTTACACTCCCAATTATACTCTGATAATATTCCTTGTGTAGCCATAATGTCTCCTTTGATAGAGAGTCCTCCACTGTTAGGTGTTCTGCGTATATTGCTGTTAAACTTCTTAGAAAGGTCTTTTGCTATTTTGAGCTCAAACCTTTTGCCCTTTTGATTAGCATTGATGCTCATAATTTTTGAAAGTGTTTTCTGATTATTTTACCCAATTCAGCGTCATTAGGATATACTCTACACAGGAAAGCAATGCTATACTCAATAACACCATAAGGACTGTGATAAAAAGCGTCTTTTGTTTGTCTGTACTCATTGAGTGTTCTATTTTTTGGCTTCTTACTTTTTGCCATAAAACAAGTAAGTTACTACAGCACCCCCTGTAAAAGATAGTAAATGTGTTAATACAATTAATGATAACAAAGTCATAATTTTCTAAATGTATGAAATTTTTTCTTAAGTTTCATTGTTTCTTTATAAGACTTCACTGAATTAAGTAAAGCAAGTGTGCTTTTCTTTTCTAGGTCGTCAACCCTAATCCGTAGGCTTAAAATGCAATTTAAGGCAGTTTTTAGTGCGTTTAATGCTTCTAAATCGTTTTGGCTTGGCTTTATATGTCTCAAGTTCATTTCGGTCTTTAGAATCAATATTTCCAATCCGTTTTTAGCTAATGTGTAATCTATGTCTGTCATCTGTTATTTTTTTAAATCTTCACTGTATAACAATTCATTTCCTAATTTATTATCAATGGACTTTATCAGTCTGTAAATGTCGTGACTAAGTTTCTTGACTTCGTTTTTCTCTTGTTTAGTTGAGTCAGTACCTAAATGAGCGTACAGTGAGCAATCAATCTCTAATAGCCTGTCAACCTTTTCTTTGTCTGTATAAGTTTTGTACTCTGTTATTTTCTTTACTTGTTCGTATGTGTATTTCATAATTTTAGTTTACTGTTGTTATTTTTTATTTTAAGAGGATTCTTACCGCCAATGGTAAATCCTAGACCGTTGTTAAAATCAAATCCCAGTGGCTCTCCAATATTAGTAGGTCTGCCACCCGTTTCTTTATCTTTGACTTTATACACGTGTATCATTGTTAAATCATATAATTCTTTATGTGAAACGTATCTGTGTATACAAATTAAATTATCGCATCTATTAGGGAAAACCTGACCGCCTTCACAATCAGCTTTGCGAGGTGGCTGTATATGACCGCTGAGAGGATTCCCGTTGTCGTACACTCTCCTTGCTGCCTCTGTTTGCGGATGTATACTCATAAATAAAGTCTTTCCTGATATATTACAAAACTGTCGAACATCATTACAAAAATTATAATTCCTGTCGAACTGTGATGATATTTTACGGTCGTGATTTAATCCCGTGTAAGGGTCAATCACACAAGCGTCAGCATCTGTATCAGCGAATATTTTTAATAAAGTCCTGTGGTCGTACACTTTAGAATTATCAACAAACGTAACGTATTTGGTAATGTGTTTATGTAACTGAGAAAGGTTTGTAATATTTCTGAGATATTCCCCTGTCCAAAATTGTAACATATCCCTCATAAGTTGTCCACTGCCGTTTTCTCCGCTCCATATAATAAATTTTTTCTTGTGTATCTTTACTAAGCAAGTGATGTACCACATAGTCCAATTAGTCTTACCAACATTGTCTAGTCCTAGAAATATGTTAAAAGATTTATCCTTGTACACAAAATAATCATCAAGCAAACAATCTATTCTCAAGCCTTTTTTTAATCTGTTATTGATAACAGCATTAATATATTCCAGTGAAGTATCTTTAGATTCAATCATTGCTTAACCTTTCACTAATAATATTTGGCACATTCTCTTGTGGATTCTTATATTGTTTTATCTTACTTTTATCTTTATGCTTGAGCGACTGTCGAGCGTTTGCTTGACTTTGCAAGCCTCCTTTCCTCCCGTTTGCGGAATTTCTTATGCTTCTTGCCTTAGTTTCTTTGATTTGTTCGTCCAACCATTTTATGCTTATACGCTTGTTTTCTACAATTATTAAACCCTCCTTGACTAAACTATCATAATGGTCAGGAATAATTGCTCTAAGGTGTTGTTCGGGCATTTCGCATTCTCTGCTCCAAAAATAACAACAAGCCTTCATATAAGCTCCTTGCTGTTCTAGTGTTAAAAAAGATATTGTTCCTGTTAACCATTGATTAACGAAAAACTTTATATATGGAAATTCTTTCATAATTTATTTGTTTTCTGTTCGTATTCGTTGTATGCTTTTAATTCGTTGCTGTTTAAATCTTCTATTGTGTACTTATGTGTATTGTTTCCGTACATCATTTCATCTGTGTAGTAAGGTATCTGTTTGCTACCAATGTCAATACCTTTAGCGTTAATCTCGTTCTCAAATTTAACCTTGATGAATTGTTTGGTTAGTCCGTGCCACTCTGCTATTAATTCGGGCTTTGTTCCCCTTAAAACCAACTTGAGGATTTGGTATCTGTCCGCCTCCTCAAGTATGTGTTGGTATTTGTATTCACAAGTCATAACCTACCAAGGCATTGCCCCGTCTGATTTTTTAGTCTCAACAGGAGTCTCGTTTTCGTCTGTTGGCGGTTTGTATGTGTTAACACTCAGTGCTACGTCTTTTCCAAACCTATCTTTCTCAGTGTTAATATTAATGTTCAATTTTAAATAGCTTTTCCCCTCGTATTCAAAAAAGTGTTCTTGAGCTTTATTTAATTGAACTGTTGCTGTTATCCACTGGTCGGTTCTTTTTATACCTGAACCACAGTAGATTGTTTTCTGTTTATCTTCCATATTTGTTTTATTTATCATTGTTTGTATTATTGTGTAAATATTCTCTACAAGCGTCTACACGGTCGCATATTTGTTCTATCACTGAAGCATCGTACTCAATGTCAAAAGATTTAATTCTTAAATTCCAAGGCGTATCATCAAACACATAATGTTCTCTAAACTCTTGATAACTCAGTGATAAATCATTTATCCTTCTGTATTCGTTCTCAATAATGTTATCAGGAGTATTCATTAGTGTGTAAACTAATTTAGACCTCGTCAAACCTGTAAGATGCATATAAACTTGACACTGGTAAAAATACGTTTTATTTTTTACCTCCGTATCAGTCAGTGGAAAAGTAAAACAATTCCAACTATTTTTTACTTCCAAAATAGCGTCTTTGTAAGTGTCGTCACTGTCTTGTATTACCACATCAGGAGTTCCAGTCATATACTCGTCAGCATAGGATTTTTCGTTTTTAAGTATATTAATGTCCATATACTCTCCAATGAATTTTATAGATTCGTCCTCAACAGCGTTCCCCTTTTCTGTGTACTTGCTAGTAAAATTATTAATCTTTCCATATACTTGTTCAGCATACCATTCTTTAACATAGGTCTCTGCTCCTGTGGAAATTATCCTTTTCCCTGTAGGCTTCGCCATAATCCTTGACACAGCACTGGCTCTGATTTTAAATTTTCTCATTTTTCTATAACTGTTAAATTTAACTCTCTTGCCACATAGTTGATGTGTTTTTGAGTGGTTACACTCCACCAACCTAGTTGATGAAGTTCGTCTCCACTGATTGTAGCTACATGTGTAACGTAACTTATTACTTTGTTGCCCTCAATTCTAAGGTTTTGATTGTATCTCTGTAATTGCATATTTGTTTGTTTTTCTTGTTTATAATCTGACATCCACTGCCATTCTTTTTTATACATTGTTAGGTTTCTTGAAGACATCCGCCTCTACATCTGAGTAAATGCCGTATTCATAAGCACTGATTAATTTCAGTGTTAATCTATCTTTTAACCTTTTTTCAGCCATTGACCACGGATACGCCATCTTGCAGTTTTTTGGAGAGGCTTCCCCTGTTGACCACATGACTCTGTTACCTCGTTTTGCGTCTCCCACAATAGCTACGTCACTGTTTGTATCTCTGTATATCGTAGGTGCGCCAAACTGTATATTCTCTTGTGCTGCTATCTTTTCGCAAGCATCGTGTGTAATAATCCAAGTGCTTTTTGCACCTCTTTTAAGCTCCCAAAAGTCTTCTTTTGATAACTTATATTTTTTTGCTAGGTCTTGTATTGTCATAATTTTTGATTTTATTCATTGATTTATAGATTGTTTTCATTCTTCGTTCATTGTACTGCAGACCAATCTGTTTTAACTGCATTCCAATGTTATTTAATTCTTTGATAAATTTATCAAATCTGTGTTGGTGTAATTCATAGTCATTGTTGGTTAACTTAAAATTTGATACAACACGTTTATTCCAATTAGCTCTGATGACTAAATGCCTCAATCTGTCTTGAAGGTATGCATTAGTTTCTGTAGCCCACCAATGATTTATATTGTCGTTTTGGTGCTGTTCGTTGTCGGGGTGTGGGTAGTGTACGCTCATAACCTGTTGTATGTGTCCATTAGTTCTAATATTACTTCACTGTAGGATTTCCTGTTATTTATTTTACACTTCTGTTGAAAAGTCTCTATTGTAGATATTTTTTCCATTGGCACATAGAAACTCCTTGTTGTATATGATATTTCTTTTTTCATACTCATTTTATTTTTTCGGTTTTTAATTGTTCTTTAATTTGCTCGAGAACACGTTTTTTATGCGATTTACGAGCCTTTAGGCATAAATCCATAATAATAGGCAGGTCAGTAAAAAAAGTCTCAGGATTTACAACTATAGTGTTATTTTCAGTTTCAAAATAAATTTCCTCGTGGTCTTCCCATATAGAAATTATTTCATGAATATACACATACCTGTCTTCATGCTCCGTCTGTTTATCCTTTTCCTTGTGAGCTTCTTTTAAGATTTTTATTTCATTGAGCAGTTCTGCTTCGTTTTGAGATTTTTGTAAATAAAATTCATTAATTTCTTTTAATTCTTTCACCTCTTGTTCTAGCTCGTAAATTTCGTCATTCAATATATCTTTACTTGTTCCCATATTAACAGTATATTAGTGTTGTTGATTCTATTTTTTCCTTCGCTTTCATACAAGCCTTTACAGCAAGAAACCAATTATAAGTCTGAAACACATTATCATACGCATAACAGTAGTCTTCCTCTGTTTGTGACTCCCATAAGTCTTCTTCAACTCCGTCTAACTGACAAAGCATTTCGTCATTGTAATCATAACCACCGTAGTTGTTAAAAATATCCCACATCTTGCGTTGTAGGTCAAGACACTTTTTTTCCATTGTATTAGTCATTTTGTTCCTCCTCTGTAATTAATTCTTGATATAATTCATATTCAGCGCACCATCTGCTAACCTCATCGTCATCATAATGATAATTTCTAATTTTAGCCCCTCCGTGTGCTTTTTCTCTGCAAGCCTCTTCAAAATTGTATTCATCATAAAACAAGTTTTCAGGGTCAAGGTTGTAATCTCCATCTGCGTGTAACCAATATATTGTGTAACCGTCACAGGTGTCCACTGAGTCAATCACCCAATCTTCAAATTGGTAATCAGACGTGATTATTAGTTCGGTCTCTAAATAGGTCAAGAGGTCTTCCCCGAGTTCTGTTTGTAACATATTTTTTGCTATTTCAATCTGTGCTTTCATAATTATTTATTTTTTCTGTGTCTATTGTAAAATTTATTGTAGTCGTTAATATCTGATTTATCACTGTTCCATAAAAAGTTAAACTCATTAAGAGCCTCCTGTATGCCACAGTCAGAGCAGATACGTTTTCCAGTTTTTCTTGATAAAGCTGCAAGCCCTCTATCGATAGACGTACAGCAAGTGTTACATTGTATTTTCATATTAATTTCTTTCATAATTAGCTAAATATTCTTTACACAGTTTTGTTCCTGTTTTTATCTTTGCGTCAACCATAAATTCAAAGGTTTCTTTGTCTTTTCCTGAATACTCTATAATTCCATCAAGAGTTAAAAAGCATCTATACAGCAAAGAAAATTCTGCCAACGGTATTCTAATATGTGAGTCGTTTTCTCTTAACGTATCTATTATTTGTTTATTTGTGTTTGTGTTTTTCATTGTATTTTGT
>VMHT01089190.1_pt1 | contig 25584 bp, 18 predicted proteins | sample 4693611 | NCBI WGS metagenome assembly VMHT01 (sample SAMN12280063, study PRJNA550983) | marine metagenome | isolation source: seawater sampled from same location over 5 years 0.02-0.2 micron viral filtrate | place: USA: collected off the coast of southern California halfway between the port... ...
GCCTCTCGGGGCACGCCCAGCATGGCCTGGCGAAGCGAGGCGCGGAGTTCGGTTAATTCGCCGTAGCAGACCAGCACGTCGTCGTAGCGAAGTTGCACGTCGTGGTCGGGGTTCCAGACCAGGCGGTCGCCTCGGGAAAGAGCGAAGACGGGGGTTGAGGCAAAGACTTCGTCCAGGCGCTTACCGACCATTTTCGGGTGGTTGCGCAACTGGAGCGAAAGCACACCTGAGCCCGGGACGGTTCGAAGCAGTTGACCGATATCGACTTCCGAAAACGCAGTGTCTTCCATCACGTAGTCGACGATGGCGCCGGCCACGTTGACACCGCTGGCTTTCTCGATGCCTTCCAAGCCCGGAGAGGAATTGACTTCGAGCACGACCGGGCCGTTGTTGCCTTCGAGCAGGTCCACACCGGCGATGTTCAACCCAAGCACTCGCGCAGCACGACAAGCTGCTTCGGCGTAGCCCTCAGGGAGTTTGACGCTTTCCACCGTGCCGTTGAGGTGAAAGTTGCTGCGGAATTCCCGGCCGCGAGCGCGACGACGCATGGACGCCACCACCTTGTCACCGACGACCAGGGCTCGGATGTCTTTGCCGTGGGATTCAGCGATGTACTCCTGGACGAGCACCGCCTTTCCAGTCATCAGCAAGCCCTGAACGAGGTTGCGGACCTCAAAGGCGGTGTGTCGAAGAAACACGCCATCACCCTGAGTGCCTTGGGTCACCTTCACGACGACCGGTAGACCACCGACGGTGTCGATGGCTTGTTCCACGTCGAGAATGTCGCGAACGTAGACGGTTTTTGGAACCGGGATGCGGTTTCGTGCAAGAATCTGCGAGGCGTTCAGCTTGTCTCGACTCTGGAGAATGCCTTGGCCGGTGTTGGCGGTCCAGATGCCCAATTGTTCGATGTGCCGAAGCACGGCCACGCCGTGCTGAGTGATGGAATGACCGATGCGAGGAATGACAGCGTCTTTTGCGAACGGTTGGCCCCGGTGAAGCACATCCACGCTGCCTTGGTTGACCACCAGCGAGAACTTCATCGGGTCGCAAACCTCGACCTCCAGACCTCGCTCTCGCGCCTCCTCGACGATGCGACGGGTGCTGTAGAGCCGAGGTCCTCGACTGAGGACAGCCAACCGAATGCTCATGTCACGAGCCCCCGAGGCACCGGTCTTGATTCCATCGGTTCCCATTGTGCATTGACGCCCGTGCCGCGCTCTTGAAGTGCTCGGAGGATGTGGAGGATGCATGAGCGAAGAGGAACCCGATGCAGCGGGTGCACTTGCCGTGGACGAAGACCAAGACGAAGCGATGCAGGAGATGTCGCTCGAACAGCGGGAGGAGCGTTTAAAGAAAACGCGATGGAACGTATTCCTGTACCTCGGCGTTGCGGCCCTTCTTTTCCTGTTTGCATTGTTCCCCATGCCGTTTTCGGCCGACTACGACGGGTTCAGCACTTCGGCAGAAAAGGACATCGGCTTCGTGTGGGGGCTCCCCCTTGACGGGGAGGACATGTTTGACGTGCCGATGCGACTGACGGTGACGGCTTCCTCGCCTCCGCCCCAGTCGGTGGTCAACATTGCCGTTTACGTGATCGAGCACGAGGACTGCACGGACTTCACGGCCAGCGAAAAGATGCGGGACGCCAAGGCGGACAGCACGCATGCACTCCAGTATCAGGTCTCCGACAGCCGGGTGCTTGCTGACGGAACCTACGATTTTGAATTCAACATAGACCCCGGTCATTACTGCCTCATCGCCGAATACATCGACGGCGAGGGGGAGAAGATTTCGAGTGACGGACAATCCCTGAGCGTTGAAGGTAAACTCTATCCCAACCAGTTCATCGGTGGCTTCCTTGGGTTGTTGTGCTTGAGTCTGTCCGCCTTTGCCTTTGTTGGCGCACAGAAGCACGGTGCAGCCCTGCGAGCGCTCCTGGAAGGCGAAAACGAAACGACCGAATCAAAGGTGCTGAGCGAGGCCAGTCAGGCTCGCATCGCTGCTGGACCTGGCGGTGCGCCGCCGTCCGGTCCGAGCGGACCGCCTGGACCACCCGGCCAAGCCGGGCCTTCGGGCCCACCCGGGCCGACTGAGCCCGCTCAGCCGGTTGGGATGGACGCCCCGCCTGCTGAGCCACCAGCTGATGCGTTGGAGACCGGCCCTCCTGCCCAAGCTGAGGCCACCTACGAGGCTGCGGAAAACGGCTACTTTTTCCGTAAAATGCCCGACGGTTCCTACGACCAAACGGTCTACGTGCAAAACGCCGAAGGCGCCTACGTTCCTCACGAGTCGTGAGTGGACGCCTGTGGTTCGTTTTTGATGCAAAACCGCTGCAAAACAACGCCAGCCTTGAAATGCACCGAGCCTACGGTTTGCTGAGGGTTGACCATGGGAGACGAGCCAACCACCACACTGACGGTGGCGAAACTCAAGGCCTTGTGCGTCCTCAACGATGTCTCAGCGAGTGGCAAAAAAGCCGAATTGTTGGCCCGTTTGCTCGAGGCAGGAGTGGACAAGGAAACCTTGGGCATCGAGGTCTTTGACGAATCCACCGCCACCTTCCAGCCGGCTTCGGACGAGAGCGAACCGGTCATGCTCTCTCTCGAGGACGACGACACGATTTCCACGGTGCCGCTCCCTTCTGAAACCCCGGTGGACTTGGAGGACGAGGTCCTTGATGCGGTGGTGCTTGAGGCCGATTTGGTCGATACCGTTGACGATGTGGACCGAACGGATACACCCACCGTCCCCTTGCCCAAAGCCTCCGGCGCCTCAACGCCGCTCCCAGACACAGCAAGGGAGGGAAAAGCGCTGACGCTGATGGAGATGGTTCGCAGACCGCAAGCCATTGCCGTGCTTCTCACGCTGGTGCTGTTGGGCGCCGGTGGATGGTATTACGTCAACAATCAACTCGAACCCTTCACCGCAGACTCGTTGCGATACGGCGACACGATGGGCTACATGATCACCGATGGGACCTTCCTCGCTTCTGAGGAGTACGTCGAATTGGTCACCGACCAGTTGGAGGACCCACCCAACTACTGCAAAATCCGTTTGATGTTCCAAGGTCAAAGCACAGCGTCCGTCACGAACGGAGGCGTTCTGGAGTTGAGCACCCAGTCGTCTGAAGACCGACTCGGAGCCGTGAAGGTTCGTGGGGGCCAAGGGATGTCGTGGCTTTCGGTTGAGAGCGTGAACGACATGACGTTTTCCCAGTTCGATCTTTCCGGTCATTACCCCCTCTTTGGCAAATGCTCCGACACCACCACGGACACCACCACCGGCCAAGCCGATCTCAAACTCACGACTTGGAAGGAGCTGCGGGAGGAAGTGACCTTGGCCACAGAATTGGAATTTGCCGCCACACTTTCAGCGACGTCCTACACCGGGACGGCCTTCACCTACGGCGTAGGCGGTCTCTTGGGCGATCTTGAGGAACTCTCCCCGGGCCTTGGGATGGTCGTCGCCCCGGTGGAACTGGCGGACTTTTTCGGCAACGCCTACATAACGACGGACGCCACTGGCACCAGTTCGGGCTGGGAATGGCGCGTCACCGGTTCGGAGAAGGTGGGGTCGACCAACATGTGGAAGGTTACTGCCAGCCACCGCGACGTGCGCGACTTTTGTTTGGGGTACGCCACCATGACGATGTGGTTGGACGCTGACAGTCCGTGGGCTGCACGTCAGACGGTTGATGTCGCCATCAGCAGCGATGAAGCTTCTCGAACGAGTTGTTCTGCGTGGCAGCAACGCGGTATTGACGCTGTCCTCCCCGACGGCGAACTTGAGCTCCATCATACGTTTGAGCGAAGCACGCTCACCCGAGGGTACAAAGCCATTGAACTCGGAAAGACCTACGACAATCGCCCGCAGGCAAACGACCTCAACCCGGACGACGACGAGCTCGTAAACTGGGGCGTGGACGGGACTCATCTCCCTGACAATTCCACCGTTCGGGCCCATCCGCTCGATCAAGCCATGACGTGCATCAGCGAATTCAACAGCGTGGCCTCGGGTGCCGTCACTGCGCTTGAAAACGACGGGTACGTGTGGCGAGCGGTGGACGAACAAAACGGAAGCGCTACGGAATGGAACATATCGTGGGTTGATTCAGACACGACGGCAGGTTGGCTCCACTTTTCCGTGTCGGGCGACCCCTCCGACCTAACCTGCACCTTCATCGCCAAAGGCACCTTCGACGAATCGATCACCCACAATCGCGATTCCATTCCAAAAGCCCTGCCGCTTCACGACATCGAAACACGGTTGATGGACGCTCAACGCTACCCGGATTTGACCGGGCCTGATGCCTTGTTCACCGGAGGTAGCCTGCACGATTCGACCAGCGTCGGCTATCTCGTGGTGGTCCCAGGAACCGGGTTTGGCATCGATTTCAGCGATCTTCTCGATACCTCAGGAGCAACCACCATCGACGTTCAACGTCAGTGGGATGAGAACGGGAAGGACCGGAGTTTCTCGCTGCTCGTGGACGGAACCGACGGGCGCCTCATCGGCTGGACCGACCTTTCAATCGAGGAGTTGGGCGGATGACCAACGACGGACGTGGTCTGGACCATTTAATGGAGCAAAACGACACCGAACTCGACTTCCTGTCGGCCTACGGCGGAACCAGCGACGCTGACCACGCTGACGGGGAGAAGCTCCTGGCCGCACTTCACCGCTTTCTCAAGGCCGGCGGAATGACGTGCAAGGTCGATGGGTCGACCATGACGTTCAGCGCCGGTTCGGCCGTGGCGGAAGAGGGAGGGTGCAGATTGACGTTCAACGGGCACCATCTCCCGCTGGTTGAAAGCGACATGAGCGTGTCTGGTTTTTCAGGAGCCGACCTCGATGAATCAAGAAGCGTGGTCCGTGTGCTCCTGACCGCTTGGGGTTCGGATCAGCGTCGATTCGTTGAGCGCTTGGTCGAGCATCACCAGCGTGCCTGAATCAGCTTCGACGGCCGGCAGCAACCAACGCCGCGCCGCTCAACGCCGTCAGCGCCATGGCGATGCCCATGGAGGGCAGCACCCCTTCGCTTTCACCGGAAGCGGGGACATCGCATCCGTCCCCGTCGGCATGGATTCCACCAAATTCTCCGTCGTTGTAGTAGCACGTCGACCAGGTTTTGTACCACTCACCTTGGGGGAAATTTTCGGTGGAATCGTCGTTGTAGGTTGCCTTTACTCGCCAGTTGACGTAGGAATGGTCGTCGGGCGGCGTGAGGTCGGTCGTGAACGTGCTCCCGTCTTCGCTGACGGTCATGTCTCGATTGACCGGCGGGTCGCACACGCCGTCGTTGGTGCAAATTTGGGTTGTGAAGGCGAGGGTGGTGCCGTTGTCCACGGCTTCTTGGTCAAGCGCCAGCGTCAGCGTCCACATCTGCCCGTCTTGAGACGGCGTGGTGCGCTCTTGCACCGTGAACGGTACATCGTCACCTGGGTTCACGTCATCGCCACCCGTTGCGTTGGCAGCGTGAACGGTCAAGGTTGAGGTGATCAACAGGCTGCACACGAGGAGCATCGAAACGGTTTGCTTCATGGTGATTACCCGTCGCGACTCCCTTATTTGGGTTCCTCTCACCAGAGCCGTTATTCCATTTCCCACAATTCGTCGCCAACCCAATGGACGGTTTTGATGCCCTTGCCTTTGGTGTTCTCCACCAAGATATCTCCGTCATCAACCGCCCACCCGAGCGCAAGCGGACGCTTGTGCGTCATGTCTCGAATCCAAACGAGATCTCCAGCCTTGACCGATGCTTCCGATGCGTGAACGCCAGCGACCATGCAATCGGCCCCGTTCATCAGAAACGGAATGGCGCCGTGGTCCACCTCCACCCACTTGAGGGCGTCCATGTGGGCGAGGAAACCTCGCAGGGTCAAGAAGACCCGGCGCTCGTCGTCGTCGTCGAACAACTCAAACACCAGCGGGGTCCGGTCGACGAAAACCATGGTCCACGGGCCGTACTCCGCCATCTCAAGGAACGCTCCGTCGACGTTCAAGTCAATAGCGAGGTCGGTTTCAAGTCGCTTGAGAAGCGGCGCAATGTGCTTGCGTCGAACCGGTCGACGCTTGCGGACGCCCCATTCGCTGGCCATGATTCGCCCTGAGGTTTGGAGGCTATCATCCTTGGGCATCGCGTTGTTGATGAACTGCGAAACGCTCCTCCACCCATGGCGATGTGGTGCACCATTCGGACCTTCTCGAAACACGCGTTGGAACTCGGCAATCAACCCGTTGCTGAGCCTATTTTTTTCGTCAAACCAAACGGTTGTCTTCACCGGGACGGACCGCTACCGGTGTCGAGTCACCCGGGGGAAGTGCACCACGAGGTGGAGTGCGTGGTTCGCTTCAACGAGCACTTGGAACCCGTTGACGTCGCCGTTGGTCTGGATTTGACCGACCGGTTGACGCAAGGTGAATTGCGAGCGGAACAACTCCCTTGGACCAAGGGTAAATGCTTCCGCTCCAGCGCCGTCATGGGCGGTTGGTCAGCTTGGAGCGGCACCTGGGAAGACCTTGTTGACCCCCGCCATGGCCTGCATCTTTCGCTTTCGGTCAACGGTGTTGTTCGACAGTCCGCCCCCTTGAGCGACATGTCGATCACACCTCGGCAGCAGATCGCTTCGCTCGAAGCTTGGGCTCCGGTGGGCGAAGGCGATGCGTTGTTCACGGGCACCCCCGAAGGCGTTGGACAACTCGTCCCTGGCGACCATGTCCTTGCCCGCCTTACCAACGGCGAGGGTGCGTTGCTGTCCGAAATTGCCGTCGCCTGCTCGTGAGGGTTGCTTTCATATAGCCCGTGCTGGTCGCTGGCGACGCAGGAGGCAGCACCATGGCTCAATGGCACGGAATCTCACGACGCAAACCATCCGGTGGACGAAAGGTACAAGCCCGCGGTAAGCGAGCCACCGAAATCTCCACGGAGAAGCAATTCGCCCTCGTGGGCGAACCCAAGCGCAAAATCTACCGCAAGACCGGTGGCAACACGATGGTTCGAGTCATGGCAGCCAATCAGGTCAGCATCAACGACTCCAAGACAGGGAAGACCACCTTGGGCACCATCCACAGCGTGGTTGAGAACGCCTCAGACCCCAACTACGTCCGTCGAAACATCCTCGTCAAAGGGGCCGTCATCGACACCGACCAAGGTCGCGTCCGAATCACTTCTCGACCCGGCAAAGACGGTGTTATCAACGGTGTTTTGCTCGAGTAATCCCGAGCGACGGCTTCAAGAAAGCACGCCATGAGCGGCCTGTGAGGCGAGACCATGGACCACAACCCCGACCGAATGTGTGTGTGGCCCGGGTATTTTGACATGAAACAATCCCGAAGGTCCGGCCGCCGTGTCCCCAAGGATGCCTCGGTCCTCAAGCCCGACTTGGAAGGCTTGTTCATGGCGGCTCGCGCCGTGGGGCTGAGGAAGATCAAACGAGAAGAACAGACCTCACACCCTCGTCGGCCGCACGGTCGGGAAGGTCGCCTGTGGGTGTCTGCTGCGGGTGCCAAGGAATCGATTGGAGCTGGGAGCAAAGAGGAACTTTTGCAACTTATCGGCGGTCAGTGGCGTCAAATGCAACGAAATCAACGGCAAGCCGTTGAAGAACAAACGGCACGCGGCCCAAAAACAGGCGACAGGCGTGCTCGTTCCCAACGAAAAAACACTCAACAGCGTAGCGGTTTCAAGAAGCGAAAGAACTTCAAAAATCGCTGATGCTCAAACAGAATTTGATAACCTTCAGGCCTGTTTTTTGAACATGCGAACCCTCGTCCTGCTGGGCATGCTCGTGTTGATTTCAGCGTCCCTCCAAGGAGACCTGGCCCCCGAAACCCCCGTTGAACAGGCTCAGGACCCACAAACGGTGGTCGTATCGGTGGACAGCACCAACCTTCGGTTTTCACCCTCGTCGATCTCGGTGGTTGAGGGGGACACGGTTCGCTTTTTCTGGAGCGGTCAAGCCTTGCCCCACAACGCTGTTGAAAACGACGGCCATTTTGATTCGGGCGACCCTGCACGAGAGGTGGACTACAGCTTCACGTTCGAGCGCGGTACAAACGGAACCTACGAGTTCGTATGCGAACCTCATGCGTCGGCAGGGATGGTCGGAACAATCACCGTCGAACCCGCTCCTGCGCTGGAGCCGGAGCCAGTTGAACCCGTCAGCGAGGACACGCCGTTTGCGTCAATGAGCTTAACGGCGGGCAGCATGGCACTGGCCTACATCGCCTCGGGCCGTCGTCACGGCAACGGATGAAGCCAACCAAAGACGTCTTCTTCGGTTTCGTTTTGAATGCCGGTCAGGGCATTGTACAATTCAACGGTGATGGCGCCAGGTGCCCCGTCTCCGTACACGGCCTTTGTTCCGTCGTGGGTGATGGAACCGATCGGCGAAATCACGGCTGCGGTACCGCAGCAGAACGCTTCGTCAGCGCCCATGGCGAACGCTGCGGACACCCTGTCTTCCACCACGTCGTAGCCTCGATGGCGAGCGAGTTGCATGATGGAGTCGCGGGTGATTCCCGGCAAGATGGTTCCCGTTAACTCGGGCGTGTAGAGCACCTTGTCCTTGATGCAAAAGAAATTGGCGGCGCCGACCTCTTCGATATCGGTGTGGGTTTCAGCGTCAAGGTAGATGACTTCGGCAAAACCCAGAGCTTTTGCTTCCTTGCTGGGTTTCATGCCCGGTGCGTAATTTCCGATGGCCTTCACGCCTCCAGAACCACCAGGGGCGGCGCGGTGATGGTGTTCAGAGATCAGGAGATCGATGGCACTCATTCCACCCTTGAAGTAAGGGCCAACCGGCGTGACGTACACGAGGAAGGTGTAGGACGGTGCGGGGGAAACGCCCAGAACCGGTCCGCTGCCCATCAGGAGAGGACGGACGTACATGGCCCCCTTTCCGGAGGGTGGAACCCAGTGTTGATTGGCCGAGACCACCTGTTCAACGGCGTCCACGAACACGGATTCAGGAACCGGCGGCATCTTGAGACGATCGGCGCCCCGTTGCATTCGGCGAGCGTTTTCTTCGGGCCGGAAGAAGACGATGCGATCGTTGCTGGTTCGATAGGCCTTCATGCCTTCGAACAGACCTTGGCCGTAGTTGAGAACGCCAGCAGCGGGCGACATGGGGACATCGCCGTACGGGCGCAAGTCCCCGGGCATCCACGGTTCATCTGCCTTGGTGGTGGTCAGGTACATTGTGTCGGTCGGCGTGAGTGAAAAGGTCAGGCTGTCCCAGTCAAACGATTCATCCATTCTGCCATCACCGCGTTCAAATCAACCGATTGGAATGAGGCTTTCAAGGGTTCCTCTTCCTTTTTTTGCGGAATCGCGGCGTTTGGTCATCCGATGCCGTAGATGGGTTCTAATGGGGAGGAAGGATGAAGAGAAACGAGGTCGCAAAATGAACGGTCGGATGGGGATTGTCAGCGGTCGTTACCGCTCCTCTCAAACCTCGGACGGCATCGGTCAACCTCAAACCGTCATCGAACTCTTTGGCCGAAGCGAAGAGGGGGAATCCGTCTGTTTGCTCGTTCACGGGCTGCGCCCCTCCTTCGAAGTGGCCCCCATCGGAACGTGGGAGGTTGCCGATGGCGTTCCCTCGTTTGTCGAAGACCGACTCGCTCACGTCCGTGCGATGGAGCACGTCGTCAACGTGACGGGGCCCGTGGTGAAATGGACGCAACTCGGCGAGCGGCCCGTGTGGAACATCGAGGTGGAGCAACCTTTCCACGTGCCTGCACTTCGGAAGGTCCTGAAGACCCGTTCCTGGCAAATCTTCTCAGGGGACATCCCCTTTGTGAATCGTTTCTTTCTGGACGGCGATGTCGGTATGCACGTGTCGTTCACGGGTGAGGTTGTGGACCGTCGAGAGGAGGATGGGCCCGTGGTCAATCCTGAGGTGATCAACGCCGGTGGAGGTGGGCGATACGGCGTGGATCTAACCGTTCGCTGCGATGCGAACCACGTCGTCGCCAGCGAGCCGTTTCAGGTCCCCTACACCGTCTTTTCGTTCGATTTGGAAACGAGCATTGAACACGAAACAGTGCTCTGTGCGGCCGCCTGCGTTGAGTACCTTGGGACGGGTGAGCGTCGGGTGTTTGAGTATCGGGGATCGGAGAGCGACATTCTTGAGGGGCTCACACGGGCCGTCCAAGAGACGGACCCCGACATCATCACCGGATACAACATCGACAATTTTGACCTCCCGAGGCTGGCAGATCGCACCGCTGTCCTGCAGCGGGGTCGAGGGTGGGAGGGCACAAACGCTCTCTTCGGATGGGGTCGCGCTCCGAGAATGGAATCGGAACTCAAGCGAAACCGAGACGCGCTGGTTCCCAAGCGTCAGAGCAATCGGGCTTGGAATCTTTCAGGGCGCGTGGTGATGGACGCGTGGTGGCAGGCCCGTCAGACGCTCAAACCTCGTCGAGAGACGCTGTCGTTTGTCGCCGCCTTGCTCTTTCCCGACGACGTGGAAAAACACAAGATGGACGTCGATGCGTCCAACATGGACGAAGAGTGGGCAACACGGCCCGACGAGGTCATGGCCTATTGCGTCCGAGACGCTGAATTGCCCCTTGACATCTTGGGCGCCATACAGGCCGTTCGCCGTAAGGAAGCGGTCGCTGCGGTTGCAAAGGTGCCGTTTGAAACCGCAGCCAACGGGAGCACCAGCCAACTCATCGATTCGCTCGTCATTCGTCTGGCGGATGCTCAGCGCGTCGCCGTCCCCTTAACCGGCTCCGCTGAAGCGAAGGAGGGCCAAATCACCGGGGGCTACGTCCACGATGTGGAAGCGGGTCTTCATCCGTGGATTGCGGTGCTGGATTTCAAGAGCATGTACCCCTCCATCATGATCGGTCACAACATTTGCTACACCACACGCATTGATCCAGCTCAACCTTCACCACCGGGAGAAGGACGTTTTCACACCTCGCCCATCGACAGCAAATTTCGTCTTGCTGAGGACCGTAAAGGCATGGTGCCGTTGCTGTTGGAAGATTTGATGCACCAGCGGGACGAGCACAAAGCGGCCATCAAACTGGCAAGGAGCGTCGACGACGGTACGGCCGAGGCCTTCCACGATTCAATGCAATACGCTGTGAAAATCTTGATGAATTCCTTCTACGGGGTGTTTGCCAGCGGGTTTTATCGATTCACCCATCGTGATTTGGGCTCCTCAATCACCGCTTGGGCGCGTCAAAACATCAAGGGCATCATCGCAGCGGTCGAGGAAGAAGGCTACGGCGTCGTGTATTCGGACACGGATTCGATTTTTGTTCGCAGTCCAATCGCCGCTGACGCTCCTCGCCTTGTTTCCGAGGAGGATCGGTCCAAAGCCGACCAAGGCGACGAGGAGGCGATTGCCACCCTGCAGGCCTACGAATCGGCCAAACAACGCATGGTTGAATTCGGTCAGGACCTGGCCGGCAAGTACAGCCGTGACTCGGCCGTGTTGGAGTTTGAGAAGGGGCTCTCGGTGTTTTTCAGCCACGGTGCAAAGAAGCGGTACATCGGGCAGGTGGTTTGGCCGTCCAACGAAATGCTGGTCCGAGGCTACGAAACCCAACGCACGGACTCGTTCAGCTACCTGACCACGACGATGAAGGAAATCTTCCGCTACGCTCTCGCCGATCGGGGCGACGAACTCGTGGCCTACGCAAAGCAACGTGTGGAGGCGCTTCGCAACGGCGAGGTACCCGCCAGCGAGGTGGTGCTGGCAAAATCGTGCAAGGGACGTGTGGTGCGGACTCCGGTCAAGTCGCCCAAGGACGTGGACTTCACGAGGGATTACGCCAAACCCGACAGCATGGCACAGGTGCGTGTGGCCAGGCAACGCATTGAGCGTGGCTTGGGGTTCACGACCGGGATGAAGGTCTCCTACGTCGTGAACGATGCCAACAAGCGACCGATGTCCGTCGTTCCGTGGCTTGAAAACGAGGACGATCAAGCCAAGGTGACCTACGACGGGCGCTTCTACGCCGAGCGATTGGCCGCCGCCGTGGGGCGAATCACTGAGGCTTTCGGTTGGGAAGCAAAGGACTTGATGGCGGGCAACAAACAGACCAGCCTGTTCTCCTTTTGAGGGCCACATACCGAGGAAGCCCTTTTGATGAACGAGCCACCACGCACCACCATGGGAAGCCATTCACGAACACTGATGGTGGTGGGACTGATGCTGTGCACGTCGCTTAGCGGGTGCATTTTCGAAGACGCCTCGGGCGGCGACACCGACGACGTCTTGGCCGTGTTCAGCTTCAATCCGAGCAAGAACATCAAAGTCGGCACCACCGTAAACTTTGACGCATCCAGTTCAACCCCGGGGGACGGCTCCCTCACCTACCGCTGGAACTTCGACACCGACGGCTCCATCGACATTGATGCCACGGGCTTGACCGCTACGTGGAGTTTTGATGAAGCGAAGACCTACAAGGTTTCTCTCCAGGTTTCAGACGGGTCCACGACCAACGAACAAATCCGAGACGTCACGGTCTTTGCGGAGAGTGCTGAGCCCCCGACCGCAGAAATCACCCAGTACGCAGACGATGAGGACTGCGAAGACGAGTCAATTTCCGAAACGCGACACATCCTCGTGTGGATTTGTGTTCGAGACAAAACGACGACCGACCGATCCATCACCGAGACGACGACGATTCAACTGGACGCATCGGACTCCACGTCAGGAGACTCATCCTCGCAGTACATTCCCGAAGACGGCTACATGTGGGACCTCGATTTGACGGAGGACAAGGACAACGACGGTGACCCAGAAAACGACGACGATTTGGTTGGCGCCACCGTCGACTGGAGCAACGTGGCTCCCGGCGAATACGAAGTCGGTTTGACCGTCACCAACAACGTGGACATGACCGACAGCACGACCATTCGAGTTTACGTGAGCTACGCCGGCTATTGGGCCGACTTTGAGATTGGGGGCAACAACAGCGGTAACCCAGCGCAGTTGGACTTTGACGCCATCGTTCACTACGACAAGGAGACGAGCAACACCATCGTCAAGGCTCAAGTTGAGTTGGAATACCCGAGGGAAGACGGCGACTGCACCAACGTCCCCGGGGCCAACAATTGCCGTGCCGAACTCAACATCTTTGCGTACAACGAAGAGGATGAAGAGGCGGGCAACACCACCTCAACCGATATCGAATCTCGGGACGACGGCGATTGCGATTCGGACCAAGACTGCGTCCACCTGCGACTTTCGGGCTACATGTTCGCCGACACCGAGTCCACTTACGGCGACGGCGAGTGGACCATGACCATTCAAAACGACCGGGTTAACGACTTCATCGTTGACCAGTTCGTGATTCGCCTGTTTTACAAATGACGAGGTGGAACGATGCGACGCACGCGAATTGTGGCCACCATCGGTCCTGCGTCCGAAGACCGAGCGACGTTGAAGTCCCTTCTTGAGGCAGGGGTTGACGTGTGTCGATTCAACTACTCGCACGGCGAGCCCGAGGAGAAAACGGACCTCTACCGAAGACTCCGAGACATTGAGGACGAACTTGGACGGCCGACCTGCATCCTTGCTGACCTCCCCGGGCCAAAGCTTCGCATGGGCACGTTCCCCAAGGTCCACATGCTGGAGGGCGGCGAAACGATCACCCTTCATTGCGGTGTTTCCGCCATGGAGGACACCGGCGGAACGGATTTCCCGGTGGAATACGGCGGCTTGTCCGCTGAACTCAAGGTCGGCGATCCCATTCTGTTGAACGACGGTCTCATCCGTCTCACCGTGGTGCGCACCGACGGCGAGCCTGATGGAAAGGTGGACTGCAGGGTCGAAGACGGCGGGCCCGTCAGCAGTCGTAAAGGCGTGAATGTACCGGGCACACTGGTGGACCTTCCCGCCATCGGACCGAAGGACAAAGCCGCCCTTCAGCACGCGCTCGAAAACGGTGCAGACTACATCGCCGTCAGTTATGTACGGACCGCTGAAGACCTCCTGCCCGCAAAAGAGGCCATCAAAGCCGCCTCGATGCACGTCCCCGTTTTGGCAAAAATCGAACACCCAGCGGCCCTTGAAAACCTCGACAGCATTCTTGATTACGCCGACGCCGTGATGGTGGCTCGAGGAGATTTGGGCGTGGAAATTCCACTTGAAAACGTTCCAGTTGCCCAGCAACGCATCATCGACAAAGCCCTCGAGCGCGGCATGCCCGTGGTCGTCGCCACGCAGATGCTCGAATCCATGACCTTCCAACCTCGCCCGACTCGAGCAGAGGTCAGCGACGTTTCCACCGCGATTCGACACGGTGCGACGGGCGTGATGCTCTCAGGCGAAACGGCCTCCGGAACCTTCCCGCTCGAGACCGTTGAGACCATGGCAAAAATTGCGTCGGCCACCGAAGAGGGTCTCGACGCCCACGATCTCCGTCCAACATCGCTGGCTCGGTTCCGCTCAACCCGGGCCGTGGCGCATGCCGGTGTTGAACTGGCCCGTGAAGCCGGAGCCGCTCGCATCGTGGTCGCAACCCATCACGGCACCTCGCCTCGCTTGGTGTCGGGCTATCGACCGGACATTCCCATCACCGCTGTGAGCGACCGGCTTCGGGCCCTTCGGCGCACGTGCCTGCTGCCCGGTGTCGACACCGTGCTGGCAAAGGAACACGACCGCGGTTCAAAGACGATGCGAGAAGCGGTTGAGCAACTGGTCATCCAAGGGCGCATTCAACCGGGCCAGCGAGTGGTTGCCATCTCGGGCAGCCCGTTGGCGATGCGGGGGGCCACAAGCACCTTGCGTTTGTACAAAATTGACCCGTCGGGGGACATCCGCGACACCGAGTGAAAAAGCGGGATTGGGCTGTGAAATCGGTGCTTAGGCGCATCGCGCTCTTGATATAGGGGATAATTGTCGGAACGCCTGCTAAGGAGCGATTACCATGGGAGCACAATGGGAAGACAGGAGCAAGCCACACCGCAACATCGTATTTATCGGTCACGTCGACCACGGAAAGTCCACCACTGTTGGACGTCTCCTCCTCGACTCCGGTCACATCGAAGAGCACGTGATTGAAAAGAACGAAAAACTCGCTGCAGAATCCGGTAAGGCTGGATTCGGACTTGCTTACGTCATGGACGGACTCAAGGAAGAGCGAGAGCGCGGCATCACCATCGACGTCGCCCACAAGGAATTCTTCACCCCTGACTACTACTGGACCATCATTGACGCACCAGGTCACCGAGACTTCGTGAAGAACATGATCACCGGTGCATCTCAGGCAGACACCGCTGTGCTGCTTTGTGCAGCCAACGACGGTGTCAACGCCCAAACCAAGGAACACGCGTTCCTGGCCAAGGTGCTTGGTGTCAAAGGACTGATTGTCCACGTCAACAAGATGGACATTTCCGGTGTCGACTGGACCGAAGAGAAGTACAACAACGCATGCAAGGAAGTTTCTCAACTCCTCCGCATGGCTGGATTCAAGCCGGACGACGTCCCAATGATTCCCGCATCGTCCCTCAACGGCGACAACGTCTACAACAAGTCCGACAAGTGCCCATGGTACAAGGGACCAACTCTCTTTGAGGCCATCAACGCCACCCCAATGCCGTCAAAGCCGTCCGACAAGCCTCTCCGCTTGCCCATTCAGGACGTCTACAAAATCTCCGGTATCGGTACCGTGCCTGTTGGCAAGATCGAAACCGGTGTCCTGAACGTCGGTAAGACCGTCGTGTTCAACCCTTCCATGAAGGGCGGTGAAGTGAAGTCGATTGAGATGCACCACACCATGGTCGACAAGGCCGAACCCGGCGACAACGTTGGGTTCAACGTTCGCGGTCTCGCTGCCGACGACATCCGCCGTGGTGACGTCGCAGGATACTCAGACAGCGAACCAACCTTCGTTCGCCACGACGAGCACTTCGTCGGTCAAATTCAGCTCATGGACATTCCAAAGGCTGTTTCCGTTGGCTACACTCCCGTGTTCCACGCTCACACCGCTCAAGTCGCTGTGAAGTTCATGGAACTCCTTGAGAAGACCAACAAGTCCGGCAAGGAAGCCAACCCTTCCTTCCTGAAGACCGGTGATGCATGTCTCATCCGCTTCCAGCCAACCAAGCCGTTGGCCATTGAGCAAATGGACACCTTCCCAGAGCTTTCCCGATTCGCCATCCGCGACATGGGCAAGACCGTGGCTGCCGGTGTTTGCCTGAAGATCGAGAAGAAGTGAGTTCGCTCACCAAAGGATTGATTCGAGGAGTGGATTGAATGGTCGCTGTCACTGTCATCAAGTTGACCGGTGAAAACCACAAGGACATCGACAGCGTTGCCAGTCAAATCAAGACCATCTGCGACAGCGGCGGTATCACCCTTCGTGGCCCGATTCCCCTCCCAACCCGTCGCCTTGTTGTCCCCGTCCGGAAGGCTCCAGACGGCGAAGGCAGTGAGACATACGACCACTGGGAAATGCGTGTTCACAAGCGTCTTCTCGAGATGGACATCTCCACATCAAAGGATCAAACCGCTCTCCGCTCGGTGACCAAAATCCCCATCCCGGACACGGTCAGCATCGAGATTTCGATGAGAAACATCAACTGAGACAGTTGACGTCGGGGCCTGCCCTGATGCACAACGACGATGCTACGCATGTGCGGTAGGACAACGTTGACCGATGCAGACCGAAGTGCGTCACAGCTCTGCCCGCTCGGCAACACCTGCGTCAACCAGCCACGTCGCTGTGCTTTCGTCGAGGAAATGAACGTCGCCCGCTTCCAACGTGAGTGGGTCGCCCGAAGCGTCCATGATCGGTTCAGGCATGGTTTCCAAGACGCGTACACGAACGTTTTCACCAGCCATCGGTTCCGGGAGGCCCTCATCGACAGCATCAACGTTCATCGCAGTCTCTGCCATCGGTGGCTCGTCTTGGATTTTCTCAATCGGCTCCTTGGACGGAGCCAATTCCATGGCCGCCCCGTGTTTTTCAGCGGGGGGGCTTCGAGACGCCGACGGTTGAGCGGCGGCGTTCGTCGACGGAGAAGCAACGTCGGCCATGAGGTAGGTCTCTTCATCCATCCAGGCGTTTTCGTCCATCAATCGCTCTTCCATATCGTCTTCCACCATCGCGATTGGCTCCAACGTGTCTTCAAACGCCAAATCGGGTGGCGGTTGGGGCGTCAGGTTTCCTTCGTTTGAGAACGCATCCAACTGCATGGTCCCCGGAGCGTGGGTGCGGGGTTGCAACATGATCTCGCTGAGAAGTCCCTGTTGCATGCCTTGCCAGTCAATCTCTTTCTTGAAACGGTCAACGTTGAGTTGGAGAGCGTGGTAGAAGGCTTTCTCGGCGGGGTCGTGCCGCTGCCAATCCAATTGAGGTAATTCGTGTGCCATGCTGGGGTTGACCCCGCTTCGCAGCGATTGAGTTGCAGCGTGTTGCATCATGGCCACCATGCGCTTGCGAGCCAACTCCGACGCGATACGACGAATGTTTGTTTGGCGTTTCTGAAGGTTTTGCAATCGCATGTCAATGGACCCTTTTCTCACCATGTCTTGTATTTCCAAATCCAGGGTAGAAAGCAACGCTCGAACCATCACCCAGAAGTCTTGGCGGGGAAGCGGGACGGGCACGTGCCGATTCAGCTGTTGCCGGTGCGTGGTGAACAATTGTTCTTCGATCTCTTGGGCTTGACGGCCGTCGAGATCCCGAACAGGGGTCATGATGTGGACGTGGAGGTGACGGGATTTGAATCCTCTTCCGCTCTTCATTCGTGTTTTGATTTTGTGATGCAATCATAACATCCTTTCATATCCTTCATCCGAACCTCGCAAAGCGAGGTGTACAACCATGTCCAACGCTCGAACGCCCGCTCTCTCCCGCTCGCGTGGGTTGGAAGCACTGGGGTTGAGTTTGCTCATGCTGTTGGTGCTGGTCGGGCCAATGGTAGGCCCTGCATCGTACACTCCGGTGGACACAGCACGTTCGACGTACTACACTCCACAGGGGCAAGGCGAGGGGGTCAACATGACGAGCACGGGGGTGCTCACTGTCCCCTACAATCGCACCTTCAGCGGCGGGCAGATCGACGTCACGCCGATGTGGTCCGAGGCGCCCGACACCTCGGCTCGCTTCGGGCTCGACGCCAACACGGGTTGGAACGGTACACATCTCAACACCCACGCCGGCGGCCACGGCGGGCAACTCAGCCTTACCCCCTTGGCAACTGAGGGGAGCATCACAGACTTTGAGACCCTTATTGAAACACTGCCCGACTGGGTCGGCTACGGCCCAAATCACAGTGCATGGAACGTGATGCCCTTGACCGGTGTGGCCTCGTCCGCCTCTGCCCCCTCCTCGCCCACGGAAGGGCAGCGCGTGCTGGCAACCGTGGCCTCGGGCGGTCTTGATTCAAACATGAGCGGTTGCTTGGCCTCACCTGCGCAACCGGTTCCTGCCTTCGTCAACCAGTACAACATGACCGTTGACCACTGGTTGGATTTCAACGATGACGACGCCGCATGGGTCGAACATCGCCTCACCGGAGGCACGTGGCAGACGCTCACCCCCACGGCCTCGTACGGCAACGCATCGTCGCTCCCAGGGGCACCTTCCGCTGTTTGGTCGGGTGCCACGGGTGCGTGGGAGCAGGCACACTTTTCCCTTGACACTGCGGTTCAACCGGCGTCAACCACGATTGAAATCCGGTTCTGCTTTCAGACTTCATCCACGCTTGGACCTCGTCAAGGATGGTTCCTTGACAACCTCACCTTCTCCAACCTTGGTGACACGCCCGGGGCATGGTTTCACGGCAACATGTCTGGGGATTACGCAAACGACGCCGATGGACGCCTTTACATCCCTGCCAACCTTTCCGGGTTCACCGGTCCGATGGAACTGGAATTCTGGGCCAACTGGGATCTGGAAGGCTCGTTTTCCGATAACCTGCTGGTTCTTGTCAGCGTCAACAACGGCACCACGTGGTCCCCTGTGTCCGGAATACCCGGGTTGCCCGGTAACGGTTTTTCCTACCAGGGCACGTACTACACGGACGAGTCGCTCGGTTGGATTCCCATCACGTACAATCTCCCGAGCGGCGTCTCCGGCCATCCAAACGCCTCCAACGTCCTGTTTCAATTTCAAGTGGTGACCAATTCCCAAAACGGCTACGGTGGCTTCGCATCTTCAGGGTGGGAAGGGGTCGCCATCGACGATGTTTCGGTGGTGCATCGGCCCGGAACACCGCAAACCGAACGTCGAGTTCTCTCCAATTTTTCCACCAATTCCACCGACCAATTTGGTGATCAGCGCGGCTGGAGGGACACCTCTCCGGCCAACCTCAATCAGTGGAACTGGACCGCCGCCTTCGGCATGAACCCCCCTCAAACCACCACAGATTCCTTTGAAACCACGATGATTACCCCCCCGGGGTGGTCGATCGAGGGCACGTGGCCAGACGGTTGGGAGATTGGCCCAACCCGTTCCACCTCAGGGTGGGGTCCGGGAACGTTCCATTCGGGTGACAACGGCGCCGCCATCAACCTGACCACCAAATACACGAACAACGTGTACACTCATCTGGTCACTGAAGAATACAACCTTCCAACCAACGCAACGGCTCGCCTTTCCTTCCGTTCATGGGTGTGCACCGAACCCAATTGGGACGGAGGTGGCGTGGGCGTGTCCACCGACGGGGGTTTGAACTGGTGGCTCCTGCCACCTCAGCTCAACGGCTTCCACGACCAGATTTCAACAGCCAACACCAACTCACCCTTCTTCTCGGAAGGCATCATTGACGGCTCCACTGTGGCCAACGGTTGCGGTTCCACCACTCCTCGCGTCTTCGAATTGAAAACCTACGATCTTTCGAACCTATCCGGTCAATCGTTCAAGCTTCGCTTTTCGTTTTTCTCGGACACCTACGTCGAAGCGGACGGATGGTACATCGACGACGCTGGCGTGGAGTTTGATGTGTTTGCGCCAACAGGAACGTGGGTGTCTCGGTCCATTGCGCCCGACCCGGTGTTTGGGTACGGCTGGCTCGATGGTTGGTTTGAGCAACCCGAGGGGACCACGCTCTTGTTTGACGTGCTTGATGCTCAACATCAACCTATTTTCGGTCTTGAAAACCTGACGCTTCCAGCTTCGCTCGCTCTCGATCCGCTCGAACACTCGACGGTGCACCTCCGCATCCGAATGGCGACCAACGATACCTACGTCACCCCGCTCGTGCACAGTCTGAGCATGGGGCGAACCACCTACATCGGCCCTCAACACGTGCTGAACACCGTCGCCGGTGCTGCCAACGCCGCCGTGGACGCCAACGGCAGGCTGGTCGTTGCAGGGGTGTTTTCCATTCCGCTTCCCTCAGCACCGGCTTGCCCCCACGACGGCTATCGTTTGACCACCGTGGGCGACAACCTGACGTGGGCCACGCCCAACGGCCAACTCGTCGCTTCCGCCCACGTCTCTGCGCCCCAGAAAACAACCTATCTCAATCATTCGTTGGGGGGCGAAATGGCCCTTATGCCCCAGTTCACCTTGCTGGCTTCCGGAGGCGAAACATTTGTTCGGGCAAAAGCGGAATTGGATTGCATCGTCCCTCCAAGGGGGCCCCATCTCTCCATCGGTGACAACAACGTTTCCGTTATGTCGTGGCCACCAAGTTCAATGGATTCGCACTTCGGTTTGAACACCCAATGGAGCAGCGTTGACGCCAACGGTTCCGACGTGCTCTGGTCCCTCAACCAAACGCCTCCGAGCATCTTCATGAACGACTCAACCCTTGACCTTGAGTACACTTCGTTGGACCGTTCCGCACAGGGTTCACCCAACGGGCCTGCACCGGTCATGACCTTGGTGGTGGCCAACACCACCCAGTCAACCGTGGTTCGCATCGGCGGCGTGGTTCAATCGCTGGAGGGCAGCGTGGCGTTCATTCATCACAAAGGGGGTTCTTCGTGCCCGTCTGTTTCCAACACCCAACCCCACCCTTCGTTTGCGCTGCATCGTTTGACGTGCACGTTGAGGGTAGATGTTGAGGGCAGCGCCGACGTGCGAATTCTCGGTCTGATGCACGTGATGCCCGATACGACGGTGGAAGTCAACCTCCCTGCCTCGGCCCTGAACCTGGCCAAGAGCGCATCGACGGTGTCGGATGTCCGTTCGATCATCGACGTTCCTTTGCACGTTCACACCGATGCAGGAGGTCTTCGCGTCGGGTTAAACGCAACCACCCTCCCAGTCATGATTGAGGAGGTTGATGCACCATCCTACACTCGCTGGCTCCCTGAGCAAACCGTTTCGTTCACGACCCATCACACGCGATTCAACCCGCTGAATCCCGTAGAGGACGCACCTGACATTGCGGCCGTGGATTTCCATTTGGCTTCCGGACCAAGCCTCGACAGGGCTGTTGTTCACGTTCAAGTCGATCGAATCCAGGATGCTCCTCGATTCAGACAGCTTGCAGGGGCGGGACTTGCCCAACTGGATGCCGCCGCATCAAGCGTAACCTGCTCACTCAACACCTGCACTGTGGAGTGGACACTGACCAGCACGTGGTTGTTCGACGACATCGACGACGTTCACGTCCTGACCAGCGCTCAGGATGAGCAGGGGCTGGAAGTCGGTCCGTACGTTTTTGTCCGAAAAACCGCCTTCAACGAAGTGGAGAACGATCTCGAGGTGGTTGACTTCACCGTCACGGACTCAACGTCGCGTCGAATCGATGACTGGACCGACTCGTTCTGGCCGTTCCATCTCAATGAACATCAAACGCTGGATGCCAAAGGCCGCGTCCGTATTGAGGGTGTTGCCAATCAGTGGATTCAATCTGGGGAGGCAGAAGCCGCGGTCACCATCAACGCCGTGCCCCCTAAGAACCTCTCCGGTGGTGTCGACGAATGGCCGATCGCTCCGGTGAACTGGTCCATGACATGGACGGCTGAAGTGGGTTCTGGCGGGTGGTTTACCGTACCGATCACCACTCCGAACATTGACGAACTTCCGAGCAACACCTACTTGGAAATCACGCCCAGCCTTGCTCGACGAGGCCCCGTCAGCATCGATGGATCTTCGAGCGAAGACCGGACGGTGGTTTTGACGCCCACTCGCTTCCTTCATGACACCGTTCAGCCATCCGTTGACGGCCTCACTGCGCTCGACACGGGCAACGAAGTCGTGGCCGATGGCCACATCACGATGTACGGCAAGGACATTGCTCTACGCTTGCAACTCAGCGACCCTGAAGGTCTGTCCAGTCAGCTCAAGGTGTGGACGTGGATGGAGGGTCAGCATGACACCAACAACAACGGGCTTATGGAAGCGTCAGAGTATCAACTGAACACCGTCAGCCTCAACCGTGGAGTGAAGCAACTCGAGGTTGATCTACCGCTGCTGAACTCAGAGGATGCGGTCCCCGGCGAGCGAACCGTTGGGCGCATCAGCATCGTTTTGGAAGGTGAGGACCTGGCAGGCAATTCCCTCAACGGCGGGGGGAATTTCGGCGAGGAAAACGACCTTGCGACCCTCAGCGTTCAACGTCGAGCCGACACCATTGTCGACGTCGAGAGCGTTCATCTCGACCGAGTGAACGGGCATCTTCTCGCTGGACACGAACATCGATTTTCGTTCACGTTGGGCGATGCAAACACGATCGAGTCTTTGGAAGAACTCCGATTGGCGTTGTTGGGGGAAACCAACGAGTCGTCGTGTTTCATCCATTACCAGCCACGCTTCGGAACCGTCGTCCACGATGCGCCTTGCTTCGTTGGAACCCCGCAGATTGTCGTGGAAAAACGACCGCTTCTAACCACTTACGACGTTTCATTCGTGTTCCGTTTGAACTGGAACATCAGCCGGTCCTTCCCAGAGACCGGGGGCGTTCCCTCGCTGAAGATGGTTGACGAGGGGCAAGAACTGGGATTGGGTCTGTATCGTCTGAGCTCGCTTGCTTGGACGGCCAGCGACGCCGTTGAACTGCGCTGGCTGAACATTACGGACACGCAAGCACCCTTCGGTGATTCCAACCAGACCACGCATTGGTTCCATCGAAACGACATGGTGGAGCATCGTATCGGACTTTTCCATCAAAACACGACCGTCCTCGCTGAAGGTTTCCCTCAGACGGGTCACTTGCGTTGGCTGTTGAGCGATGGGGAGCGTGAGGGCGACGGACGGGTGAATTTGACCGATAACGGACTTGTGGTGTTCAACGTGTACATGAACGAAAACGTGCTTTACGCCGACAATGGTGTCTTTGAGGTTCAGCCGCAGGGCTTTGACGGACACGCACTGAACACGCTTTCCTACAACGTGGTGGTGGACGATGCAGCACCAAAACTGGTCATTGCACCGGGTGTCCTCGAAAATCTGGCCTCCAATCAACTCGATTCAGTCCCCGTCACCGTGAGCGTCAGTGACGACACCCACATGCCACCAACAGGATTGATCATGCACACGGTCATCTATCGAATGGGCCGTGCGGTTGACGATTCGAAGCAGACCTTCCTTCTGCCCGTCCTCGAAACGGTCAACGAATTCACTGTTTACAACGGAACGGTGGACTTCCTTCCAGGCGGGCTTGAATTGACCCGCAGCGATGTCCTCATCGTTTGGTTTGAGGCCACGGACCGCTCAGGGCGGACGTTGACCGGATACGGAACGGCTCCCGCCCCGCTGAACGTCGGTTTGACGTATTACGCCTTTGAACCAATGCTGACCCAACTGTCGGCCACGCCGTTCCGACCCACCGTTGGGGAGAACGTTTCCGTGTACGCTCGCATCGCCAACGACGGGTTGCTACCCGGAGAGTTTCGGGTGGTGTTGCGAGACGACGAGGGCCGGGAGCAGGCCAACCAGACGGCCTACCTCGAGAGCGGCGAATGGGTCAATTTTGTCTGGAACGTAGAGGCGTGGAAAGAAGGGCGTCTCGGACTGAATCTTGAAATCGTCAACCACACGCCACAAATCCCGGTTCCGTTGGCGGACATACAGAGCAGCAGCGATGGCGCAAATTCAGGTGGCATGGCGACGTTGAGTCTGTCCGTCCTCTCGCTGATCGTGGCCGGCATGGTGCTGTACGTTGTCAGGCAGCAGCGCTCGCAACGAGAGGAGGCCTATCACCTCGAACGCATACGCCGCATCGTCTCCCTTCGGCGCCCACCGCCCGTGCCGTTTGATTTGATGGACATCTCGCAAGAGGAATAGTCAAGAAGAACGGTTTGCACGAGCCAAGTACAAGCCGGGGTACCCGAGTGGTCAAAGGGGGTGGATTCAAGCTCCTCTGCATAATGCTTCGCAGGTTCGAATCCTGCCCCCGGCATTGAATCCTCTCGTCCAAGACAATCTGTTTGGTGGAATGTACGAAACTCAACGGGGGTTTCATTATAGCACGGTGACTCGTAGAGTTTGCATGGACCGGGCTGCGGTGCAAAGCATCGACCAAGGTCTCTTCTCGTTTCCCAAACCGGCGTTCAAACACATGGTCGGGTATTTTTTTTCCGGCCTCCTCATGTTCGGTGCCCTCGCCTTGTATTTGAGCAGCGTCTCCATCCCCGACGTTCCGCGCGTGGAGGAAGCCACCGTTATCCCATACCTGCATGACGACATGGCCTCGTACGACTATGGCCCACTTCAAGGCGGCTACGACTCGGAAGAGTACGCCGCTCAAGCAGCGTTTGTGGTCGTCCCGCTGGAACTTGTTGGGGGGGTCATTGCTTACGACGATTGCGAATATGAACAGGACGAAGACGGTGGAGGAAGGTGGGATTACGATTTTGATATGGCGGACGCTGGACCGCTGACGATGAGAGATTCAGAAGGCACCGTCATCGAAGCAGCCTTCTCGTTCCGTGGTTCACTCGGACCTGAAGGCGAGGTGGACAAACCCGCTTGCGGCAGTTACTGGAGCCGGGTCATACGTGGCAATGGGCTTACCGGCGAGTCGAATTTCTTGTTCAACGCGTTCGTGATGGTGGAAGAAGATCCTGAGCGATACCAACTGCTCTCCGTCAGGGAGATCGATGACCTCAACGACCCAGACGGATATCCTCAGGAAGTCACGCAGCGAGAGGACGAGGGCCGTTGGGCCTTGTTGGTTGCCGGTGTAAGCGGTCTGATCTTCATGTACAGCACGATGCCGCCGCTTTTGGACCAACTGCGCAAAATTCGAATCGCCAATCGTAAAGCCGTTAAGGACATTGCATCAGGGCCGGGCGTTTTGGGTTCAAGAGGACGTCTTTTCCCGCACTTTGGTCCGAATTTTGAGCCGCTTCCGTACGCTGAACACCCGGCTCGTTCTGCAGAGGACGACTGGTTGTTCGGAGCGCCCGTGCCGACGTCTTTCAACGACCCGTACGTCGCCGACGAGGGCGACCGCCTCATTGCCGAGCATCCGATCAACGTCGGCACGCCAAAGCCAGCGGTCTTTACGCCTTACAGCCTTGGTGCAATTGTGTTTGCGACCTCGTTTATTTGGCTTTCAGCCGATTTGCGAGCGCGGGACGGCTCCGACAACCACGTCGAGATCGGATGGATGATGACCGTTGTTGTCACGGTCATCAACATCATTTGGTTCTATCGGGCTTGGAAACAGTTCAAATTGACCCGATTGATTCATGATCTGCC
>VMHT01110772.1_pt1 | contig 25573 bp, 34 predicted proteins | sample 4693611 | NCBI WGS metagenome assembly VMHT01 (sample SAMN12280063, study PRJNA550983) | marine metagenome | isolation source: seawater sampled from same location over 5 years 0.02-0.2 micron viral filtrate | place: USA: collected off the coast of southern California halfway between the port... ...
ATCAATATAAATTGCGTCTGTACACGTTCAATGTGCATACAAGTCCAATCTATAAGATGAATACATAATGATATCAACGTGTTCTCCTAAAACTGACCTCTGGAGCGTTGGGTAGCTCAATACAGTAGTCTGCTGCCCCTTTTAAGCTCTTAGAGCTATCCATTATGGAGTCTTCCATTAGTTTCATCTTACGCACATCGCTGATATTACTTTGGTCAATGTCTTTCAATTCATCCACCAAAGACGCAAATACAACTATCGCATTTTGCAGATGGTTTGTGGTGCAGAGAGGCACAGTGATGCGTCTACAAAACACATCATCATTACTGCGCCTTACTCTAAGACCTCTCTCCATTCTGCTTTCTTTCCAACTCAAAGGTTTATCCCTATTCATTAAAAGTTACTCCTTGTAGTATAAATGTTAATTGTTCACTTAATCAACTGGTAGTCACTCCCTTTTTTGTTGGTAGTCACTACCACCTTTTCGGGTCAATTTCATGTACTGAAGGACATCGGTTAAGTGGTCATATAGACCCTCTCCCCGGTTGACATACAGCAATTCAACGTAGCGATCAAAGATCTCCATCCCATGCAATGTGCCTTTAAATAATAGCTTTTCGCTAGTCTTGTCCCTCTCAATCATCTTGTAGTCCATAAATTTTTGATAGAGATTACGAGCCGTTTTGTCATTGCATCGGAGGGTGGAAGTCACTTCCGAAATGGATGCCCATCGCTCTTGAAGTCTTGCACGAAGGGCGATACGGCTAAAGCATCGGGCATATGTACTTTCATTGAGCCAATTTACAAACTCATTATCCTTCCCAGAAGTGTATTTGTTTTCGTTCTGCATTTGGAATATTTCTATCTCTCTATCAACGACAACCCTTTTGATTTGATCGAATAGGTAGTCTTTTATGCACTCAAGTTTATCGCTACCGCATGGTAATTTTGTTTGAATATTCATCTTCCCTCTCCTTTTAAAATATTTCGTATTGTTGACCGCTGCCATTTTGTATTCCCGGTTCTAGTGCGTATCTTTCTTTCTTCTAAGCCACGCCTATAATCCTCATAGGTCACAACGCCACCATGCTGATTGCGTATCTCTCTCAGTATGGGGATTATCTTTTGTCTAAACTCAGACGCACTCTCACTAATCGCCTGAGTTCCTTGCTTACGATTTTCAAGAATATTATTACCCCCAAACTTACGTCCTGAGTGTCTAGCTCTCTCCTGACCTCTCCTAATGCTTTGAGCGTGTTTCTCTCTTCTGTGGATTATCATCTTTTCCGCACGTTCCAAGAGCTTACGATTGAATACCACATCACCCTCTAGGTCTTCTGTGTCCAGCATCGGTGTTTTGGTCTTCAAGATGTAATTCACACTTGTAAGGTTCTCTTCAATATTTCGCATTGTAGCGGTGATTAATACGCATTGCTCATTAGAGGTCACGACTTGGGTGGCGTCCTGTAGGCCAGTAATATTTGTGTCTGTGACCGCACTCTTTTGATATACATCGCAATAGCACTCCAATAGGTCTATGTTTCTCTCATCGGCATAATCCTGTATATCGCTCTCATATTTCTGGCTCTGATTAGACCCGTGTTTGTAGCGATTATACCCTACTCCCGTTTTATAGTTCATTGACTGCTCCTTTTTTAGCAAATGGATGGTTTTGGTTTACGGCTTCAATTAACCTTCTGTCAGCAACGTGTGTATATATCTCTGTTGTTGTGACATTGGCGTGACCCAATAAAGTAGAGATGACCATTAGGTCTGCACCATTATCGAGTAAGTGTGATGCAAAAGCGTGTCTCAGTTTATGGGGTGATACTTTCCTATGGTCAACTCTAGCAACAGAGGCTATGTGCTTCAACGATTGAAAGACAAGCTCTCTGTTGATGTAGCCTTGCCGTGAGTTGGTAGGAAATAAGTATTGTGAGTTACTCAAACGCGACTCAAGTAATAATTCAAGATATGTTTCTATGGCTTCAGTGGTGTAGGATGATATAGGTACAAGACGTTCCTTACTGCCCTTCCCTTTTACAATCATATGTTCCGGCTTGCCTGTAAAGATACCCTTCTTCAGACATATGAGTTCCGATACCCTGAGTCCTGAACCATACAGCATTTCGACTATGACTTTATTTCTGGCTTTCTCCAGGGGTGTACGCCCTACCCTTTCGGACGCATCACAAATAGCACTAACGTCCTTCACAGACAAAACTCTGGGCAATGTAAGGGGTGCTTTGGCTTTGGGTATGTTCTTACAGGGGTTCTCGTCTATCGCTTCCTCTTTGACGCAAAAATCAAAGTAGCTTTTGATAGAGGCTAATCGTCTTGCCACTGTCTTATCATTAAACCCTTTGGCTCTCTCAGAGGCGATAAAGTCTGTAATATCTTTTTGCGTTGCGTCTAATATGTTGTCTACATATCTGTCGAATATTCTCAGATCATTCGCATACGCATCTCTTGTATTAAGACTTAATCCTCTAACGGCAACCAAGTCTAAGAGAAAGTCGTGGATGGTCATATTCATCTCCTATTACACGTTTATTAACACTCTATTCACTACATATACACCAAACATACACGTTGTACAAGTCCAATCTATATTTATTATATAAAAATTATATAGGTGATAGGCATGAGTGAAAGTGAACAGCAAATATTACTACTGAGTCCTGAGACGAGAAGGATGCTCAAGGAGGAAGCGCAAGCGGATACCTATAAGTCTATGTCGCAAGTGGCAGATGAAGTTCTCAGAGAAGGATTGAACGCCAGAATTAAGGCAAGGCGTGAGTTGAAGATAAGGGAAGAGAACCTTGCTGAAGCCGTCAAGAACTCAAGGGAAATTTATTATGGTGACGAATAAAAAACGAGGGTACGAGGTCGAGCGAGAAGTCGTCAAGCTATGGCAAGGATTAGGAGTGCCATGCAAAAGAGTTTTAGCAAGTGGTGCTTTCAAGCACTACGGAAAAGATTTAGCCGGAGATGTTCGGCTGAATGGACTTATGGTCGAAGTTAAGAGGCGCAAGAACGGAACTGGATTTGCGTCTTTATACAAATGGCTTGAGCAAGATGAAGGAACGTCAATGTTAATTTGTCGAGCTGATGCCAAGAAGCGACTGTACGTCATACCAGAGGAAGTCATGATTCAATTCGCAAAAGACATGGGTTGGATGTTGGGCTTCAAAGCAACAGAAACAGAAATAGTCAGAGAAGGAGATAACGATGAATGATGTAATTGATTTGGGATTAATGAGTGAGGGTAGCAGCGAATATATACGCTTCAAGCCAAGTGTTAATGCGTGGATAGCTGATGGCGATGAGCTACAGCTAGAGGACGTATTATTAGACCCAAGTACCTTAAAGGTGGGCTGGGGCAAGATAGCCGAAGGGCAAGCTCCTGAATGGACATGGGATGAGAAGCTAGGCAAGAAATCCCCTTCCCCATCACCAGAGCATAGGCGTGGGTTTTCGGTAATGCTGAAGATTAAAGATAAGGGATGGCGTGAGTGGTCTGCTAATGGCGTTGGCGTTATGAAGGGCTTTTCAGAGTTGTGGCAAGTCGTTGGTCTTCAAGTGAAAGACAATCAAGGCAAAGCCGTACATCTTAAATACAAAGGCGCAAGAATGGAAAAGATAGGGCAAGGTACAACCCGTATTCCAGAGTTTGATGTGAAGACATGGCGTGAGATGACCGATAAGCCACCAGTGAAAGAGCAAGTTGTGGTGGAAGAGGACACAAATGCTGCGCGTGGTCTTGTCGATGACGAGATACCCTTTTAACTAACGCCTCAAACTAAGGGGGCGTAACAGCCCCCTCTTTTTTTATGTATACGCATTTAGATTTATTTAGTGGAATTGGAGGTTTTGCTCTTGGGCTACAAAGGACAGGAAAATTTAAGACGATTGCCTTTTGTGAGTATGACGAGTTTTGCCACAAGGTACTCAGAAAGAACTTTGGGAATGTTCCCATTATTAAGGACATAAAGAGTTTTGACACAGAAAGATTTATTCAAGAGCATGGCAGACCCTTCATTATTACAGGGGGCTTCCCCTGTCAGCCCTTCTCGCAAGCCGGACTCAGACAAGGAACTGAGGATGAAAAGGGTCGTGATCTCTGGTCAGAAATGTACAGAGTTATTTCCGATCTTAAAGCTCAATGGATTATTGGCGAAAATGTCTCGGGGTTTGCTACACTTCCCTTGGTATTCGAGAGAACGGCTACTGACTTGGAAACATCAGGCTATCAGACAGTCTGTTTCAATATTCCAGCTTGCGCCACGAACCTTAAGCACGGACGACAACGACTTTGGATTGTTGCCCACTCCGAGGGCAAGCAGTGCTATGGCAGCAAATCTAAGTCCAAATCTTGCAAAGAGAGCGAAGGAATTTGGCAATCTGGAAGAAGTAATGTCAGCAATATTCTTTCCAACGCCAACAGCATCAGAACACAAAGCTGGTTTTCCAGGCATGAAGATGCAGAAGATGTTGGGCAATCATCCAGCAGTGCGATACACAGGGGAAGGAGCTTTGAACCCAGACTGGGTGGAAAGCTATCTGATGGATTATCCGATAGGATGGACGAGAGTGAGTTCGGAGTTCCAAGAGTCACAACCGAAAAGCAAGACAGAGCAGCACGACTTAAAGCAATCGGAAATGCCGTCATCCCCACAATCCCAGAAATCATCGCAAGAGCAATCATAGAGGCAGAGGGTGCTTAAGATAGTCACATATACCATGTTCATCATTACGATTAGAGATATTGAGTCAATGGATACTCAAGTGCATAGGCTTGTATTTGATAACCACAGGGATTGTGTGCGTCTGGCAGAGGCAGTTAATCAGGTCAGAGACCCAATTTCTACAAAGAAGAATTGCCGTAGTGTGCAGTCGTTCTATTGGGATTTGCCATGAGCTACGTATTACCAGATGAAAATGTGTTGGTATCTTTCTCAGGGGGAAGAACGTCAGCCTTTATGCTTTATAAAATACTTGAGGCGCAAAATTGGGTATTGCCTGAGAGATGTAAGGTTGTGTTTGCGAATACAGGCAGAGAGATGCCTGAGACTTATGACTTTGTCCAGAGATGTAGTGATGAGTGGGGAGTTCCTGTTACTTGGCTTGAGTATACAAAAGTAAATAAAAAGGTTTCATTTAAAATTGTTAATCACAATTCTGCGTCAAGAAACGGAGAACCTTTCAAGCTAGTATTAGAGCAACCAAAAATTCTACCAAATGTTCACAGACGATTTTGTACCCAAGAGTTGAAAGTATTAACAATTAAGCGATTTCTGAAAAGTATTGGCTGGAAAAAATGGAAACAATGTATTGGCATAAGGGCTGATGAACAAAGAAGAATAAAACCCTCGAAAGATAATAGATGGGAAAATTGGTATCCCCTTAATGATGGAGGAGCAAATAAATCTATAATCATGAATTTTTGGAAACAACAACCTTTTGACCTTGCTTTGTGGGGTAAGAATGGGGTCACGCCAAAAGGAAATTGTGATGGATGTTTTCTAAAATCAGAAGCTACATTGGCAATGATGTTTCGAGAACATCCAGAGCGTATGCAATGGTGGATTGATATTGAAAATTGGAAATCTAAAGAAATAGGAAAAGACGCTCACTTTCACGCCACAAGACGATTTGCTGACTTAGAAAACTTTGTATCACGGCAAGGGGATTGGATATTTGATACTGAGGGAGTTCTCTGTCAGGCAGATGATGGGGAGTGTACAGGGTAATGATACAGCAGCACATTAGAGAAATAGCGTTAGATTTACTTGGAGAGCCAAATAAGAAGCTATCGAATGACAAGGAATTACGATGGGGAACGCATGGCTCTATGAGTGTCGTAATAGACGCAAGTTCTAGTAAATTTGGAACTTATTACAATCACGAATTAGGACATGGTGGGGGCGTTGTCGATTTAGTCAAAGAACACGTTAATGACCACATAGGATATCTCAAGAAATATGAAGAGCCGAAGAACAGAGATAATATAAGAGATATATATCCTTATACCGATAAGGATGGGAAGACGCTGTATGAGGTGGTACGTTTTGAGCCTAAGACCTTCAGACCGCGTAGAATGAATGGTACGGGCTATGTGTGGAATTTACAAGGCGTTGTGCAAGTACCTTATAGATTGAAGGATATATACGATAGGCGTGATGAAATCATATATATCGTTGAAGGGGAAAAAGACGCAAATACTATTGTGCAGAAGCTGGGGTATGTGGCTACTACTAATTGCTTTGGGGCAAGTAATTGGAAGGTGGAGTTAAACAGTCACTTCTCAGGTAGAGATTGCGTTATAGTTCCTGATAATGATGATGAGGGGCGTAAACACGCAGAAAAGGTTGTAGAGCAGCTAAAGAGTGTGTGCAGTAGTTTGAAGGTTGTGCATTTGCCTCTGGGTAATCAGAAGGAAGATGTAAGCGATTATTTTGGGTGGCTAGGGTCTAAGGAGGAGTTTGATAAGCTCGTAAAGGATGCCCCTTCCATTAAGTGTAAGCCGGAGAGTACAGTGCCGTTTCACTCGTGGCGTGTTGTAGACGCAATGACTATTCCACCTAGACGCTTTCTCTATGACAATCATTACATTAGGAATTTCGCTAGTATTACCATCGCTACAGGGGGTGTGGGTAAATCTACCTTGTGTCTTACGGAAATGATAGCGATGGCAACGGGGCGTGATCTATTGGGTGTAGAGCCTACAGAAAGGCTGAAGGTGCTGTACTTCAATGGTGAAGACCCAATGGAAGAAATACAGAGGCGTTGTGTGGCAACGTGTGAGCATTTTGGTGTACCGCAAGAGGAGTTGGTAGATCATCTGTATATAGCCAGTGGTAGGGATTATGACTTGCTGTTGAGTGAAGGATTTGAGGGAGAGATTAACGAGGGAAGTTTTAAGCTCCTAGAGGACTTCTGTAAGGATAAGGGCATTGACGTATTCTGTGCAGACCCATTGGCAAATATGACTACAAGTGGGGAAACGAATGAAGTGTTTAGGACATTGGCGAAGAGGCTATCGGATTTGGCTGATAGCTGTGGGATATCTATTGAGCTGGTGCATCACACTCGTAAGGGGAATGGTTTAGACACAACTGTTGAGAGTGCGAGGGGTGGGTCTTCTCTTATAGCAGCAGTTCGTAGTGCTAGGGTGTTGTCTCCTATGACAAAGGAAGAAGCGGATAAGGCTGGGCTTGAGAGCCATGTCAATCACTTCAGGGTTGAGGTGGGAAAGAGCAATCTGGCGAGACCTATGGATAAGGCAATGTGGTTTGAGAAAAAGTCTCATGCTTTGGATAATGGGGATAGCTGTGCGGTTCTGGAGAAGTGGGAATTTCCTGATGCGTTTAGCGGTATGTCTGTGGAGTTGGGGCGCAAAATACAGAGACGGATTGAGAGTGAGAGACCAAAGCATAGTCCGAGGGCTGAGAATTGGGCTGGAAAGATCATTATCGAGGTGTTGGAGTTGGATATTAAGGATAATGACCGGCTGGCTCGGAGCAAGGCTACAACCATACTCAAGGAGTGGGTACGGACGGGGGTTGTCGATACCTATGTAGAGCATGATGGACGAAGTGGGCGTGATGTAAAGCATTACTGTCAGGGGAAAAATATATTAGAGGAGTAGTAAAATGAGTAATTATAAATTTACAATTAGTTATGTAGTATCAATAGTTTTAGTCAATATTGGGTTTGTATATATTGCGCCTATACCTTTATTGGGAGAGATGTTTCCACCTATGTCTCTTCTTGTAGGCGCAATATTTATATTAAGGGATTACGCCCAGAAGGAAATTGGGCATAAGGTTCTCATAGCAATGGCTGTTGGGGCAGCGTTGAGTTATCTGATGGCAGACCCATTTGTAGCTCTGGCTAGTGTTGTGGCTTTTGCTGTATCGGAGATGGTGGATTGGGGTGTTTATACCTACACCAAAAGACCTTTGAGAGACAGGATACTGTTGAGTTCTGCAATTGGTACTCCTGTCGATAGTTCCATATTTCTACTGATATTAGGGTTCTTTAGTCCAGTAGGTTTTCTTCTAATGACCATAGCAAAGATGGTTGCAGCATTGATTATATGGTGGAGACTGAAGTGATACACTATCACGGCACACCACTTACACCACAAGAAGAACTGCATAAAATGGTGGGTAAACATTTCTGTGTTTCTTTTGAAGAGCCAAGAAATATTGAGTGGTGTGTCAAACATGGTCAATCTGTGATGCTTGATAATGGGGCGTTTAGTGCGTTTACAAAGGGCAAAGAGATTGACTTTAAAGCGTATGAGGAATGGCTAGAGCCATATCTCTATCCCCCAAACTGGGCAGTTATTCCTGATGTTATTGATGGTTCTGTAGAGGAGCAGAAGAGACTCATAAAACAATTTGGGCATTTGGCGAGGCATTTGGTAGCTCCTGTGTGGCATATGAGTTTGAGTATTGATTGGTTGCTAGAGATGGCAGATGGCTATGAAAGGTTTTGTTTTGGCTCTAGTGGGGCATATTGGCAAGTTGGGAGTGAGAGTTGGTGCAGAAGGGCTGATGAGGCATGGAATGAACTCACAAAGCGAGGGCATAGATGCTGGGTGCATATGATGAGAGGGTTGGCATTGTGTGGGGATAAATATCCATTTGCATCCGCTGACAGTACAAATGTGGCGCGTAATTTTAAGAATAAAGGGGCAGAGGTGTGTCCTGAGAGAATGGCTAGACGGATAGATGCTATTCAATCCCCTTTGCAATGGACAATGAAGGAAACACAAGTGGATTTATTTGAGAGGAGTAGAGCATGACAAAGGACGATTATGAGAAGATATTTGCACTCAAACCTATCACCAAAGATGAGAGGATGCAGCAGATTAGGGTGCTGAAACCTGAGACTAGAGAGAAGTTGCGTAGGATGAAGAAGAAGGGGTTAATTCCACGCCAATCCACGACAAAACGTAGGCAATCCACAACATGAGTAACACCAAATATACTTCCACCACGATAGTATCCCCCTTTAGGGGGATACAACGTGGAGGTGGTGGTGTAAGTGGGGGTTTTCGTTCCACCACGATAAATTGAAGGAGAAAGAGAATGAATGTAGATTATGGGTCTTTGATATCGGAAGTTGGAAAGTTGATATCGGAGAGAGGCAAAAATTATGGTGAGCCTTTAGCGAATATGCAAGACACGGCTGATCTGTTCAATGTGTATCTGAAAGGAAGAGATACGATTGAGGCTGTTGATGTTCCTGTGCTGATGATATTGGTCAAGGTGGCGCGACTAATGAAAACGCCTTATCACTTGGATAGCCATTCTGACATTATCGGATATGGGGGCATTGCTAAAGGTATTGCGATGAGGGAGAGGAAAAGTGGAAAAGCCAAATAGTTTTGTGCTGCAACATTCATGGTATGAGCAAAGGCGTGTCACTAAGGGCGAGCCAAAGGTATACGTCAATCAGGAGAGTACGCCATATCACAGAGCGTATCACAGAGAGAAGCTATCTCCGGCACAGTTCGAAGCGTGTAAGGTATTTGAGAAAAGGTATCTGGCGTATTGGCAAAGAAGTGGGCAGAGGAATATCTTGGATACAAGTGTCAGAGGGTCGAGTATGGATGTAGAGTCTCAGCAAGAGGCAAGTCTAAGGGCGAAGGAACGATTGGAAGAGGTGCTGGAGTGTATGACACAAGGGCAATGTGAGGTGGTTTTTAGCGTGGCTGTAGAGCATGAAGCTATCGGAGAATGTGATGTAAAGAGGAAAAGATACAGATATTTGGTGGAAGGATTGGACGAAATCGCCTTAAAATTAAGGCTTTCAGGATAAACAACACGCATTACACATAGATACACGTTTACAAATGTGAGTTGTTCGTGGCTAAATGGATATAATCAGCCTGAGGTGGCTGTAGATATAAATTTCAATAAAATATTCTAAATTAACAATCTTTTAAGTTTTAAACTATGTTTGACGCAGTAGAAAAGCCAAAGAATAAAGGTGGTAGACCGACTGGAAGTGGTGGTGGACAGCAACTTGTAGAGAAAATTCGTGGCGAATTGACTTCAGCTTTCAAGATTTTAGAGCGAAGAAAGAAACCTTTACACAAATTACTAGCTGATCAATTAGAAGTCGATGCGTCTAAGACATTGAATCTTATGGGTAAATTCTTACCACAACAATTGAACATGGATAGCTTTGGCTCTGAGTTCAAGCTAGCTCTTGAGGACGTAGCCAGTAGGATATCAGAGCAGAACGCCTTACTGAAAGAGCAGCAAGACAAGACGATAGAGATAAAGCCAGAGAAAGACAGTGACGCATAAGATTGCTTATGTGATTGCCTTTATGTAAAGAAAACAATTACTTAGTAATAATATAATAATTATGGCGATTATTTGCACACCGAAACACAACATATAGTACCTAGAAAGTAGATTTTATTCTGATTTTGTAATTTACAGATACACCCCCCCCACGCACAAATATACGGGGGCATCTATGTATTTGTATACACCCACATTGGCTCACCTCCTCCCAGATCACATGAGCCACTGTACCTGTAACGAGTAGCTTTTTTTCATATCCTTCCTTCCGACTGCCATGACCCCCCCTGTGGGGGTTGTGGCTCTTTCTACCACCCATAGGCGAAAAAAAAAATTATGAGCGAAATGTCCGACACCCTCCTCGCTCTACGCAAAGACCCTGTCCTCTTTGTAACCACGTGCCTAAACGTAAAGCCCCAGAAATGGCAAGAAGAAGCCCTTCACGCGATAGCCACAAAGCCACGCATTGCAATACGCTCCTCTCATGGCGTAGGCAAAACAGCTTTTCTGTCATGGGTCATCCTCTGGCTCTTACTCACAAGAGTACCTTGCAAAGTACCCTGTACTGCCAACAGCGCAAACCAATTAGAGCAAGTATTGTGGTCAGAGCTACAGAAATGGGCGAAACGCCTACCCACAGGCTTTCAGAAGGAATTAAATTTTGCGTCTGATAAAATAACGCTAAAGAATGTCAAAGAGTCCTTTGCCGTTGCCCGTACAGCACGAAGAGACTCCCCAGAAGCCCTACAGGGTTTTCACGGTACACCTGAAGTTGATGGCTCACTCTCCTTCATCGTAGAAGAAGCCTCTGGTGTTCCTGATATCGTATTTGAAGTAGCGCAAGGCGCAATGTCCACCGAAGGCTCAAAGACAGTAATGGTGGGCAACCCCACCTCTGCCACTGGCTATTTCGCTGATGCCTTTGGAAAAAATGCCGACAGATGGCACACAATGACAGTCTCTTGCTATGACTCGGAGATGGTATCGAAAGACTGGATAGAGGACATGAAGCGTCAATATGGCGAAGACTCCAATATCTTTCGCATACGTTGTTTGGGTCTTCCTCCATTGCAAGATGACGATACGATAATACCGATACACCTACTAGAAGACGCAATAAAGAGAGACGTAGAACCGCAAGAGGTACAGCCCATATGGGGCGTAGATATATCACGCTTTGGCTCAGACCGATCAGCCCTCGCCAAACGCAAAGGCAATGTTTTAGTTGAGCCTATAAAGAGCTGGCAAGGCAAAGACCTTATGGAGACAGTCGGCATCATTCTTGCTGAATATGAGTCTGTACCCTATGACCAACGCCCATCCGATATTCTTATCGACAGCATAGGACTAGGCAGTGGCGTAGTCGATAGACTAATAGAATTAGACCTACCAGCGAGAGGCGTAAACGTTGCCGAAAGCCCTGCTCTCGGACAACGCTACATGAAGCTGCGTGATGAGTTATGGTTTAGAGCAAAAGAATGGCTTGAGGCGAGAGACTGCAAGATGCCGGAGGACGAGACCCTCATCCATGAACTGTCATCAGTACGCTATGGCATTACGTCAAACGGCAAATTTAAGTGTGAGGCGAAAGATCAGATGAAGCGCAGAGGGCTAAAGTCACCAGACCTAGCCGATGCGTTTGTATTAACATTTGCGTCACAAGCGGTAAGAGCGAGTGGACAGAGTTATACGAGTTATGGCTATAGAAGAGATCTTTCTTATGGCGATACAGGATGGATTGTATAGATGGCAACGACAAAAGACGTAGATAGAACCCCCTCTGGACGCATTAAGTACAGGGGCGAGAGCTTTGCTGGATTTAACAAGCCAAAACGCACTCCCGGTAAGTCAAAGAAGTTTGCTGTACTCGCAAAAAAGGGCAATGACATAAAGATGGTGCGCTATGGAGACCCTAATATGGAGATAAAGAAGGATAATCCGGCAAGACGTAAGAGTTTTAGGGCAAGACACAACTGCGATACAGCGACAGATAAGTTTTCAGCGCGATATTGGTCGTGCAAAAAGTGGTAAGGAGCAAAAAATGATGATGATGGGACGATACAAGAAGGTCATGTCGATGGACATGAAGGAAATGCCAATGAAAAAGAAGAAAAAGACCAAGAAAAAGGCGAAAAACGCAAGAAAAGGCACAATTGTCGGTAAATTTTCATCACAGGAGGTCTGATATGTACCACAGAGGCACAAAAAAGAAGAAGACGAAGAAAAAGAAGAAGGGAAGTAAGTAATGTCACAGATTTACAAGCATACCATCCATAAAAACAAGGCTGCAAAGCCAGACCCCAAGCCAGAGCCAAAAGAAACTCCAAAGCCGGAGAAAAAAGAGCCAAAAGCGAAGAAAAAGTAATGGATGACAATCAATTTGCGACTATTCTCAAATCAGAGATAGAGCAAGCCAACAATTACTATGATACAGAGCTATCTTCTGATCGCGTAGAGACCCTACAGTATTACTTAGGCGAACCATTCGGCAACGAGCAAGAGAATAGATCAAAGGTCGTACTCTCAGAAGTGCGTGATACGATAGAGTACCTCATGCCGTCCTTGATGCGTATATTTGGGTCGAGTGATAAGTTCTGTCGCTTTGTCGGACGTAATGCAGAGGACGTACAAGGTGCAGAGCAAGCCACAGAGCTTGTAAACTTTGTACTAAACAGCCAAAACAACGGCTTTACAGTGCTGCATAACTTCTTTAAGGACGCATTGCTGTTTAAGATTGGCGCGGTAAAGACATACTGGGAAGAAACAGAGACCACTGTTGAAGAGACCTACGAGCGATTGAGTCAACTGGAGTTAACCACCCTACTCGATGACCCAGCCATTGATTTAAAGTCACAGGAGATTGTTGAAGAGGGCGTTACAGACCCTATGGGTAACGAGATACCTACCGAGCAGTATTTTAATGTAGAAGTCAAAAGACGCACAAAAAATGGTAAGGTAAAGATTGAGAATATACCCCCTGAAGAGTTGATATTCTCACGCAGAGCAAAGTCTATGGAGGATTGCACCTTCATAGGACACAGAACCCACGTTAGAGCTGGTGATTTAATAGAACGTGGTTATGACGCTGATCTTGTAATGTCACTAGCCGGAGATAAAGAGTTAGATGATGAGTCTGAACGCCAAACACGCTTTCAGGACATTGAGTCTAGCCCCTACGACAATGGATTAGACCCTACTAACAGAGAAGTCCTAGTGACTGAAGCCTATATTAAGTGCGACTATGATGGGGATAATATCCCTGAACTCAGAAGAGTTATTGTGTTGGGCGATGGCTACGAGATTGTAGAAAATGAGCCGTTTGACAGGATCCCCTTTGCGATAGCCAGTCCGATACTTATGCCTCATCGAATGGTGGGCTTGAGTGTGGCTGAAATGGTCATGGACTTGCAGTTAATCAAGTCACAAATCTATCGACAGATGCTGGATAATCTGTATCTGACCAACAACTCCAGAGTTGCCGTTGTGGAAGGACAGACTAATCTTGATGATCTTCTATCAAGCAGACCGGGCGGTATTGTTAGAATGAGAGCACCCGGCATGGTACAGCCATTAGCCGTTCCACAGTTAGGCGCACAAGCCTTTAATATGTTGGAGTATGCAGACCAGATTAGAGACCAGAGAACAGGCTTTTCTAAAGCCTCTCTAGGGCTTGACCCAAAGCAATTGCAGTCAACATCAACCAATGCTGTTAACGCCACTATACAAGGCGCACAGTTAAAGATAGAGATGATAGCGCGAGTTTTCGCAGAGACGGGTGTTAGAGATATGATGTTTAATATCCTACATCTTATCCAGAAGCATCAGGACAAGGCAGTAACGATACGCTTGCTGAATGAATATGTGGATATAGACCCAAGAGCCTTTGCGAATGAGTATGATTTAGAGGTAAATGTGGGTCTTGGTAATGGTGAGGAAGACCAGAAAGCGGCAATGCTGGTACAGATTGCCAATAAGCAAGAGCAGATGCTGAGAGAATTAGGGATAAACAACCCTGTGGTAAAGCCATCACAGTACGTTAATACGCTAAAGAAGATAGCAGAGATGGCTGGCTTTAAGAATACAGACCAGTTCTTTAGTAGCGGTGAGGCGTTAGACCAAGCAGCAGAACAGGCACAACAGCAACAACAGCCAGAGCAGAATATTGAACTTCTAAAGCTACAGGAAGAGCTGAAGCTAAAGCGTGAGGAAATGGAAGCCAAGATTGCGCTTGAGAGAGAAGAGATGTTGGCAAAGATTGAGCTACGCAAGTTTGAATTTGAGGCTGAACTTAATTTACGGCAACAGAAACTCGCGTTAGGTGGCGAGATATCGACTAATCTACCGACAGCCCAATGACAGACTTAGAGAATGAGCGTCACAGAGGCGCAAGAGCTAACGCCATAATGACTGACCCGTTGATGGTTGAGTCATTTGAAATGCTAAAGAATACCTACTTTGATGCGTGGGCAAATAGTGTGCCTACCGATACAGCAACACGAGAGCATTGCTGGACGATGTACAACGCCATCAAGGAATTAGAAGGTCAACTGGATTCCGTCATTAAGACGGGAAAATTTGCAGATAAACAATTAACAAAAGGAGTTTAGGATGCAAGACAACCCTAGCAACCCTCAAGAGGGAACTGGGAACTTATCGCACAATGATGCGGTAAACCTATTATTGGACACGAATAGCCCTTCCGAAGAAGTAAGCGAAGTCCAGCCAACAACCGAAGTGGAGACTGAAGAAGTTGAGGCGGTTGAAGACCAACCAACCGAAGCAGAAGCAGAAGAAACAGAGGCAGAGGAAGTCACTGAAGAAGAGGTCGAAGAGACCGAACCAGAAGAGACCCTCTACAGAGTGAAAGTGGATGGTGAGGAGTATGACGTTAATACTGAAGAACTCATTAAAAACTATCAACTTGAAAAATCGGCTCAGAAAAGACTACAAGATGCTGCGGAACAACGAAAAGAGTTAAACAGCAAGGAAGCGTCTTTAGAGCAAGAGCGTCAGAAATATGCTCAAGTCCTACAAGTGTACGAACAACAGTTATCGCAACCTCAACAGGCAATGAGTCAGGAACAGTTAGCGCAACTGAAAGCCGAAGACCCCATTGCGTACAATACGTATTTGGTTGAGGAACAGCAAAGACAAAGCAAACTGCAAGCTATCCAACAGGAGCAGCAAGTTGTGAAGTCGGAGCAACTAGCGAAACAGGCTGATATACTACTTGATCTAATCCCATCGTGGAAAGACCAAGGTGTAGCAGCTAAAGAAAAAGGCGAATTAGTCGGTTATTTGAGAAGTCAGGGCTTTTCGACTGACGATATTAATAATGCGACTGATGCAAGGATAGTAAACATGGCACGAAAAGCACAACTTTACGACAATCTACAAAGCAAAGCGACTGTCGTGAAAAAGAAGGTCGTTACTGCGCCTAAGATGGTGAAGGCTGGACAGCCCAAGCCTCGTACAAATGTACCAGACAAGGCACGAAAAGACGCTTGGACAAAGCTGAAAAAGACAGCCAGTAAAGATGCTGCTGTCGAATATCTTTTAACCAAGTAGCTATTTAGGAGAAAATAAAATGGCAACCTATGCAACCGCAAATGCGATTGGGCAGAGGGAAGACTTGTCAGACGTAATCTATAGGATTGACCCTGATGAGACACCTGTGTTTTCCAACGCACAAAAAGAAGTAACCAAAGCTGTTTCCCACGATTGGCAAGTCCAAGAGTTAGCAGCAGCAGCCGATGACAACCACGTTAACGAAGGAGCGGATTTTAGTTATGTAAATCCTTCTGCGACAGTCAGGCTTTCAAATACGCACCAAATCGCAGCACAAGCAGCGCAAGTGTCAAACACACTTGAGGCTGTAGACACTGCTGGAAGAGATAGAGAATCTGCTTATGTGAAGATTTTGAAAAGTCTAGAACAGCGTAAATTTGCGCCATTACACTGAAAGGTGTAATGCAAACTCTGTGAACTCAGGGAACATCTCAATGAGACAATCCTGAGCCAAGCCCTGAAAGGGGAAGGTGCAACGATCATTCCGAAAGGAAGTAGAAATCAAGCGATTTCGAAGCGCAGAGCAACCCAAGTGGTTGATGATATGATCTGATCTATATGGTGACATATAGCAGTCTGAAAAGACGGCTCTAGTTTAGCGAACTAGGGTGAACATAATGAGAGACATCGAAAAATCTTTATTCAAGAATGAGGCTAAATCTACCTCTGACCCAAGAAAGACAGCAAAGTTTTTGTCCTACATGAGCAATGTTGTTCTTGAGTCAAATTCAGCAGTTGCTGCAAATGGTAACGGCAGTGCAGCAGCAACAATGTCAGGCACTAACGATGCGCTTGAATTGGCTGATATTGAAGGCGCAATGAAGTTAGCGTATGACGATGGTGGACAACCAGATATGCTTGTTCTAAGCCCGGCTAACAAAGTGGCTTTTAGCAATCTGTCTTCAGGTTCAGTTGTGACTAATCAGTTGCATATGACAGCACCAAATGAGGCAGCAATAATAGGTTCTGTATCTCTGTTTTTGACAGATTTCGGAACTCTAAATGCTGTTATTGATAGAAACGCAACAAACACAGAGATACTTCTGTTGGATAGTGACCACTACGCAATCGGTCACTTGCCAGGCAGAATGTTTCAAGTGTCTGATGTAGCTCCTACTGGTGACACAACGAAGTTTGCAATCATCTCTGAGTATTGCTTAATCAATAGAGCACCAAAAGCTCATGCTGCGGTGTTTGATCTAAACACTTCATAAGTATAATGGTGGAGGGGGTGTAAAAGCCCCCTCTCCTCTTGAGGATATAATGAAAAAAGTATTACTAAGTAAGAACCCACACACAGGGAAAGAGACATGGATTGAGGACACTGTTGATGGTCTTCAGGTCAATACGAAAGTAAACGTGTCTCCTGTGCTTGATTTCGCTAAGAAGCAAGAGGGTGAATATCGCTATGGGTCGTTAATTGGGAACACTCAAAAGCATCAACAAAAGATAGCTGAAATACCAGCACCTCTATTCTTTGAACTACAAAAGAAGTTTGGTCATTTTAAGCACAACAAAAAGAAGTGGCTTAAATGGCTGCAAAACCCTGAGAACAAACATTTTAGAACTACTGGTGGTCGATTAACATGAGTTTAGATACCTACTCTAACCTACAGACTTCAATAGCTAATTTCCTAGCAAGGGATGATTTGACAACCAATATCCCTGACTTCATTTCATTAGCCGAAGCCAGAATGTCAAGAGAGTTAGATACTCGATCACAAGAGTCCTCAACGACTGTATCAACTGTGGCTGGTACAGAAAGCTACGCTCTACCTACAGATTTACGTGAAATACGGGTAGTAAAGATAAACAGCAACCCAAACAAGGTTTTGGAGTTTGTTACACCTGATACCTTTTACAAGACACATAGTTCAGAAGGACAAGGCACTCCCGTGTCTTACACAATCATAGGCACAAATATCCATGTGCGTCCTATACCTGACTCTGTGAACACAATAGAGATAATATTTGGTAATGGCATTACAGCCCTATCCGACTCCAATACAAGCAATACAGTATTAACACGCCACCCTGATTGTTATTTATATGGGTCTCTCGTTGCTGCTCATACGTTTCTAATGGATGAGCCTAGAGCTACCCAATATGATGCGTTGTTTAGCAGAGCCTTAACTGAGGTCAAAAGAGATACACAACAGGCTCGATTTGGTGGCGGTGCATTAACAATGAAACAGGACTTTGGTGCTACATGATACCTTTTGGAGAGTGGCTACCTGACCAAGCCCCATTGAACTCAAGTGGTGCAACAGTGGCTACAAATGTTATAGCTGCTGCAAGAGGATACAGACCCTTCTTAGGACTAGCTACCTTATCACAAGCTGCTGATGCTTATTTGCGAGGGTTCTTTGCGACTGTTGATAGTGCTGGCACAGTGCATTTATTTGCTGGTAACGCTACAAAACTATTGAAGTTCAACGCTGGAACGGCAGCATTAGATGATGTGAAGAGTGGTGCGTATACGCTTTCAAGCAAAGACCAGTGGAAGTTTGTGCAGTTTGGCAATAGTGTTTATGCAGCAAGTGGTTTGAGTAATGCCTTGCAGAAATATACACTTGGCTCATCAAGTGCCTTTGCTAATGTATCCGGCTCACCAAACGCTAAGTTTCTTGCCGTTATTAGAGACTTTGTGGTTACGGCTCATGTGAATTATAGCTCTAACACGCACCCATCAAGAGTGCGATGGAGTCAGATAAACGATGCTGACAGTTGGACTATAGGAAGCAATCAGGCTGATATACAGGATATACCTGATGCCGGAAATATCACTGGCTTAGTTGGCGGTGACTTTGGCGTTGTATTATTAGAGAGAGGTATTGCAAGGATGCAATATGTCGGCTCTCCTTTGATCTTTACCTTTGATATGGTGGAGACAGGGCATGGGTGCGATATACCTAATTCAATAGCAGCCCTTGCGCCAACACAGATATTCTATTTAGCCTCTGATGGCTTCTTTATGTTTAATGGAGAGCGATCAATACCAATTGGTTCTGAAAAGGTAGACGAGTTCTTTTTAAATGATGCGTCACCTCATGAACTTGATAGATTAAGCTGTAGCATAGACCCTGAAAATCAGGTTGTAGCGTGGTCGTATGTATCGAATGAAAGTAGTACAGGCGCACCTAATAAGATAATAATGTATAACTACGCTGTTGGTCGTTGGTCATTGGCTGAGTTAGACCATGAGTTTATAGGAACAATTATATCGCCTAGTTTTACACTTGAGGCATTGGCTACGATATCCAGTAGTATTGATGCTTTGGGTACGTCTTTGGACTCACGTTTCTTTAGAGGCGGTCAGAGTGCCTTTGCTGCGAGTTCTAGTAGTAAGATTGCGTCCTTTACAGGAGAAGCGTTGGCTGCAACTTTGGAAACAGCAGAGTTTGAGCCAGCAAAACTAAAGAAGTCACTCGTTAAGAGTGTTACACCCTATGTTACATCGAAAGATGTAGCTCCTACCCTCACTGTACAAGTGGGGTCTCGTTCTCGACAGATAGACACTGTTTCGTTCACTGCGACTGCGAATTTGAACACTGATAACTTTGTACCCATCAGAAGTAATGGTCGCTATCATAGAGTACGGGTAAATGCTAGTGGTGGTACTTGGCGTTATGCGTTAGGAGTAGATGTTGAGACAGCCAGTCTAGGAAGACGTTAATGGCTAATTTTAACTTTCTGCGCCTACCTCAAGCTGGGGGAACGCCTAGAGAGGTTAGCAGTGCCGTAAATTTACTGCTCGAAGGCAAGCTAAACTCTACTGGGTCTTTTACTCTAACGGCAAGTACCACAACAACTACAATTACGGATTTAAGGGCTAGTAGTGATAGCGTTATTTTATATAGCCCATTGTCTGCCAATGCGTCAGCAGAAGTAGGCAACGGCACAATATTTATATCTGCACGAAATAAACAGAATTTCGTTGTAACACACGCGAACAACGGACAAACGGACAGAAACTTTATGTATGTAGTACTTGGATGAAATTTTTGCCTGTTCCAGTGGAATATCTGGATGAGAAATGGCAATACATCAAACCTATACTCAACAAAGCTGTATGCTTATCACCTCGTAAAATAGACATTGAGGATGTGTATACGGCAAGTAAACAAGGGGCATACCTTGTGTGGACTGTTGAGGAAGAGGATAAGGTGATTGCCGTTGTAACAACACGAATGGTCTTCTATCCAAAGGGCTACGCTATGGCGTTAGACTTTGTGGGCGGTGGACGCATGAAAGATTGGATTGAGTTGGTTCTATCAACTCTTGAGACACACGCTAAACACAACAAATGTATCCATATGGAAGGGTTTGGTCGTAAGGCGTGGGATAGATTTATAAACAAATTCGGATGGTATCCGGCACATATAACTTATCATAAGGACTTATAAAATGGGAAAAGGTGGCGCACAAACTACAGTCAGCACTCAAGATATTCCTCCATTTATTCAGGATCAGATTAAACAGACATTTAGAGAGGCAGAAAACTTTACGCCAAATGCTAATATTGTGCCTAATATCGCTGGGTTTACACCTACGCAGACACAATCATTTGATGCTCTTACAAACATTGCGACTAATAATCCATTATCAAATTTAGCGTCAACAACCATATCAGACATTATAAAGGGTGACTTTACGATAAGTGACCCATTACAGACAGCTATTAATGCGCAAACAGACAGAGCAGTAAACAATATTTCATCACTGTACTCAAAGGGTGGAAGGCTAGGGTCTGATGCTTTCGGAACAGCTATTGGTGAAGGGGTAACACAAGCCTCTGCGCCTTTATTGGCAAATGCTTTGGAAAAAGATCAGGCAAGAAAACTAGCAGCGGTTAGCTCAATACCTTCTATTATTCAGAGTGAATTAGGTTTGGCAAATGTCTTGGGTAGTGTAGGCGCACAAGAAAGAGCATTAGACCAAGCCTTGCTCGATAGAACAGCAATGGTTACTTCTGCTGGCAATACGGCAGAGCAACAAAGATTAAATAATTTACTAGCAGCATTAGGAGCAAGAGGACAAGTGGGTGGCACAACAACACAAGTTGCCCCCGGTCGATCTCCTTTAAGTGGTGCTGCTGGAGGTGCATTAACTGGTGCAAGTCTTGGGTCTATAGTGCCGGGAATAGGCACAGGCATTGGGGCTGCTATTGGTGGCGGTCTTGGATTATTGGGAATTATATAAATGGCTGAACAAACACAACTTGGCTTACTAGGTAATCTAGGAAATCAAATATCAAACTTGGGTGTTCCCGGTCAATTAGGTCTCTTGTCAACAGGGTTGAGCCTACTTGAAAACAGACCTCTTGGAGAGTCTATAAGAACGGGTCTTGGGGCATTTGGTGGATTACAGCAGATAAATCAACAGCAGAAGCAGAGAGAAGGTATTGAGGCTCTCAAGAAGAGATTTGCTAATAATCCTAAAATATTAGCTTTGATAGACGCAAACCCAAGTGGTGCTATTTCTGCTCTTACATCACAAGCATTTGCGCCTAAAGTTGATACTTCTACATCATTAATGAAGAATATAGCTTTCCTAAAAGAACAGTTTCCAGATAAGTCGATTTCAGAACTCATTGCAATGACAAAGCAACCAGCGAATGTCGTAAATGTTAATCAGGGTGGAACATTAGACAATAAACCTTTATTGAAAAAAGTAATGGAAGAAAACGCTAAGTTTTTATCTGAGTCATCTAATTTAATTGGAAATATAAATAGTCTCGAAGATGCCTTAAAAACATTAGAAACAAGTCCAGACATTACTGGTGTTTTACCCGGTTTAGTTCAAAACGTAGGGGGTGACGCTTTTCTTAAATTAGTTTTGCCTGAAACAGCAAATGCAAAGGCGCAAATAGAAAGCGTTGTTCAAGAAAGTTTAAAATCTATTTTAGGCGCACAATTTACAGAAAAAGAAGGGGAAAGAATATTACAGAGAGTTTTTGACCCAGCCGTATCTCCACAAGAAAACGCAAAAAGATTACGAACAGTATTAGATAAATTGAAATTAGGATTTGAGACAAAACGTAGTACTTTTGAGTCATTTATGGAAGGAAAAATTCCAAACGTAAATCTACCAACATTGTCTGATTTTGAAGACTTTGAAAGTGGAAGTGCAAATACGTCACAAAATACATCTCTAATTTCAGATACAGATAAGACTGCACTAAGATCAAAGAGACCAACTAGCATTTCAGTACAAGATTTTGAGATAATGCTCAAAAATCTACCAAAAGAAGATGTAGAAAGAGCGATTGAGTTGAGTAAATAAATGTCAGAATTACAAGAATTAATTCAAAAAGCAAAAGATTTAGAAGATGCCAAAAATAATACGGCTACGTCTGCTGATCAATCTGTGCCTTTTAACGCTCAACAATTTATTGAAAAAGCAAAAAACTTAGAGCTTCAGAAAAAAGGATTTAATCCTGATGGCACTATTGGAAAAGTACCCTCTGAGTTTGTCTTTGACCCAGAGAGAAATCAGTATGTGGATACAGCTTTAATAGCAAAGAGAGAACTTGAGTCTGGAAGTGGTAGAGGGTCAACCTTACAAGTGTTAAGAGGAGTGCCATTTCTTAGAGAGTATGTTGATGAAATACAAGGGGCAACAACCAAAGGATTAGGTCTAGGTGAGACACAAGCAAAAATAGATACACAAGTTGTCAGAGAGCTTGATAAGCAATTTAGAGAGCAAAACCCAAAAACAGCATTGGGTCTAAACATTGCCGGAGGTGTTGGTTCTACTGCCCCTCTTTTGGGTCTTACTGGATTACCTTCATTAGCCACTGCAACTAACCCTTTTCTTAGAAACCTCTTACTTACAAGTGGTGTTGCTGGAGGTCTAGGCGCAACTGAAGGGGCTATATCTGGATTTGGAATGGGTGAAACTCCTGAAGAAAGAGGAGCTAAAGCAAGAAGTGAAGGGCTTTTTGGGGGATTATTAAGTACAGGGCTAGGACTCGTAGCTCCGGCTGTAGGAAGCACAGTAAAAAATGTATATTCGTTCGGTAAAGATAAACTTAAAGGCGCAAGAGAATTAACTAATAAAACTGTGGCAAGTGCCTTAGATATTTCACAAGATGCTGCAAGAATACTACGAGATGCAATCAAAACTGATGATGTAGGTACTATAAGCAGAAACCTTAAAGCTGCTGGTGATGACTCAATGCTTGCTCAAGGAAGTCCATCTCTTTCATCACTATTAGATGTTGCGTCACAATCTTCTGGAGAAGCCAAAGGATTAGCAAGTAAGAGAATTGCTGAGTCTACAAATCTTATGATTAATAATCTTAGAACTAGCTTTGATGACTTGCTTGGTTCTCCTGTTGCTAAAGACCAACTTATTAAAAACCTTAAAAAAGGCTCTGCTTCAAAAACAGATGAGCTTTATAGAAATGCGTATACAACCCCTATTGATTACTCTGGAGATCAAGGGCAGAAACTTCTAAGACTTTTAAAAGCTGTTCCTGATGGTGCTGTTAAAGACGCAAACTCTTTGCTCAAAGTAGATAGCGCATTGGGAAATATAAATCCAAAGCAAATAAAAGTAACTGTGGGTAAGAATGGAGAGTTGTCATTCTCAGAACTTCCATCAACCACACAACTTGATTATATAACCAGAGGCTTGAATAACTTTGCTGATGAGGGTAAAGGGGCTTTTGGTGGAATGTCGGCAAAAGGGTCTAAGTTTGTGGCTCTGTCAAAAGAAATAAGAAACGTACTAAAAGACCTAAATCCAAACTATAAACAAGCCGTAGATAATGCTGCTGATAATATCAGTAGAGCAAAAGGTATAAACTTTGGCTATGAGTTGTTGGGCAAAGGCGTAAAGAGAAACGATGTTCTTGAGTACACAAAAAATGCCTCTGCTCCTGAAATAGCATCAGTTAAGCAAGGTGTAAGAAGCTACATTGATGATGTTATATCTGATGTAAATAGAATTGCGTCTGACCCTAATCAAGACTCAAGAGAAATACGAAAGATACTTACTTTGCTTACTTCAAATGCTTCAAGAGCAAAGATGGTCACGCTTCTTGGGGCTAAAGATGGCACAAACTTAATAAAGCAAATAAGTGAGGCTACATCACTTCTTAATCTTAAAGCCAACGTCAGTGATAATTCAAAAACCTTTGCAAGAGGTGTTGTCAAAGAAAGAATAGATGAACTCTCAAATGTTTCACCTTTAGGAAAGTTGCTTGAGGGTGAGCCAATAGCAGCGTCACAAAAATTAGTAAAAATAATAACTGGTAGAACCGATGAGAAAGCAAGTGAGGCAAGTAAAAAAGTTCTTAAACAAATAACTGATGTTCTTACCTCAAGGTCATCTTCTGCAAGAACTAATCTTCCAGCAACTTCAGACGAGGTTTTAGACATACTAGCGAGAGTAAATAGAAATGAGCCTGTCACTCAGGCAGAGGCTCAAAGAATTGCAAAGGCGGTATTAACTGCAACAATTCTTCCAAGTTTTACTATTGGCACACAACAAAGGGCGCAATAAATGGCAAAAGCAAACATCACAGAATATTCGGCAACCGCTGGGTCTAACACAGAGATTGATGGTACAGATATTTCTGAGGGCTGTAGTCCGGCAACAATTAATAATGCTATTAGAGAACTAATGGCACATCTAAAGGACATGGATGTAGGTACAACGTCCCTCACCTCTCCTTCAGGCACAAATATTACTGCGACTACTGCTCTAAAGACTCCAGCAATACAATTTACCGATGGTGATGCTGCAATTCAGATTGCAAATGGTGGTGGCGTTACAGCCAATAACTTTAGCTCTACAAGTGTTAATATTGATGGTGGGGCGATTGATGCTGTAACACTAGGCACAAACTCTGCGGTCACTCAGGCTGTTATCGATAATGTCAACATAAATGGCTCTACAATAGGGCATACAAGCGATACAGACCTTATGACAGTCTCAAGTGGCTTGTTAACAGTCGCTGGTGAAGTGTCCATGACAACGCTAGATATAGGCGGTACAAACGTAACGGCTACGGCTAATGAACTGAATATACTGAGTGGCGTTACAGCTACAGCGACAGAGCTAAATAAAATGGATGGCGGTGCTACTGTAGGCACTACGGCTGTTGCTGGGGGTGATGGTATTGTCACTAATGATAATGGCACAATGCAGCAGACAAGTGTGGACACGTTTGATACCTATTTCTCTGGAACAACGAAGACTCTTACAAATAAAACGCTGACTAGCCCTGTCCTCAATGGCAGTGTAAGTGGTTCGGCTATACTCGATGAAGATGATTTTGCGTCTAACTCTGCTACAAAACTAGCGACACAACAATCTATCAAAGCCTACATTGATGGGGAGATAGTTAGTGGTGGGGGTGGATTATCCCAAGTTGTAGGCGATACGTCACCTGAGTTGGGCGGTGATTTAGATGTTTTGGCACGAAGTATTGTCAGTTCATCAAATAGAAACATAGCCCTTACACCCAATGGCACAGGAGTTGTGCGACTTGATGGTAATGTCGATATATCCACTGGGGCTATTGATCTAAAGAATGGTGGGGCGCAGTCTTATATACGTTTTTACTGTGAAACATCTAATCAACACTATGCTCAATTACAAGCCCCAGCCCATTCTGATTTCGCTGGTAATATAACGCTTACGCTTCCATCTACGGCTGGAACATT
>VMHT01124217.1_pt1 | contig 25570 bp, 32 predicted proteins | sample 4693611 | NCBI WGS metagenome assembly VMHT01 (sample SAMN12280063, study PRJNA550983) | marine metagenome | isolation source: seawater sampled from same location over 5 years 0.02-0.2 micron viral filtrate | place: USA: collected off the coast of southern California halfway between the port... ...
GTAGGGAGAGGTTCTAGTAAAAAGAAATCTGTTAATGTTACCGTTCCTAAATCGTTAGCAAATTACCTCAACTCTAAAGCAGAGGCATCTACACAACAAAGTAGTGAAACTACAACTGATACAACTACAGAACCTAAAACAGAATTAGAAGTTAAAAAAGAAAGCATAACTTCAGAGCTAAATGAACTCCAAGAGTTAAAAAAAGAATTAGAAACTAAAGAGTCTTCAGAGAAAGTTTTAAGCGAAGGTCTTGAAGAAATTGAAGGTAAAAGATTATCAGAAGAAGTTAAAGAAAAACAAATAGCAGAAGAAAGAGAAGCTCAAGTAAAAGAGTTAGAGGCTAAAGTAGCAAAGAATAGATTAGAGAAAGTTGAATCTGAAAAAGCAATAGGTAAATCCTTAGAAGAATCAGAAGCTACAGCTAAAATAGAAGCTGAAAAGGAACTAGCAGAAGGTCTTGAAAAAATTGAAGAGGATAAAATATCTAAAGAAAGAAAAGAATCCTTAGATCAAGAAATACTTCAAGAAAAAAGAGAAAATCAAGTAAAAGAATTAGAAGCTAAAGTAGAAAAAAACAGATTAGAAAAAGTTGAATCTGAAAAAGCAATAGGTAAGTCTTTAGAGAAGTCAGAAGAGATAGCTAAGGTTCAAGCTAAAAAAGAATTAGCAGAAGGTCTTGAAAGTATTGAGCAAGAAAGATTGGCAGAAGAAGTTCAAGAGAAACAAAAACTAGAAGAAAGAGAAACTCAAGTAAAAGAACTAGAAGCTAAAGTAGAAAAAAACAGATTAGAAAAAGTTGAATCTGAAATAGAAGAAGGGAAATCCTTAGAGGAATCAGAAGAAACAGCTAAAACAGAAGCAGCAGAAGAATTGGCAGAAGGTCTTAAAGAGATTAAAAAGAAAGCTGACAAAGAAGAAGTTGAAACAAATCAAGAAAAAGAAAAAGTAAAAAAAATAATAAAAGAAAACATATCTACAGAAGACAAAAATAAAATAGCATCAGAGGAGGGTATAGATGCTAAAGATGTAGAAGCTAAAGTAATAGAAAAGGTAGCAGATAGAAGTTACTTAGCCAAAGGCAAATCAGCCTTAGCTAAAGTTGTTAGAGCTATTAGAGGTAGTATGAAAAAACTTATACTTGCTGGAGGTCTTACTTATTTAGCTTTTTCTGGTGTATCTATAACCTCAGATGTAGTACCTACTTACAGTGTAGAAAATGTAATAGATTCTGTTTTTCCTGAAACACCTTCAATGCCAAGCAAACCAACAGAATTAGGTGGAGATCCTATCTCTGGTTTAGCAGCAGGTGTATCTTTATTGTTAAGAGCTTTAAGAAGAAGAAAGAGAAAAGGTAAAAAATTAGATAAACAAGATGCAAAAGATATTGATGCAGAGATAGCTAGATTAACTAAACAGCTCGAAGAAGTAGATACAGAGATAATATCACAAAAAGAAAAGCAAGAATTTGATGAAGTAAAAACAGAATTAGAAAATATAATATCAGAACTAGAAAGTAAACCTGACTCAGAGAGAACTTTACAAGATAGAATAGCCTTAATAGTTATAGACTTTATAAATAAAAAAGGGCTAACATCAGATCAGGCTAATATGTTAATGAAAAAATATAATACTTCTAAAAAAATATATAAATCAATAAAAAAAGATATAAGAGAACAGACGGGTCAAACGGATACTTCTGATAAAATAACTATTACACAAAACAAATTAGCTAAGGAGTTATACAAAGCTGAAGAGAAAGCTCTTAAGAATCTAAAAGTTTCTCAAAAGAAATTAATTTCAAATTTATTTAAAAAGTTATCTGAATTAGCAGGAATTAGAAAAGGAAAAGAAAAGTCAACTCTAAAGGGTAAGGTTTCTTTTAGTAATGTTAAGAAAATTTTACAAGAATTAATTAAGTTAGATCCTTCTAATGATAATGATGTTTTAGCATTAGAGCATAAGATAGATCAGTTAGTAAAAGATTCAGAGTTTGAAGTGAAAAAGCAAGAGGCTGTAAAACTTCAAAAGCAGTTGCAAAAAATAGGTAAAAAAAGAAAAGGGGTTAGAGGGAAGTATGCTGCTGAATTAAACGATATAGATTTAAATAAAGTAGAATCTATAGATGCTTTTTTAGAGACAGCTAAATCTTTACTTGGATCTTTTAAAGGTGCAATAAAAAAAGACAATGAAATCACTATTACTGAGACTGATCCAAGCATAGTGACACAATTGGAAGAAACAATAAAAACTCTAAAAGAAGAGCAAGCTAAGTATGAAGAATTACTAGAAGAGAGAAGAGAGATAAAAAGATTAGAAAACCTTGAGGAAGAGTATGAATTATCAGGGTTGTCAGAAGTTATGACTTTTGAAGAGTATGAGCAGTTTAAAAAATCTAGTCCAGAGGAGGCAGCTAAAGTTATACCTGAAAAATCTGAAAAAGAACTAGCGTTAAGAAAAGCTGTTTCAGAAAGAATAGATAATCTAAAAGGTTGGTTAAAGGATAATGAAAAAACATTAACCCAAGGTCAGAAAAGAGCTATTAATGATATTATTAATAATAAAGAGTTAATTAATGATGATGCAACTAACATGGCTGATGTTGTTGATACTTTTAACGCTTTAGAAGAGATATTGTCTTTTGATTCTACAGCAGGTATAACTAGAATATCTTCTAAATTAGATGGGCTTAAAAAAGGAAAAGAAATATTAAGAGATTTTAAAGGTCAATTTAAAGATTGGTCTGGTTTAGCTCTTAATTTTAGATTTATGAATCAATCTACATATTTAAAAGCTATAACAAGAAGTTTAAATACTGCTAAAAAACTTTCTGCTGCTTTGGTTTCTAATATTAAAAAATCAAAAGTAAAAACTAAAAAACAATCAGACATTTTTAATCAAGCTGTAGATAGAGCAGCTAAAAAGTTAAAAATAAATGAAAAGTCATCTGTTAAGATAGGTGTTTATTCTAGGTTAAAACAGCATACAGAAGGATTAACACAGGAAGAGATAGATGAAGATTTTGCTTTAAAACTAGAAGGTCTTAAGAATGAAATAGTAGAGTTAAAAAAGAAAAACAAGACAACTTCAGAAGATGCTAAAAATGAAAGAAAAGCAAAAGTTTTAGAAGAGGTTTATTCAAAGATAAAAGATGCTAAAAGCTATTCAGAAATAGAGTCTAATCTTTCGGAAAATGAATCTAAAATGCTTGATTTTCTAGAAGAATCTTTTGCAGAAATAAGACCAGATTTAGAAAATTCTTACTTAAATAATGAAGGTAAGGACATGGAGGGTGTTTCTTATTACATACCTACTGTTGTTTCTAGTAAAAGAGATGGCTCTGCACAAACAGGAGATCTGAAAAATAACGTATCTAGAGAATCTTTAGATAGGGAAACAACAGGAAGAACAATAAAAAGGTCTAAAACAGATCCAACAGGAAAGACTCAGTATAATTATGATATTATAGAGGTTGCTAAGTTTGGTATGAAACAAGCTTTATTTGATATTAATGTTCTTTATGATAGCAAGGTTCTAGCAAATACTTTATCTTCTAAGGATTTTAAGGAAGCGATAGATAATCCAAATATAGTAAGAGATTTACAAAAAAAACTAGCTAACACTTACAGTTCTAGTGATTTTGCAATTGATAGAACAGAACAGAATAAGCTTAAAAAAGCGTTAAGCGATTACTTTAAAGCGTATGTGGTTATGCCTTTAAAGACTATTTTTCAATATGCTAAACAGCCAATATCTATTATGGGTGCTACAGTTGCTAGGGTAAAACCTAAAGCTACGCTTTCAGCTTATGGTGTTATGTCTAAAAGTTTTGCTAATAAAGAATATCGTAAAAAATTAGATAAATTTTTTGAAAACTCCACAGTTTCTATCAGAACTGTGGAAGGTGATGTTGATATAGCTAGTACTGATCCTTTTTATATAAAATTTATGAATTTTATTCCTGGTAAACTAGCAGGTAAAGCTACAGCATTGACTAAAAAATACATATCTGATGCTTTATCTGTTTCCGATAACGTAGCAGCTAAAGGCTCTCAACTTTCTTTCTATATAAATGAAAAGTTAAAGAAAGATCCAGATTATGTTTTTGATTTAGATAAAGAGGTAGCTAATCCTGATATGGAAGCTATAGGTATGGCTGATGTAGAAGCTGATTGGGTAAACAATAATTCAGATGTGGATGAATCTGGTAGTTTTTTAAAAAACCATCCTTTTATAAAAAGTACGCTTTTCCTGTTTAAATCTTTTGCTGTAAATCAATCTATTAATTTTCTTTTAGATTCTAGAAACATCCTTTCTTCCCAAAGAACAGGAAAAGCAGAAGCTTCTAGAGCTTTAGCAGGTACTATATTAGGTGGTGTTTTATTTGAGACAATGAGGCAAGCTTTGAAAATAGGATCTGAAAAAATATTAAGTTCACTTTTAGATGATATGGAAGATGAAGAAAAGGAGGAGCTTAGTGATGAGATTGGATCTATTTTAAAGAAGTCGATATTTAATGCTTTGTTTGATGTTTCATTAGGTGGTTCTCCTTCTGACGTTACTCATTACTTAAAAGTATTTGCAAACTATTTAAATTGGATTCGTTATGAAGACGAGAATGAAGAAAGAAAAGAAATGGGAGAAGAGTTGATTAAAAAAAGAGATAAAGATTTATTCTTTATTAACGATAGCCCAGGAGGTATAATTGGATTAGCTGAAAGTTATATTAACTCTGGGGTTAAAGCTGTTGATGTTTTAACTAATGAATATTCTACTGAAGAGATGGATCGTGTAGCTACTCTTAATTTAATAATGATGATTCTTCAAGAAGAAAACCTTAGAAGACCAACTAGTAAGGCAGTTAAGAAATACGAAAAAATAAATAAAGCAGAAGAAAAAGAATTTGAAAAGAGATTTAAAAGGAGAGCAAGACAAAAAAGACCAGAGAGATGATAAATAAAAAAAACAACTAAATAAAAATTATTTTCATATATTTATAACAAACTATTTCCCAAATGATAAAAAGCGATAAATTACAAGCCCCTTTAACTACTAATTCAACTAGTATGAGGGTTTTATCTGAAGCCTTAGTGGATTCAGGTATTAGATATGGTACACAGCAATTTACCTTAGAGTTAAGGTCTATAAATTCTGTAAACGGAGTAAGTACAGCAGTGTTAAAAGCAGCAGATGTTTTAACTGTAAGTGTAAATGGAACTACATATACTTCTACTTTTGCTACAGATACTCAAAATACAATTAATGTTTTAGCTACAAACATAACGGCAGATGCGTTAGTTGTTTCTGCTGAAGCTGTAAATGATCAGAAGATTATTATAACTGTAGTAGATAATGTAGAGATTGCTGTAATAAATCCAGGAGTTACTAACAGTACTACTAATCAGTTAAATGTTGAAGAGACACAAGAGTTAAGACTTTTAGTATCTTTAAATGTTATCAACCAAGATGCTTTAGCACCTTCTAGAATAGACATTACAGGTACAGCTCCTAACACAGTTACTTATACAGGATATGGATTACCAGGTGCAGTAGAAGGAAGACCTGTTTGGAGGATTTCTAAGACAACGGATACAGCAACAACAACTGTAGTTCTTTGGGCAGATGGTAATGAAAAAATGGATAACATTTGGACAAACAGGGCATCATTATCTTATTCATAAACAATTAATACAAGCTCTTTTTAGGGCTTGTAAGTTTTTACCTTGTATCTAATAATTATTTATTTATAGGGTAATTAATATAATTATATTTACATTATGGCAGGTCAACAAAACATAACAAACATAAATGCTATAGCTGTTGCTAGAGGAAGTTCTAGCCCTTCTAATACAGAGGTTTTATGGTTAAAACCATCTTCTAACCCTAAAAGTTATGAAGACTTGCAGATTTATGATGGTAGTAGTTGGATATTAGTAAGTAGAACTCCTGATCAATTATTGTCTGATCTTAAAACTGTTGATGGGAAAGGTTCAGGTTTAGATTCAGACACTTTACAAGGTTATACTCCAGAACAATTAATAGCTGATCAATCAATTCCAGCTATAGGTTCTGGTCAATTATTAGTTGGTCAAGCTGATACTGTTGGTGCAGCTAAAACGGTTAGTGGTATTGTTACTGTAACTACAGCAGGAGCTTTTGTTTATGTTCCTAATAGTATAAGCCATACAGGTTTAACTGACATAGGTACTAATACTCATGCTCAGATAGACTCACACATTTCAGATTCAGCCATTCATGTTTCTACAGCTCAAGCTACTAAGTTATCAAACATAACTATAACTCAAGCTGTAGATTTAGATCAGATGGAAATAGATGTTACTGCTAATAATGCAAAAACAGGTATTACTCCAAGTCAAGCTTCAGCTATTGTATCTAATACAGCTAAGGTAAGTAATGTAACTACCAATCTTTCAGAGGGTACTTCTACAACAACAACAGTAAATGTAAATTCTAGTGATGGTACAAATGCTACTTTAGCTTCTGCTTCTACAACAAGAGCAGGTTTAATGTCTAAAGCAAAGTTTGATGAGGTTGTAGCGAACAACGCTAAAGTTGGTTTAACTTCAGGTCAGATAACTATTTTAAACAATACAAGTGGTACTAACACAGGAGATCAAGATATTTCAGGTATAGCAACTAACGCTAGTAATATTGCGACAAATGTAACTGCAATAGCTTTAAATACAGCTAAGGTAACTAATGCTACCCATACAGGTGAAGTAACAGGATCTGGAGCTTTAACTATTGCAGATGATGTGGTAGATGAAGCAAATTTAAAAGTAAGTAATGCACCTACAAACGGATATGTTCTTACTGCAAGATCAGGGAATACAGGAGGTATGACTTGGGAAGTAGCAGCAGGTGGAGATAATATGGCAACAGCAGACTTGACTTTTAATGCTGATCATTACATTGATTTAGATTCAAATGATTGGTCAATTAAGAATGGTTCAGATACTTTGTTTTTAATTCCTGCAAACGGTAAAATGCGAATGACTTCGCCAACAGGAACAACTGCTGATTATATTTTAACCGTAGACAATAGAAATGGAGGATATGGATTAAGCGTTGTTCAAGGTACAAACACAGGTTTATCTGTTGAGGGATCGAATAATAATGTTTTTAGAACTTACAATTATAACAGTAAAGATAGAATTACTTTTGGGGGAGGTTCAAATAATGGAAATTTTTTAGTCAATATTTTTGAGGAGGGTATTGATGTTGGAGGAGGAAGAAACATTAACTTTATTTCTCAAAGTGGTGGTTCAAGTTATGGAGCCGTTGCATTAGGGTACAAGGCTAATATGGGAGTTCTTTATGGATACGGTAAAGGTTTAGAGATGTATCTAAGCAATTCCGTTATTCATACGTTCAATGTAGACGGAACAACTATTTTTAATGGTACTGCACCTATAGTAAATGAAAAAATAAGTTTACAAAATGATACAAGAGTAAAAGGATCAGATAATGCAGAGGCAACAAGTGGATTTGTTGTTACTGATATTAATGATGATATAACTTTGGATATTAGAAACAATGGGCAAATAGGGTACGGAGGTATTTACAGAAATCTATATGCTCATACATTTAGAAATCCAAACAATGAGGCAAATATTGCAAGTTTTGACACAGATAATGCAGGAACAGAAAGTTTTATAATTCAAACAAATGGACGTTTTAAATCACAACAAAGTGGGCAAGATATATTTTTATCTTACAGGCAAAGTGGTCAATCTTATATCAAGTTATATGATGCAGGAGTTGAATCTGTAAGGTTTAATAAATTAACATCTTTTATTAATAGTGATTTATTAGTTGGAGGAACTTCAATAGATAGCAAAGCAATGTTTGAAATTCAGCAACAATCAACAAATGTATCACAACAAAAATATTTTGCAAATGCAAGATTATCAACGGCAGGGCGTTTGGGATCTGATACAGGGTTTGATGCAACAAAAAAAGGGTTTGAATGCTATGATACTGATATAAACAAAAAATATTTTTGGAACGGTACAGAGTGGGAAAAGATAAAAGGAAATATTGAAAGCGTATCTGTTGCAACTGCAACAACATTAACACCAAATGTTGATACCTCTGAAATGGAAATTGTATCTGCATTGGCAGGAACTTTAACAATAGCATCTCCAACAGGAACACCACACGAAGGCCAAGAATTAACATTTAGGATCAAGGATGATGGAACTGCAAGATTGGTTGTATGGGATGCAATTTTTGAAGATTATACAGGATCCTTACCAAGTACAACAGTAGCAAATAAAACAGTTTATATAGGTTGTAAATATAATGCAGTAGATACAAAGTGGGATGTTGTTGCAGTACAGGCTCAGCCATAAAATAAGTAGAAATGATAATAATTAGTAAAATAGAATTAGAAGGAACAGATGATTTAAAGTACACAGATGTTGGTTATACTACCGATGTTCTTGTTGCTAATGAAATTAATGAGGCTTATGATTCTAGTTTAGGTGCTTTTTTAGGAGAAAACAGAACTAAATTAGAATTAGGAGAAGCAAGTATAAGTACTTTTTTCAGTGGTGTTTCTTATGTTAATGAAGCTAGAACTGAAGTAGAAACTGTAGATGGTTTAGGTATTTCAGAAATAACAAATGTAAATCAATTATAAATGTCTGCACCAACTAAAGGAAATACAACTAGTGCTAACCCAACACCAGGGGGGAACTCTAAGACTCAAGCTCATACTCATAATACGGGTAGTGATGGTTTGATAGTTGCTCAATTTACTATGAGTAATTCAAGGACTTACACATATTGTACTTATGGAGGTCAATCAATGACAGAATTGTATCAAATTAATAGAGGTGGTCTTTCGCAAAGAATGGCTTTCTTTTATTTAGAAAATCCTCCAACAGGGAATAATAATTTGGTAGTTGGTTTTAATGGATCTCAATGGAATCCTATTAGTATGCACATTAGGAGTTTTACTAATTCAGGAGGTGTAGGTGCAAGTGCTAGAACAGGAGGACAAACAACACCTAATACACAAAGTTTAACAGTTGAGGAGGATTCTTTAATTATGATTACTTCTTGTAGTATTAATGCTATTTCAACTCAACAAATACCAACAGGAACAAATAGAACTTTTACAACTCATAACACTAACAGGCAAGTGGGAACTGGTGCGATTAGTGCAGATGCAGGTCATAGTGCAGGAAGTATATCTATTAGGGGAACATCAACATTTGGAAGTGTAACACTAGATAGAACTGAAATAAAAGGATTAAGTAGTTCATCTACAGCAGGTAGTGATTTCTTTTTAATAATGTAAATAATAAAAAAATGATAACAATAACTTTAACAGAAAATTGTGGAATTAAGGCAGGAGGTCTTGATATTTACGCATCAGGAGTAAGGAAGATTTCTTGTCCTGCAAATATTAATTCAGGTCGTGAAGTTTCAGCAACATGGAATATTCCTTTTAATTGGTGTTACGGTGAGGCTAATGAATGGAGTTCAGATAATACTGTTCAATTAAAAATTGAAGGCTCTGAAAAAAACATTATGGGTCAAGACTTTATAATGCTTAATGAGGATGGTACTGACAAGTACGTTACTTATGATGGAGGTGAGGTAGGTTTAAAATCTGTAATCTATATTATGAGTAATTATGGTAAACAAATCATTGAAGAGTTTTTTCCAGGAGTAGGGGTTGTAGAGGTAACTAATTATAGATAATTATGAGAGGATTTATTCTTTTTATTATAGCGAAAGTTTTAGCTTTTTTTCTTTTACCTATTGGTTTTTTGTATTCTATTTTAACCTTTAGAGTAGGTTTAAGCAATTATTTCAAAAGTGTGGCTATATCTATAGATCAAAAGGGTAATGTAATCATGAGTGTTTTATTTAATGATATTCTTAGAAAATCAGGTGGTCATAGATTTGGAGATCCAGATGAGACTATAAGTATGGTTTTAGGGATAAATAAAAGAGATAATACTTTAACTTGGTTAGGTTTTTTTATTGCTAAAATTTTAAATAAAATAGAGAAAGATCATGTGGAAAAATCTATTGATCTAGATTAAATTTATTATATTTATTTTTAAATTAAAATTAAAATTATGATGGATGTTAAGCAAGCTATTGAAGTGTTAATAAAAGCTGCTTCTTTAGGAGAGTATAGCGAATTGGAAAAATTAGTAGTAGATCAAGCTATAGATACTTGTTCAAAATTACAATTTAAAGAACCAGAAAAAAGAATCGAAGATGAATAAAAAAAAATATAATATAAAGAAAAAAATTAAAAAAATTGAAACCAATAATAAAACAACCAAGCCTGTTAGGAAGGGTTACGGGAAACGTCCTAAATAGGATTTCAGTTATATTATTTACAATAATCTGCATTATAGACCATTCATCGAGATGGGTAGCAGACATGGTTTACCCTAGAGTTTTAGGGGTTCTAGAAGGATCTTTAGAATATAGGAAAACGGAGGAAGGGTATTTTCATATCCTTTTTTTGTTTGATAGTTTTAAGATGTTTATTATTTCTTTGTTAGCTTATATTATAGTTAATGACAGATTAAAAAGTAATAAATTTCTTGTGTGGTTATCTTTTAGTTGGATGACTTTAAACACTTCAGACTTATTAGATAATTTAATAGGTTGTCAAGATGATATAGGTTTTTTAGATTTAATTTCTCTTTTCGTTATATCTTTTTCTTTGGTTAAAAATGTTTTTTATAATGAAAAACGTTTATTTTGAATAACCATTTATTTAAAAAAAAAGTAAACTTAAGTGTTAAAAATTTACATTTATTAAAGTCTAAATACTATATTTGATATGAAAGTAATAAAAATGGAGAATTTAACAGATATTTTAACAGACCTAGTATTGACTTTAATATCTGGCTCTTTTGTATTATTAGGATTAGATAGTATCCCTGGAGATCAGACTTTAGTAAAGGTGGTTCTTTCACCAGCAGCAGAGACAGGATTAGATCTAACTAATAAATTCATGCTATTAATTTCTACAGTAATAGCTTCATTATCAGGGGGTATAACAATTTATAAAGCAACAAAATCTCTTTTTAAGTAACCTTTTTTATTTTCATTCGTAGTTGCCCCTCAATGGGGAAAAAAATAAACAAAATATTATTATTCTTTTCGTTAAAAATTAGTAAAAAACTAATAAGTAAGATTACTGTTTTTTTTGGTATATTAGGAATAATCCTAAAAATACTATTTAAGATTATTAAGATAATATAGCAATTATGAGTAGAGATATAGATTTATTAGTTGTTCATTGTTCTGCTACACCTGTAACAATGGATATAGGTGTAGAGGAGATTAGGAAGTGGCACACTTCATCTCCAAGAAACTGGAGTGATATTGGATACCACTATGTAATTAGATTAGATGGTAAGCTAGAAAGGGGTAGACCTTTGTATAAGTCAGGAGCTCACGCTAGGGGTTATAATAAAAACAGTATAGGTGTTTGTATAGTTGGTGGTGTTGATAAGGACATGAAGCCTAAGAATACTATGAATGAAGCTCAAGAGAAAACTCTTGTAGATTTAATTGTAGAATTAGATTGGACTTTTTTAGATATGAAAATAAAAGGTCATAATGAATTATCTAGCAAGGCTTGTCCTAGTTTTGATGTTCAGGAGTGGTTAAAAGAGTTAGGATATAAAGGATAAGTTATGAAATGGAAAGACACAAAGTTTAAATCTTTTTTAGATAAAGTAGGAAGTGCAGTTAAGGATAATTCAGGTAAGTTAATGACTATTGCAGGTAGTGCTGCAACAGGTAATTTTTCTACAGCTATTTCTGAAACTGTTTCTTTGCTTACGGGTGAGGACACTTCGGAGGCTAAAGCTCTTTTAGCAGAACTAGAAATAAAGCGTAAAGAGTTTGAGTTAGAGGAAAGAAAGTTGGTTATTGCAGATAGAGATTCTGCTAGGGATATGCAGGCTTCTGCTTTAAGTCAGGAAGACTTATTTAGTAAGAGGTTTATTTACTATTTAGCAACAGGTGTTTTTGCGTTTAGTGCGTTAATAGTTGTTATGTTGTTTTTTGTTGAGATCCCAGAGGAGAATCAAAGAATTGTAGATATGGTATTAGGTGTTATTGTTGGTTCTGGTTTAGTGTCAGTTCTTAATTTTTTCTATGGTGCTAATCCAGAGGTAAAGAAATAGTTATTCTTCTCCCCATATTTTATACCATCTTAGGTAATTGTGTTCCTTTAGGTACTCTTTCATTCTTTTAGAGTTATTCATTGCTCTAATCTCTTCTATTGTACCAAATTCATATTTATTATGGCAATGACCACATAGCAGTTCAATGTTGTTAGGATCTAATCTAAGAGCGTTGCTTTTGCTTTTAGGTACAATGTGTGAAAAATAAACAGGAGCAGGTACACTTCCTAAATCTTTATTACATTTTTCACAGTAATGGTGTTTTGTTTTAGACCAGATTTCTAAAAACATATCCCATTCTCCTGTTTTTTTTCTTTTTTTATATTTCATTATAAATCATCAATACACCAAATAGGAGTTTTTTCACCCATGTAAGCCCCTTTTATATTATGGTAAAAATGTTCTAAAGCATCTTCTTCTGTCATGTCAGCCATTAATATATTGACACATTTTCTAACAGAGTATATTAGTCTTACAGGTTCGTTAAAACCTTCCGACACTCCTATTATGGCATTATCAAACCCATCTGCTTTTAGTATCTCATCTTCGGGAAACCATTCTATTATTTTATCTAGCATTTAATTTTATTAATTGTGTGATTATAAAAACGGATAAGACTGGCTTCAAACTTACCCTAGCAAAATCATAACATAAACCAGTTTTAAAGAACGTAACTCTTGATTTAATTATACTCAAGTTTTTAATTTTCTCTTACTTTAGTAATAAAATCTTCTATATCTTTTACACCTGCTGTAGTGTAGAAATTAGCTATTGTTTTCCATTCACCTTTTTCATCGTATCTATTAAATATAAGCATGGCTACTTGTTTTGTTATACCTAATCCTACAAGACCTTTACCTAATTTCTTAAGTGATGCTTCTGAGCGTTTACCTTCCTTAAGAGCAGGGATAAAACTAAGGTCTATTTCTTTAAGGTCTTTTTTAGCATCAGATGCTAGTTTTTTACCTTTAGCTACTGTTTCTTTTTTCTCTACTACTTGTTGTTTAGATACAGCTTGTTCAACTTCTTCTTTAGATGCTATAGCTTTGCTAGATCCAATACCTAAGAATCCTAGTGCTCTACCTACTGCTGAGGTTTCGGCATTTTCTAAAAAAGAAAACTTATTAATATCGTTACTTCCTTCTATCTCTAATGCGTGACCTGTAGCAATAACAACTCTATCTGGGTTTTGTATTTGACATTCAATAAGAGCGAACATATTCTTAGAATCGTTGTACTTATTTAGCTGTATTACATTTGTAAGGATTGAATGGTTTTTATATTCCTCATGGAACAGTTGTATTCTATCTGCTACATCTACATATTCCTGGTTGTCTTTGTTTTTATAGTTCATCTTTTTATAATTTCAAGGTATTTGTTTCTAATTTTTTCTATTTTATCACTAATCTCTTTTGATTCTTTTGAACCACTAATAGCTTTTAAGGATTGATCTTGTAGTATTTTAATCTCATCTCTTAGTTTATTTACGGCAGTATTGTTTTGTATTACACCACCGATAAACCTATGTAATTCTTTTAATAGTTCTTTTCCTTTTATTTGGTATTCCATAGCAGGCTTATTACCATTCTTAGAAGCTCTCTCAGGGATTAGTATATTAATTGTGTCATAATCCTCATTAACGGTCATAATCTCTCTTCCTACGCTATCTAATATCAACGCTCTTTTCATCTTTTTTTAGTTTAGCGTAAGTATCAGCATCAACATCAAGAACATCTCCTGCTTTTAATTGCTCTACAAAGGACTGTAGCATACGAAGTTCTTTTATATTAAACAAAGCTACGTTACCAACGATAGATTCTATAACCTCTAGATATTTTCCAGCTTCAGTAATTTCTCCTGTTCTATGGAGCATATTTTCAAAAGGTGTCATCTTCTTTTTAAGCTCAGAGTAAAATCTGTTACCTGTCATTTTTAAAGAATTAGAGTATAGCTTAGTATCTTCTAATTCGTAGTAGTTGTCTAATAGTAAAATAGCTGAAGCCATTGTGTTAATTAGAAGTGTGTTTTTCTTTACTTTTTCCATTATAATGTTTTTAAATATTCTTGTAAGCTTCTTGGGTTATAGTCTAACTTTCTAGGTTTTCCAGAAAGATTGGTAGTTAAATACCTTTGTGGTGTAAATGTTTTTTTAAATAACTTAGGAACTACACTTAGATTTATATATACACCATGATTATCCCAAACCCATTTTATGTTAGTTCTAGCTAATCGTGTCATATTGTTTTGATCAAACTCAGGTTTAACTTCTGTGTAGGAGTTTAAGCTGTCATCACAAATATCTAATCTAGTTACAAGTCCTTTCATTATTTTATCATCTGTTGATAAAGGATTTATAAATACACCTAATGCTTTATCTGTCCACTTTATATAAAAGTCTGTTGTATATACACTAGGTTTAATTATTGTTTCCTCTAGTATCTTGTCTTTGGTTTTCATACTTTTTATAAATGTGTGATTCAAACCAGATGACAGTGTAAAACTAGTAGGTTGTGATATTACAGATTTAATATATCCATGGTCACACAATTCAGATAAGTACCAAGAGTAATATAACTCTTCATCAGAGTCTAGTTCTTCCTTGTTAAGGTAAGGTAGTTTACTGTTAATCATCTTTCCAATTCTTAATATTTACTCTAAAGGAAACTCTACCACCTTCAGGTCTTCTATGTATAATACGTCCGTTATCTCCAAAGTCAATTACTTCTTCATTTCTGCTAGCTAGTTTAAGCTTTTGATCTATTATTTCTTTAGCTTTCTTAGTATCTTTTATAACGTCATTAAGTTTTTTAGATTCTACGGCTAAATCCCATTCTTCGTTTGTACCCATTCTTAAAGATTCAATCCTGCTTACTTTGTACTTAGCAGCAAAGAACTCTTTAAAAGCATCTGTACCACTTGGATCAGGCTCTACTTCTGCCATAGCTAGGTCTCTTTCTACTTTCTCTTCTTCATCAAGTAAGTGATACCCTTCATATACTTCTCTACCTTGTTCAACTAGTTTCCAAAATGCGTGAGACTGTTCTAATAGGTTTTGGCAAAACTCAACATCTAAATCCACAGGCATCATTTTAAAATCATTACCTGCAACCATGTATGCAACTTCTGAAGTTAAACAACCAAGAACTAGCATTTGAATTTGTAACTGAGCCAAATATCTTATTGGAAGTGTCTTATCGTATTTATTGTAAGCCATCTCTGAGATGTTCTTTATCTCTAGTGGGTAGTCGTAAGGAATTACTTCTCCTGTAAAGGGGCTTTTTTGACCACCTAGCATTACATAATCTAAACTTACTGCTAAGTGTGGGTAGTTTACGTTAATAGCGTAAAAAGGTATCTCTGCCTTTTGTCTAATCATTTTACCTTTAAAAAGGTTTTCAATCCACCCTTCATCTGTACCATCGTGGTAACAAGCTATTTCACTTATTTTAGATTCTAAGTGAAGACCAAGTATTGTAAATCTAGAATTAAAGAAAGGGAATTTCTCTCCTAATTTAGAGTAAAATAGTTTAACCTTATCTCCGTATTCATCAAGCCCCATTACTGTAGCTACTTCTGAACTACCAATTTGATGTTGTCTAAATGAGTACCAATCTAAATTTGGAGATCCATCTTTATTAAATTGTGGTATGTGAAATCCTACAACATCTTCGCAGAGCCATTTAGCGTATTTAGAATATTCAGATAAATGTTGTAATTCTTTAGGCAAGGTAATACCTAAATCTTTAATGTCCAGATCTAGTGTGATCGGTTTTAATTTCTTCATTGTAATTATAATTTTAATTTAATAACTCTTAATTAAAGCAATGATTTTAATTTTTCAACTTCTTTATAATCCAACTGGCTACTGTTATCAACGATATGAATAAAATCGGCAAGAACATTTTTAAGTTTTTTGTTATTTTCCTCTAATATAAGTATTTCTTCCCCAAGGGTAACATAAAACTGTAGTAATTTTTTATATGCTCTTGACTTGTCTATATCTTTGTGTTCTAGCTTTAATGGTTTAAGTAGTTCTAGTGATTTTAAGTGCTTTTTATTTGTTTTAATAAGGTACTTAGCACCTAGAGTTAGTTTAGATTCTTTTTCCAAAATGTGTGAATTTAAACCCACACCTTTACTGCACTTAAAGGTGTGGGTTGGTTTTTAATTTAAAAAGGTAGATCATCATCAGCCTCTAATTCTTTAGTAGGTTCATCAACACCTTCAAAGTTATCTTTTTCTTGCATTAAATCAAGATGATTTGAACTTGTAGATTCGATTTCTGCTACTGAAGTATCAACCTCAACTTTAGATACTAACTCTACAAGTTTAGCGATAAGTTCTTCAGCATCTGTAGCTACTGTTTTACCTTTTTTGTCCTTTGTAACATCAATCATCTTAGACTGTTCAGCCCATGTTAATGCCCACTCTGGACGTTCTTGACCGTTTAGAACTAAATAACAACTAGCATAACCTGTTTTGTTGTACGCTACTGTCATTTTTATACGTCCTAATTTAGGTACTGAAGCCATTGTATTTACAATGCTTCTGTAGAAACCAGACTGCATTATTCCTGTTAACTGAAAATTTTCACCTCCGTTAGAGATTAAAATGTTAACTTCTTTAATGTCTTTTTCTGATCCTGCTACCGTAATAGTCTTGTCGTTAAAAGTAATACCTTTAAAATTCCCTTCTAAAGATGAAAACTTTCCTTCATTGATCCACCTACCATCTACTTTTTTGTTTTCTGTAAAGTAGATCTCGTCAGATCCTGGCTTTGTTCCGATAACTTTAACAAAATGTTTGTTATCATTGTTGTTGTTGCTTAATGCACTCATTATATAAAAATTTAATTGATTACTTAATTAAAATGGAGGGTCTTCTATATTTCTTTTAAATATAGTACCTCTAGCGAAATTATCTTCTGCTAACTTTTCAGGAGTTTCTTCTTGTATTTGTGTTCTTGTAGATTCAAAATTAGCGACCAATTCTTCCTTAGTTTTTACTTCTCCTAAGATAGTTGTTTTAAACCAATCTTTCAATGGATTTACTTTATTTATATCGTAAAAACCAAAACAATTTCTGTTATAACCTCTACCCATTTGAAATATAACAGGACTATCTAAAGGTGTAACTTCTCCTCCTGAGTAAGTTGACTTTACTTTCTTTACTGCAAATTGTGTTTGTGTCCTTAATTCGGGTACAAATTTATACCTATGTATAAGAATCATGTGGTCACATTTATTCTCCCAAACAACACCATCACTTAGGTCTGCTGCATTAAGTGGTGCTGGATTACCTTTTAAATCTCCACTCATGTGAATACGTCTAGCACTTTCTGTATTACCGTGCATACCTACATATAAAGACATATCTTGCTTCTTAGCCCAATGCTTCATTTTGGTAGACATCTCTACTGTGTATTGGTGTGTGTTTAATTTTCTATCTGTCTCAGTAAAATCTATTTTCAAAGAGTTAATAGGATCAATAAGCATAGCGTTAAACTTACCATGTTTTTCTATAATCTTTTCAGCCATATCAAACAGATCCAAATGAGATAGCATATCATCAGATTCTATAAAAAAGAAATTCTTATTGATATAATCTATACCTAGTTTTCTGTGTTCTGGAGATATTTGTTGTACGTTCTCGCAGTACAGAAACTCTAGGATATACATTTTTAGTTCAAACACTTCGTTTTCTGTGGAGTATATAATCCATCTCCAACCATGTAAAGCATTAGATAGTGCAGCTAACCATAAAGCAATAGTTGTTTTACCTAGCCCTGCTGTACCACCTATAATATCAAAGGATTTAGGTTTAAATCTATAGAACTTATCAAACTCTGCTGAACCTGTAGTTAGTCCTTGTTTAATTTTACCTGTAGCGTATGCTTCTAACTTAGAGTCTGAATCTTCACCTGACAGAAACTCATTAGTATTGTCAAATTCTACGGGTTCATCTTTCTTTTTGTACTTTAACTCTGGTGTTCTACCGTACCCTGCTTCTCTTAATTCTCTAGCTGCTTGTTTGATGTCTCCACCACATTCTAACATAGAGTAAATAGCAAAAGGATTGTAGGATTGATTGTGATCAAAAACAGATGAAGAGCTAAATACCCTTAGTAGATTATACTTAGAGTCAAAGTTTCCTGACATTGGGCTTGTAGCTCCTGGTCTTTTAACAAAAGTCTTAGAGCCTACTTCTTTAACTATTGTCCATCCATGCTTTGTTAAAACTCCTCTCCAATCTCCTCTATCTGAATAGTCTTCCCAAGGTGTTAATCCTTCAGAGTTCCATTCAATATTTGGATCTTTCATAAATACAGGAGGAAGTACTTGGTCAAACATTCTAGCACAAGCGAAGAGCATATCTCTTTCTTCTACAGTAATTTCTTTTAGACCAAACAATTTCCCTTGTTTTATTTCGTATCCTTCGGCAGGTTTACAAGCTATGTAGGATTTCTGACCTCTTGTTTCAAGTAGGACTACTTGTTTTGTTCCTTTCTTAGCTTCTTCTTTTGTAGCAGGTCTCATGGCTAGTTTAACACTACCACCCATTTTAGCTACTTTATATATTAGGTGATACCCACCGTTAACTGTTGTAGCTATGGTTAGTTTATCCCAAAGACCAGGAGCGAATAGTTCTACTTTTTTTTCTAGCCTTTCTATTAATGTTGCTTCTCCTTTTTTAGGTATATCGTATTTCTGATCTACATCTAATGTTTCAGCTCCGTTTATATCTCCCATTACCATACCAACAGACTCAAACTCTTTTACGCTTTTACCTAGTTTGTATAGTGTCTTATTGTACTTCTGCCAAGATTTAATATTAGGTGATTTGTCTTTCTTTAGGGGTATTATACTTATACCTGCTTTTAGGAATGCTTCTAGTGTACTTCTTTCTATCATTTTCTTATCCTAAATGTGTGATTTTAAAACATTAGCTAAATTAGGAGGATTAAATGTATCAGGTTTAGATACTTTTCCGTTTTCATCTTTAACAACTTTACCGTTGTGCAGTTTAGACATATTGCTTTGGTGTATTTCATCCATAACTGACTCTAACATATTAGGTGTCATACCATGTTTTTTTGCTACACCGATAATTAGGTACAACATATCTCCTATAGCATCAACAATCTCAATTGTGTCATTCTCCATACAAGCTGTTAGATACTCTTCTAATTCTTCAGCTAACATTCTATACTCTAATCCAAAAGAAGCTTCGCTTAAGTTCCCTAAATAGGCTCTACTGTTAATACTAAAAGCTTCATTAAACTCACTTCTTTGTTTAAATAGTTTTTCCATTTTTATTTTTTTTTATTTTTCAACAGTTCACAAGTTACCTCTACTATTATCCACGAAGCAATAAGTATTAAAAATACACTCATGATATATTTACTTTATTTTTTTAACCTAGATCTAACTCTGTTATATCTGAAACTACACATTCTGTAGTAAGTAATAATCCTGCTACAGAGGATGCGTTTTCAAGAGCAAGCCTAGTTACCTTAACAGGATCTATAACTCCTGACTTAAATAGGTTTTCGTAATTCTCAGTCCTTGCGTTATACCCAAAGTCTTTTTTACCTTTTAAGACCATATCAACAACAACATCTGGCTTACCACCTATGTTCTCAATGATAGTCCTTAAGGGAGCTTGTATAGCTGTTTTAATAATGTTTACACCATGTTGTTGGTCTTCATTATCAACCTCAACATTTTCAAGAGAAGGTAAACATCTTATAAGAGCAGTACCACCACCAAGAACAATTCCTTCCTCTACAGCAGCTTTTGTTGCGTGTAAGGCATCATCGTATCTATCTTTTTTCTCTTTCATTGCTACTTGTGTTGCAGCTCCTACAGATATAATTGCAATACCACCTGATAATTTAGCTAATCTTTCTTTTAAGATTTCTTTTTCTTGATCTGAGGTTTCATCTTTTATTTGATCCCTTAGATTTTCAGCTCTCTTTAGTATGTCAGAAGTATTTCCTGCACCATTTACAATTGTAGTACTATCCTTAGTTATGACTGCTTTTTCTGCTTGTCCTAAATGTGTAAGTTCACACATTTCTAATTGAATACCACTATTATCAGATATAACAGTACCTCCTGTAGTAATAGCAATATCCTCTAACATAGATTTAGCTAAGTTCCCAAACCCAGGAGACTCTACTGCTGCAACCTTAAGACCACCTTTTACTTTGTTTACTACTAAAGCTTGTAATGCTTCACCATCTACATTTGGAGCAATAATTAATAATGGCTTACCTGTCTCTGAGGTTTTCTCTAGGATAGGAAGAACTTCTCTTAAATGTGAAATAGTTTTATCTCTTAAAAGGATAAATGGATTATCTAGATTAGCTTCCATTTTGCTTTCATCAGTTACAAAGTAAGGAGATATAAATCCTTTACCATACTGTAATCCTTCAACTATTTTAAGTTCATCTTTAAAACCACTACCCTCTTCAACAGTTATAACACCATCTTTACCTACTTTATCCATAGCTTCAGCTAGTATCTTACCAATAAAAGGATCGTTATTTCCAGATACAGTACCTACTTGTGCTACTTCTTTGTTATCGCTAACAGGTTTAGCTTGTTTTTTTAACTCTTCAACAACAACTGCTACTGCTTTATCAATACCTCTTTGTATATCTATTGGCTTAACTCCTGCTATTACAGATTTAATCCCATCAGTATATATTGCTTGAGCTAAAACAGAGCTTGATGTAGTTCCATCTCCTGCTTCATCGTTAGTCTTACTAGCTACTTGTTTTACTAATTGTGCTCCTATGTTTTCTATAGGATCTTCTAGTTCTATTTCCTTAGCAACAGATACCCCATCTTTTGTTACTGTAGGGTACTGAAAATGATTGTGAATAATTACATTACGACCACCTGGACCAAGAGTAACCTTTACAGCATCAGCTAATTTATCTACTCCAATTTTAATTCCATTTCTAACCTCTTCTCCAAAGGCAACTTTTTTTCTAACTTCCATTTTAATTTAATTTTAATCTTCAATAATAGCGTAAATATCTTTTTCTCTCATCATTAAATAAGTAACTCCTTCATGTTCTACTGGAAATCCTACTCCTTTACCGTACATTACTAGGTCTCCTTTCTTTACTACTACAGGATCTAATGTAGTTCCTTTACCTATAGCAGCTACAGTTCCCATTGATGGCTTTTCTTTTGATGATGTAGGAATAATTATCCCTTTAGTCGTTACATCTTTTACAGGGGTTGGTAGAATAAGAGCCCTGTCTCCTTGAGGTTTAATTTTCATTTTTATCTATTTTAAATGTGTAACTATCTGTAGAATTGAAGTTCTACTGTCCAATCTTTTGTTGCATTTTCGTGATACGGAAATAAGTAGTATCCTATTTTAGGTTTTACATCTTTTCCATTCATAAAATTAGCTATTTTCTCATCCTTAAAGTTAAATAAATCAATAAACATAACACCATTTTTAAGCCCTAGTTTATATTTAATTTTCTCTCCTGTTTTTGCTTTATACATAAAAGTTCTTACAGGGTATTTATCAATATAACAGTAAGCATAAATATCGTGATAACCCATTTGATTGTAAACCACACCTACTCTAACTGAGTTGTTGTGGTGGTATCCCCAAGACATTCCTGTTATTTTATTTATTTGATTAACATTTTTAATATGAGCAGGATATTCAGCACTTTCCCAAAGCGTAAACTCTCCCTCCATAGTCTTTTTCCATAGGTGAAAAGTTTGCCTGTGTAAGCTATAGCTTTTACCTTTTTTAACCTTGTAGTTTGTTTTCATCCTTGAGGGTTTTCTAATAAGGTTAAGCCAGGATAACACAATTCCTATAATTAAAACCCAACCTAGTATCTGATAATCATAACCTATAGTAGAGAGTATAATTACTAACAAAACAGCGTATGCTATAGGTTGTGTTAGTAGTATTTTAGTGAGGGTCTTCATCTTCTTTTAGTATTTTTTCTAATTTTTTATTTTTCTTTTTATACCTACTAACTTTTGAATTGTGTGATATTAAAGCTTTTTTAGCTTCTTCTTTGCTAACTGATACAGATATTATATCGTCTGTCTTTTCTATTTCCAATTCTAATAAGTGCAGTTCATTAAGTAATTTTATGTGCAGAAATGGGGTGTATTCTCTCATGATCTTCGGGTTCTTTTAGAACTTCTATTGCAGAACAAGCTTTAGCTATTGCTATCTTAACTCTTAGTTCTTTCTTATTTTCCCCTTTCAATATACGGATTATGTCTTTTAAATGATCCATACATTCTATTATTCTTTTTTTATCAGAGGTAATCATTCCTTTATCTATTAACAGTTAATTCTTTTTCTTCACTTTCTTGTTTTCTCTTAAACTCTCTTCTTTTAGCTAGGTATTTAGAGAAGTACTTGTGTAGTTCTTTGTTTTCTGTTCTTATTTTTCTGTATAATGTTGTTCTTGTTTTATAGAAAAAGAATTTATCATTTATGTAAGACAATGGCACTCCTTCTTTTATAAGGTCTTTTATTTCTTGTAGGTTATCATCAACTATTTGGTTAAAATTAAACCTAAGATCTTTTCTTTTGGATTTACAGGCAGTAAAAATCTCAAAAAGATCTGGAGTATATTGGTTTAATCTATTGTAAAGTATTTTATAGTTACTGTATCCAAAAAACTTTTCATTTATATCTCTTAATCCTAATCCTTTCTCGATCATCTCCTTAACTTCTTGCTTGTGGTTTTCTATCACTACAACAAATCTAGACTTGTATGGTTTAGGAAAGAATGGTTTATTTCTTAGCTTATCAGAATAATCTTTTCCTGAAATTTTTGATAATAAAATATAGAAGTGATTATAAACGTAATCTTTTTTCATTATTTTATTATCAAAAAGATGAAATTCATCATTATATAGTTTTTCAAAATAATTGTAAGATGTTCTATCTAGCCCTGTATATTCTTTTATTTGTTCGGCTAGAGATATTCTTTGTTCTGTTACACTATTAGCGTATAATTCAATAAAAGTATAGTAAAACAGAGCCCTTTGCGAGCTTAATTTTTTCCCCATTCGACCTTCTTTTAGGGAATCAACCTCAAAGTATTCTGTAATTACTTTGTTTAAATTTTCTAAAACTTTAGATATATCATTGTTAAAATGAATAACAAGCATAGCCCCTGCTCCTGCTCCTATATCTATTCTAGCGTTAATTGGTTTTACTTTTATAATATACCTACCGTAGTCTTGCCCTGTAGATATATCTTTAACTACTCCTTTTCCATCTTTAGTTACATCCCCTATCTTTTCAACTTCATTTTCTTTTAACCATTTTAAAAGGTCTTCTTTTCGTGTTTCTTTAATTTTCATAAAATTGTGTGATTGTATTTAGTTATAATATTTTCGCAAGAATATCCCTATCAGATAGCATATAGTAGGATTTTCCTTCGATGTAAATTGTGTAAACAGTTTCGGGATCAATGTAAACTTTATCTCCTTTTTTAAGAGAAGATTTTGGGCTGACACATTTCATAAAACCAACATTCTCTTTTTTAACTAAAGAGCTTATAGGGTTTATAATATTAGATGAGTATTCTTTTTCTTTAACCTTTTCTATTTCTATAAGATTCCAATCACCTAGCATTATTATCTCTCCATCTACTACTTTGCAGTATAGGTTAGTTGTAACGTATGTAGTGTAATCTTTTAGATAGTTAAACCAATAACATTCTTCTCCTTTGTAGTCTCTACGGTTTCCAGGTTCTGTGCATAGGTGGTTAAAGTAAACGTGATCTCCTACTTTAACGTCTATATCTATTTCTGATTTTCTAGTAAGGGCAACAGGGGTTGCTTCTATTATACCATCGTAAGCTATAAGGCTATCATCATCAGGAATAAACTCTTCGTCCATTCTGGTGTATATACTGCTTAGATCAAAGTTTAATTCCTTACCATCTTTTCCTTTGACTTTTTTAGTAAGCCACTTTTTAGAGTTAATTTTTATGAGTACAAAATCTTTTGGGATTTTAATATCTCTATCTCCTAGTGTTTCCATTTTAATTTATACATTTAAGAATTTACAAAGAACATCTAATTCTTTAAAGATGCTTTCATCTATAGTTATTCCTTTTAATGCGTTCCTTACTCTATTTTTATTCAAAGAAGGGTTCTTAGCCATTAAGAATGGTATTATAGATGATGGTAATCTTTCTTTGTATTCTTGAATTTTTAATATAAATTCTATTCTATTTAGTTTTTTCTTTTTCATAGCGTTTAAAGTTAGTTATTTATTTTAGAACATCCAACATTAGTTAATACATATTAAGATAAATTTCATCTTTTTTTATTCTATTAACAATTGTGTGAGTTATTCCGAATTTACTTGCTAGTTTCCTAAGTGATAATTTAGAGGATCTTATTTCTTTTATTTGTTTTACTTTCTCTTTATCAACTATAAGGTCTTTATCTTTTCTTATAAAACCGTATGGTGTTATTTTGCTATACACCTTAAGGTTTTGTTTTCTATGCTTTAGTGAAGACTTAACTCTTTCTGTTATCATCTCTCTTTCAAACTGAGCGAATGATAGTAAATTTGAAAGTACTAGCTTACCCATTGGTGTGTTGGTGTCTAAGTTAAAGTCTAATAAGCTAAGTGTTCCATTTAGGTTAGATATTTCTTCTATTGTCATAACACCGTTAACTGTTGATCTTGAAAGTCTATCTAGCTTAAGTACAACAATGTGTTCAAATCTTTTATTTTGTAATCCAGACTTAAGGAATTTACCTTGTGGTCTTTCAAATACGTTTGTTTTACCTGACACATTTTTATCAGAGTAAACATTAACAACTTCGTATTCATTAATATCGCAATATGCTCTACACTTTGCTTCTTGTAGTTCTAATGAATCTGATTGATCGCTTGTACTTACTCTTAAGTATATTGCTGTTTTCTTTTTCATAATTGTGTGAGTTTTTATTTGTTTATGCCTAGCCTTATTTCTTCTGCTAGTTCCTTACGGTCTTTGTAGTATTTACCTCTTAGTTCGGGGTTTTCTTCTTGTACTTTTCTCCTGGCTCTTGAGACGCTTTCAAACTTCATATATTTACCTGCTATCATTCCTACTGAGAAGTCTAAGAATGATTTATTCATTCTAAGTGTGTTGTCTTGTTCTGCCCAAACTTTTAAGAGTAGTAAGTTGTCGTTATCTCTAGTTAATGGGAACTCTTTTAGTAATTCTTTTACTAATGGTTTTATTCTTTTTATTTCTCTTATCATAATTTTAATTTAATTAGTTTTTAAAAATAAGCACATTAAAACGTGCTTTAACACTCCATAATAACAATTCGTACCTCACAGTTATTATTTCAGCGTTA
>VMHT01140258.1_pt1 | contig 25563 bp, 27 predicted proteins | sample 4693611 | NCBI WGS metagenome assembly VMHT01 (sample SAMN12280063, study PRJNA550983) | marine metagenome | isolation source: seawater sampled from same location over 5 years 0.02-0.2 micron viral filtrate | place: USA: collected off the coast of southern California halfway between the port... ...
TCTCTCTGAAGCTATTAAAGATGGAGCATCCGATATTCATATAGAACCTTATGAAGAAACTCTAATGATTAGATTTAGAACGGATGGCATATTGAAAGAGAAAATTAGACCTAGTTCAAGAATCGCGCCTTTACTAAATGCTCGAATTAAAATTATGTCTAATTTAGATATAGCTGAAAGAAGAATTCCTCAAGACGGCAGGATGTCTTTAAAACTAGGAGAAAGATGGGTAGATATCAGAGTTTCAACTTTGCCATCAAGCTATGGAGAAAGAATAGTTCTTAGGCTTTTAGATAAAGCCGATTCAAGTTTAAATTTAAAAGAACTTGGCATGGGAGAAGACCTGCTAGAGAACTATAAAAGAGAAATAAAAAACAATAGCGGAATAATACTAGTTACAGGACCAACAGGTTCCGGAAAAACTACTACTTTATATTCCGGTCTTAATCATTTAAACGATCAAACAAGGAATATTTTAACGGTCGAAGACCCCATAGAATATGCAATAGAAGGAGTAGGCCAGACGCAAGTCAATAATCGAGTTGGACTAACTTTTGAAAAAGGTTTGAGAGCTATTCTTAGACAAGATCCTGACGTTGTAATGGTTGGAGAGATCAGAGATAAGGAAACAGCCGACATTGCCATCCAAGCTAGTCTTACTGGTCACTTAGTTCTATCGACTGTCCATACAAATGATTCAATTGGCGCCATAACAAGATTAATAGACATGGGCGTTGAACCTTATTTAATCGCAAGCTCCTTAAGAATGGTTGTTGCCCAAAGATTAGTCAGAAAAATTGATAAAGAAAGTAAAGAATTATCGGGAAGAATTGGAATATTTGAATCCATTACTATTGACGATCAAATCAAAGAACAAATTCATAAAAGTGCTACGGAAAACGAAATTAAGAAAATCGCTTTTTCTAATAACAAAACTCTAGAAATAGATGGTCAGGAGAAAGTAAAGGCTGGCATAACTACTGCAGATGAAATTAAAAGAGTCCTTCAAGAAAAAGATTAAAAATGCCAAATTTTTCATACAAAGCCCTAGATAATTTTGGAGTAACAGAAACAGGAGTTTTAATTGCAGATAATTTAAATGAAGCTCAAGAAGAATTAAAAAATAGACGTCTGATACCTATCTCAGTAAGAGAAGCTAGAAATAATTTTAATATTTCATTATTCAAAAGAATTTCTTCTTCAAAGCTCAGTTTAATTACGCGCCAACTTTCAACCCTTATTAATGGAGGCATCCCAGTTGATCAGGCTTTAGATTCTGTTTCTAAACAAATGGATTCACCATTCATCAAAGGTAAGCTTTTAAATATTTCTAATAAAGTTAAATCGGGTTTCAAACTTTCAGAGTCATTAGAAGATCATCCAGAAAGTTTCGATCGTCTTTATTGTTCGTTAGTAAGAGCTGGAGAAACGTCGGGGGACTTGGGAGCAGTATTAGAAAAAACTTCAGATTTTCTAGAGAGAAAATCAAAGATTACTCAAGATATCATTGGCGCTCTTGTCTATCCTTTTGTCTTATTCTCTATAGCGATTGTTGTAATCGTTTTGCTTTTATCATTTGTTGTTCCAGAGGTTGTAAGTCAATTTTCATCATTAAATAGGGACTTACCATTTATAACTAAGGCTCTCTTATTTTTATCATCGGTATTTACTAGCTATATTTTTTATTCGGTTATTATATTAAGTGGAATAGCTGGTTTTGTTTCAATAAGAATTATCGGCTATGAAAAATTTAAATCTAAACTGGATAGATTTTTATTATCAACTCCGATTATAAAAAATGCTTTAATTGATTCGGATTTATCAAGATTTACAAATTCTTTGAGTATCCTTAGGACAAGTAATATTTCCATCATAAATGCCTTAGAAATTTCAGCGGAAACAATCTCTAATAGTTATCTGCGCCAACAAATAAAGTCTATTACAAACAAAGTTGCTGAAGGAGAAACTCTTGCAGCTAGTTTGAGTAAAATTAATGCTATCCCCGCTTTAGTGACACAAATGATAGAAAATGGCGAAAGATCTGGACGACTAGAAGAAATGTTGGAAAAAGTTTCAACATATTTAGAAAATAAATTTCAAAACTCTACAAAAATAACTATGAATTTACTCGAGCCTTTAATTGTTGTTTTTTTAGGACTTTTTGTAGCTCTTATCGTGTTGGCAATACTGTTACCATTGATACAACTAAACACTTTAACTATTAACTAAGATTATGAAAAAAAACTTAACAAAAAAATTAAAAGGTTTCAGCTTGATTGAAATCCTTGTGGTGCTAATGATAATTGGTTTGCTTACAGCAGTTGTGGCTATCAATGTTTTGCCTAGTCAGGACAGAGCGAGAGCCGATAAAGCGTTAGCTGATATTAGAATTTACGAACAAGCTTTAGAACTTTATCGTCTTGATATGTTCTCTTATCCAACCAATGATGAGGGTTTAAAAGCTTTAATTGAAGCACCTTCTAATCATCGATTTAAAAATAGATACAGACAGGGCGGTTATATAAGAAAACTAGAAAAAGACCCTTGGGGAAATGATTACCAATACAAAAGACCTGGAGATAATGGCCAAGTAGATTTATTTTCTTTTGGAGCAGACGGTCAGCAAGGTGGTGAAGGAATGGATCAAGATATAGGAAATTGGAACTAATGAAAGGCTTTACATTGGTTGAAGTATTGATTTCGTTATTCATCCTATCGTTGGTAGCAGTAACTGGAATTACTTCAATCTCATACAGCACAAAGACTATTTCTTCTTTAAGCGATGATTTTTATCGAGCAACTTTAGCTGAAAATATAATTATCAAATCGTATTTTGATGAAAATTTTTTGACTAATAATCTTTTATCTCAGAGAGAGACATTCATGGGATATCCATATATTTGGAACAGAAAAATCTCTGTAGATCCAGAACAAAACTCTTTAAATATCGAGGTTGAAGTTATTTCCGAGGTAACTTCTAAAACTTCAAAATTAGAAATTTATAAAGCAATCAATGACTAACTTAAAAGGTTACACCTTAGTTGAGGTTTTAATAGTAATGTCATTATTTTCTTTGATAAGTTTACTTTCACTATCTTTTTTAAATACTTCAGTCTCATCTTCAATAGGAATAACCTCAAAATCAAAACTTTTGAATCAACTTTCTGTTTTTAGTGAAGTATTAGAAGATGATTTATTCCACGTTGCCAAACAATTTCCTCGCTCCGACGAAACCAATCAGTTTCCAAGCTTTTTTAAATTAAATAATAATTTTCAAGAAGGTGAGGCTATTCTTGAATTTGTGAGAAGCTCTTCTTCAGATGGCGTAGATGAACTAGGAGCCATAAACAAGGTTATGTATAAGGTGGAAGATAATATTTTATACAGAAATTTTTCACCGTATTTAAATGCGCCCTATGAAAAGCAAGCATTAGCAATAATATCTGATCTTGAAGAATTGGAAATCAAAGTTTTATTTGATAGAAATGAATATCTTACTTGGCCACCATTTAATGAAGCAGATTTAAAAATTTACCCAACATTGATGGAAATAAACATTAAATTTAGCGACGGAAACTTTGAAAAAATATTGTTTATAAGTGGAGATGATTTTGTTGGATAAAAAATTCAAGGGCGCTGCTTTAATAATGGCTCTCTTTGTAACAGCGATTATTGCTTCCGTTAGTGCGGGACTTTTTTCAATGGTTTCAATGAATATTGAGAATGAAAAAAACATGCTCAGTGAACAGCAGGCAATTGTTACAACCTTAAGTTTAGAGTCATTTACAAAAAAATATTTAACTCAGAAAGAAAATAGAACTAATTTAGTTTTAACCGCAAATAACTTTAATCAAAAAAGCCCAATTAATTTACCTTTGGAAAGAGGAAATTTAGAAGCAAATATCGTGGATATGGGCCAATGTTTTAATTTAAATTCTTTAATTCTAATTTCTGCTACTGGTGAAGAAATTGCTAATACTGATAATTTAGATTTCTTTAAAAATCTCATGAAAAGTTTATTTATAGAAGAACAAAAAATTGAAGAGATTACTCCTGCGATAGTTGATTGGTTAGATAAAGATTCTTTTCCTGATACTTATTTGGGTGTTGAAGATGATTTTTACAAAAACGAAAAAATTTCAAGACTTTCTTCAAATCAATTCTTCTATGACATAACTGAATTACGAGATATTAAGGGAGTCACAGAAGAAATTTTTCAGAAGCTTAAACCTTATGTTTGCGTAATTAATTCTTTAAATACTAAGATTAATATTAATTCTCTTAATCCTTTTTATCCAAACATTTTAGTTGCTTTAAGTTCAAATACTCTTAGTGATCTAGAAGCAAGAAATATTCTCAATAACAAGCCTTTGGCAGGATATTCATCTGTAACTAATTTTCTTAATTTGCCTGAAATTAAGACTTCTTTTTCAAGTAAGTTTTCAAAAGCAAATTTGGTTTTAGAAACTAATTACTTTATTTTGAATACAAATATAAAAATAGACGATAAAGATTTTCATATAAAAAGTCATATTTATTATTCTAATGAGTCTCCAAAAGTCATTCGAAGAAAGTTAGGAGAATACTTGTGAGTAGTAAAAAGATAAATTTTTACGATGAAAATTTTAAAATAATTCATTCAACTGATGTCGAACTAGAAAAAAAATCTACAGAATTGCTTGGAGACAAAGACGATATAGCTATCCTTCTTTCAACCGACTTTTCTTTCTATAAGTTTGATCTCCCAAAAACATCTCAAAGAAATTTAAATAAGGCCATTCCTTTTATGTTGGGGGAAGAACTTCTAGGTGATATTAAAGATTATTTTTGGATTCACGATTCTATCAATGGAATAGTAGGAACAATTGAGCATGAGAATATTAAATCTATAAAAAATAGTTTAAAGCATGATGAAAGCATATTAATTCCTATTCAAGCATTATCTAGTTCTAAACAAAACTTGTTAGTTATTTTTCAAGATAAAGCTTTTATTTCTTTAAAAGATAATTGGTTCTGGCTAGCGGATAGAAAATCCATCACTAACACTTTGGATTTAATTATTTCAAGATATGAAATAAACAATCTTGAAGTTTGGTCTGTAAAAAAAGATATTCAATTACCTCAACTTACAATTGATTTGGAAACAAAGACATTTTCTTCAGAGTTAGAATTGCTGAAGAGTTTTGCTGAAATACTAAATCTTCATAAGCCTTTTAATTTTTTTGTTAAAGAATATGAAAAAAAAATAGATTGGTTCTCTTTATTTTCTAGATATAAATTTTATGTTTATTCTGCTTTAGGTCTTTTTGCTATTTTTTTTGCTTCAGCAATCATTCAATTTTCTTATTTGAGTATTTCAAATAGTCTTCTCAAAGATAAAATAATGGATACTTTTAAAGAAAAATTTCCATCTGAAACACTTGAGTCAGATCTCATCAGCCAGGTAAACGGTTTAATCAATCAGGGCCAAATAGACTATTCAGCTTTAAATGCTATTAGTATTATTTCGGATGCAGTTAGCAGCAGTGAAAATATAATTTTAGTATCAATTGGCTATGAACAAACAAGATTTATAATTGAAGTCCAGACGAATTCTTATGATCAGCTGCAAGACTACGTAGATTTAGTAAATTCGTTAGGTCTGGAAGTAAATTTAGGGGCTTCAAGAAGAGTGAATAATTTTATTCAAGGAGAAATAAGTATCAATGGTTTTTAAAATAAATAAATTATCAAATCGCGAACAAGGTTTGTTGTTAATTTTAGTTGCCCTTATTTTTTTAGGTTCTTTGAGTTATTTTATTAATTATTTAAATAATGAAAATAAATCTTTAGAAAAAGAAAATCAAAATATAATTAGTCGTCTAAATTATATCGAATCAATTCCAGCTACTGTTGCTGCTAATCGAAAACTCTACTCTGACAATATTTCTATTTTGGTAAACTCTACTTCCAAAGAAAAAAATATTTTGATTGATAGAACACAACCCCTTAATGATAATTCCATGATGATTTGGGTTAATGAAGTCAACTTTGTTGATTTGTATAACTGGATGATTGACATGGGAGAACAAGGAGGGCAAATAGAAAAAATGAATATTAGAAAAACCAAGCAGAATAAGGTGAACGCCCAGCTTTCAATAGTTTTAAAAATAAATTGAAAAAATTCATTCTAATTTCATTTACATTAATTGTATTAATCGTAAGCGTAACCTTAATTCGACTGCCATTAAATCTAATAGCTCCGACAATTAATAATTTATTTCCTCAAGTTACTTACACAAGTATCGAAGGAACTATATGGTCAGGGAAAATTAAAAATCTTTCTTTTGCTGATGAGTTCATAGGCAGTTTTAATACTCAATTTAATTTGAGAAATTTATCTTTTTTAATTGATGAGAGAGGCCTCTTCGTTGAAGGCAATATTAATTTAATCTCAACGTTTATTAAAAACCAAGCTTCATTAGAAGCTATAAACTTTAATCTAAATTCAAAAAGATTTTTAAGAAAAGTACCTGTTTTATCTTCTATTTCAGGAAAAGATATTTCAATCTCTTTCGATATTAATGGTTGTTATTTCTCCCAAGGAGAAGTTTCAGCAGCTCTAAGAAAAACCAATAAATTAGATCAATTGTCTGAAGCAAAACTTGTTGGAACCATATCGTGTGAAAACCAAAAAATGCTTGGTTCTTTTTATGCGGTTCCCAAAGACGATGTCTTAAAAGGTACTTTTGAGTTAGATAAAGAATTAAATTACGTTGTCATAGCAAATTCAAAAAGATTATTTGCTAAAATCTCTTCTTTTTTTGAAAGTGGTTTTACATCCAGTCCAGATGTTAAACTCAGAGGAAATTTATTCGATTTTTTTTAGATTATATGTTGATAGGTAAAAATCCTCTTAATGAGGCTCCTGAATGGTTTTTAAAAAATATTTCTGACTTGCCAGAAGTTCATTCTGTGTCAGTCAACAATTCAGAAGTTAAATATTTCCAATGGGGCGACAAAAACAAAAAACCCTTGTTATTGCTGCATGGCTACAATGCCCATTCGCATTGGTGGGACCACATTGCACCATCTTTAACAGAAAATCATTGTGTTGTTGCGCTAGATTTTTCAGGCATGGGGGACAGTGATAGAAGAGGGGAGTATTCTCAAGAAGTGTATGCCGATGATATTAAAGGAGTAATTGATGATATGTCTTGGGAAAGTTGTACTTGCATAGCGCATAGCATGGGAGGCTCTGTTGCAACTCTAGCCTCTTCGATTTATCCAACTATTTTTAATCATCTAATTCTATTAGATTCTATGGTTGTAATTCCTCCAACCGTTGCTGAAAGAATGTCTTCAAATAGACCTTCTGCAAGATTAGCAGTAGCTAGTCCTGACTTAGAAACAGCGATAGCTAGATTTAGGTTGATGCCTTCTCAACCTTGTAAAGATTATGTTCTTCGTCATGTAGCTGAAACATCTTATAAAGAAACTCCAGAAGGTTGGTATTTAAAATCTGATCCCCTAATTCCTAACAGTTACAAATATAACGATCTTCATGATGCTTTCACAAAAATTTCGTGTTCGCTTGATTTAATTTACGGACAAGCAAGTCAATTAGTAACTCCTGAGGTTTTGGAATATATGAGTTATGTGGGGAATTTAGAGGAAAAAAATATTCACTGTCTTGCTGGAGCAATGCATCATCTTTTTTTAGATATGCCAGAAGAGTTTGTAAATTTAATTATTAATGTATTGAAACGATGACTAAGCCAATCGTAGAGGGATTTTGTAATCCTGAATTTACCGAGTTAGAAAAAATTTTTTCTAAAGCGATACAGTCTGGCTTTGATGATGGAGCAGGCTTTTCTTTGGAAGTAGAAGGCAAAGAAGTCTTAAACCTTTGGGGAGGTTATTCTGATTCAGCCCATCAAAAGATTTGGAAACAAGATACCTTAGTCAATGTCTTTTCTGTAACGAAAGCAATGACATCTACTTGTGCTTTACAACTAATTGAATCTGGAAAGTTAAATCCAGATGCTTTAGTTTCAGATTATTGGCCGGAATATGCTTGTGAAGGAAAAGAAGCTACTAAAGTTATTGACTTTTTAACTCATAGAGCAGGAATGTTTGGTTTCCAAAAACCTCTGCCACAGGATTCATGGGAAGATTGGGATATGATTGTGAATCGTTTAGCCTCGCAAAAACCAATTAGAGAGCCTGGATCAACCCAAGGTTATCATGCAGTAACTTTCGGCTATCTTGTTGGAGAATTAGTAAGACGCATTGATGGAAGAACTTTAGGAAACTATTTCAAAGAAGAAATAGCAGATAAGTTTGATATAGATTTTATTATTGGTTTAAACGAAGAAGACATAATTAGATGTGCTGATTTACTCCTATTATCCGGAAAACCAAACTTGCTAATTCAATTAATATTAGCCTTACCAAATTGGCTTCTTCCTGAACAAATTAAAATAGTTAAGCAGACTTTGAAAAGTAAAGAGTACGCAAAAGCTTTTTTAGAAATAATGGACAACGATGAAAGTGAAAAACTTCCAATGGATTATCCCAACTCTAATTCCTGGCGTAAGGCAGAAATACCCGCAGCTAATGGACATGGTACAGCGTCTGGAATATCTAAATTCTTCGGCATATTAGCCAATGGAGGTTCAAGAGACGGAAAATCTATGCTATCAGATGAAACAATCTCTCAGGCAACAACTGTAAAAACCTCAGGACCAGATGTAGTTCTTTTTCAAGCTCCTTATAAATTTGGGCTTGGGTATCAATTAGACGCACCTTTTTCTCCTATAGGAATGAAAGAGGGTATGTTTGGACACACTGGTATTGCTGGAGCTACAGGTTTTGCTGATTTAAATAAAAAAGTTGGCTTTGGTTTTATAAATAATAGACAACATTCATTGGGCAAGCTTTATAAAACTTCTAACAGTCTCGCAAAAAAACTTTACGAAATTCTGTAAACAGTTTTAATGATCGTAGAACCTTACTTTTACTTAATTGCTATTTTTTCTGTTTTTCTCCATGGGATGGGTAAGGGCGGATTTATTGGAGCAGGGTCTTTTGGATCTTTGTTAGCAATTCCTATGCTTTCTATCTTCATCCCACCTTTTCAAGCCATAGCAATTTTGCTTTTACCATTGATCTTCATGGATATTGTTACTGTATGGAGGTATCGATGGATGTGGGATTTAAAAATATTAAAATTCATTATTCCTTTAGCCTTTGTTGGAATTATCCTAGGAACTCTTTCCTTTAGTTATCTGACAGAAAACAGTATAAGAGTAATCATCGGCTTAATGGCTGTCATTTTTTGTTTAGATTATTACTTAAGAAATAATTCTTCTGAACCAAAAAAACCATCTGTTTTAGGATCTTATTTTTGGCCATCTTTATCTGGCTTCACTAGCTTTTCAATTCATGCAGGCGGCATACCTCTTAGTTTTTATTTACTCCCTATGAGATTAGATAGAAGAATTTATGTGGCTACTGCAGGCCTTTTTTATCTATCTATAAATATTTTTAAAATTTTTCCATATGCCTACTTAGGCCAAATGAATTTTACTAATATTTATACATCTCTATTGTTATTACCTTTAGCGCCATTGGGAGTTTTCGCCGGAGCTTTCTTAGTAAATAAAATAAATCAAGATTGGTTCTATCGAATAGGTTATTTTTGTACGCTTATCGCTGGATTAAAGTTAGTTTATGATGGTATCCAAGGATATCTATCATGACTAAATTAAGTGTAAATATTAATAAAATAGCTTTGATAAGAAATTCTAGAAAGGGCAACAATCCTTCTCTTGAAGATTTTTCTCTTAAAATTATAGAAGCCGGAGCTCACGGTATTACAGTTCATCCCAGACCAGATCAAAGGCATATTAGACCTGAAGACTTATCTGATTTATCAGAGATAACAAAAAAACATAAAGTAGAATTTAATATCGAGGGTAATCCATATGAAGAAAGATTGGATGATTATCCTGGTTTTTTAAACTTAATTGATTCAATTAACCCTGATCAATGTACTTTAGTTCCAGATGATTCTTCTCAATTAACATCTGATCACGGATGGAACATAAATTCTGAACATAATAAATTATCGACGGTTTTAGGCTTTTTAAGGCAAAGTAAAATTAGAAGCAGCATTTTCGTTGATCCTGATAAATCTCAACTGGATGCTGCAAAAGATATTGGGGTAGATAGAGTAGAACTCTATACAGGACCTTTTGCAGAAGCTTTTATAAAAAATGATGAAAAAACTTTATCAACATATCAAGAAGCAATAAGTTATGCCAATGATATATCTTTGGAGTTAAATGCAGGTCATGACTTAAATTTAGATAATCTGGCTTTATTACTAAGTTATGGCGATATAAAGGAAGTATCCATTGGTCATGGTTTAATAACAGAAGCTTTAATATACGGAATAGAGAATACTATTGAAAAATATATTAAAATAATCTCATGAATGTAGAAGAAAAAATAAAATCGCAAATTTCAGATAATAAAATACTTTTGTATATGAAAGGCTCTCCTGATCAGCCTCAATGTGGCTTTTCCCAAAGAGCTACCCAAGTGCTTATGGCATGCGGAAAAGAATTTGCCTTTGTCGATATTTTAACTAATCCTGAGATTAGAGAAACTTTACCCATAGTTTCAAATTGGCCTACTTTTCCTCAACTATATGTAAAAGGAGAATTAATTGGCGGCAGTGATATTATCTTCGAAATGTATCAAAACGGTGAAATGCAAGAATTGATCGATTCTGTAGAAGATTAATTGTTTCATTTATAATTTAAAATCGAACCCAAATACGAAAGAAAAGTCTGCTGAAGAATTAACCTTTAAGTCTTCGGAAAATCCAAAACTAAAATATTTATTTTTTGCATATTCATAAGAAGCACCTAGTCCAATTAAATAATATATATCTCCTAAAGCTTCTAGATTTGATTTATAAAATGGCTCAAATATTTCTAGATTAAATTTATAAACCAGAGGATTTGATATTTTTTCTGACAAAAAATATTCAGGTTTCCATGAGACTAAAAGTTTTGTAAAGAGGGTTAGATTCTCTTCTTTTAAAAAAGAATTATTTTTTTCATTAAATAATGATATTCCAAGTAAGGAATTTATAACTACATTATCGATTTTATTATTTTTTAAATTAAAAGAAATTCGTCCGTCAATTATGTTATTTCCAAATTTTTTATTTTTACTTCCAGATGGCAAGTCAATTGTAGATATTAAATAGAATCTATTATCCTTTAGATTAAAAAAATTATACTTTGAGGATATTTGTATATCTCCTACTCCGGAATAACTATCCTTTATCAAAGAAATGCGCGTTTCATCTTCTAAAGAAAATTGTAATTGGTTATTTTCAAAATATATTCTTGAGCCATCTGAAAGGCCTAATAAGTCATGCCACTGATTTATAGAATTATCTAAAAAACCTTTGTTGAGACTATAAAAAGGAACTTTTATTTCAAACCCAAGTACGTCGGATACTTTTCTATAATAATTAACAGATAACTGAACAATTTCTCCGTCTAAAATTAATTTTTGACTATTTCCTATCTCTTTTACTGCGTAAGAACTATTTTGAATATTTATGCTCAAATTATTTTGATTTTGGTGAGATGCCAAAATTTTATTATCAAAATTTGAAAATTGAATCGTAAAAGGATTGAGCGTTGGAAATTCAATAGGCGCATACAAATCAGCTAAAAGAGATAAGCTAAAAAGTAAGAAAAATGTAAAATGTAATTTGTTAATAAAACTATTTTATTCTTTAATCAAATTTATTAAAAATTGTAAATGAAAAAAGTTATTCTGGCTTATTCTGGTGGATTAGATACTTCTGTTATTTTGAAATGGCTTCAAGAAGAAAAAAATCTTGAGGTTGTTACTTATACAGCTGATCTTGGCCAAGGCGATATATCAGACGATCTTGAAGAAAAAGCTAAAAATCTTGGCGCTGATAAGGTTGTTGTTGAGGATTTATCAGAAGAATTTATATCGGAGTATGTTTTTCCTATGTTTCGATGCAACACTATTTTTGAAGGCGAGTATCTTCTTGGAACTGCAATAGCTAGACCTTTAATTGCCAAGAAGTTAGTTGAAATTGGTAAGCAAGAAGGAACAAATATTATTTGTCATGGCGCAACAGGCAAAGGAAATGATCAAATAAGATTTGAAATTGGCGCTCATGCACTAAATTCAAATATAGAGGTAATTGCTCCTTGGAGAGAATGGGATATGACTTCAAGGACTGATTTAATGTCTTATTGTAAAAATAACCAAATTCCTATGGCGGCTTCCAAAGCTGAAGAGCCTCCTTTTTCTATGGATGAAAATTTATTACATATTTCATATGAAGGCGGTATTTTAGAAGATCTTAAAAATCCACCTCCCGAAGATATGTGGCTTAATGTTAAATCTTTAGAGGATGCATCTGAAAAACCAGATGAAGTGACTATTGAATTTTATGAAGGAAATCCAATTTCACTCAATAGTAAAAAACTATCTCCTGCCAATTTATTTAGAGGATTAAATGATTTAGGGAGTAAGCATGGTATCGGTAGAATAGATATTGTTGAGTCTAGAGTAACAGGAATGAAATCAAGAGGGTGTTATGAAACTCCTGGGGGAACTATTTTACTCAAGGCTAGAAGAGCAATGGAATCATTATGTTTATCAGGCTCAGAAATTAAAGAGAAAGATAAGTTAGTTCCTGACTATGCAGCATTAATTTATGAAGGTTTATGGTGGAGCAATAAAAGATTAGAACTTCAAAAAAATATAGATGAAATTTCAAAAAAAGTGACGGGGCAGGTTTCCTTAAAACTTTACAAAGGAAATGTAATTTCTCTTGGCAAAGAGAGTGCTAATTCTCTATATGATGAGAATAAAGCAAGTTTTGAAGAACAGGGCGGATTTTCTAATGAGGACATGAAAAATCACATTGAAAGAAATATTTTAGACTTTGATGCTTGATAGGCTATTCAAACAAGCTTAATTTTTCAATATCTTTAATCTTTCTAGCCATATTTAATATGGTTTTACCTGGACCGGCATCAATCATTAATGATAAGCCATTAGTTACTAAATAATTTATAGATTCTCGCCACCTTACAGTATTTGTTAACTGATTAACTAAACTTTCTTTTATTACTTCTACATTAGTTGTTGGTTTAGCAAGAACATTTGGAATCACAGGAATAGAAGGCTCTTTAAATTCTACTTCGTTAAGTAGGGTTGTTAATTTATCTTGAGCTTCTTTAAGCAGATAACAATGAGATGGTACTGACATTTGTACCATTTGTGTTTTAACTCTTTTATAGTCATTAACTTCAATATAATTTTTACAAGCTTCTATTGCGACATTTTTACCTGCTAAAACAGATACACCGTCAGCGTTATCTGTTGAAAAATTTATTCTTTCTTCATCATTATTAATTACATCAATCATTTTATAAACATCAGAAATTGGCATATTTAATACAACCAACATTCCTGCTGTTCCTTCAGGCACAGCGCTTTGCATTAATTTTCCTCGATGATTGACTAACGTCACTGCATCAGAGAGTTGCAAACAACCTGTGTAAACGAGTGCAGAATATTCACCAAGAGATAAACCTGCAGTTATTTCAATTTTTTGATCAATTTTAATAAATTTTGAAATCAGTATGCTGCTAACCAAGATTGATGGTTGAGCAAACTCAGTAAGATTTATTTTATTTTCTGGATCCTCTACTAATAATTCTAGTAAATCAAAGTTCAAGGAACTAGAGATTTCATTAACCATATCTTTTGCAGAAGAATTATTTTCAAATAAGTCATTTAGCATGCCGACCTTTTGGACGCCCTGACCCGGAAATAATAGGGCGTTCATACTTTTAATGAGAAATTGTCTTCTAAAGACTCAATCATATTAGAAACCTCGGAGTTATCACTTACTCCACCGTAGGTATATTTATCCGGTCTTACTAGAATAGTTGAATATTTATTAAATACTTCATCAAGCCTGCCTTCAGCATCATCTTCTGAACCAATAACTATTATTTTTATATCAAGAGTGTTAGAAATTAATTTAGCTTTTTCTGAAAGGTCCAAATCTTGATCTTTAGTAATTAATGCAAAGTTTGATTCAATTATATTATCCAATAGAATTTTCTTATTTTCTCTTTTTAATAAAGGTTGAGGAACAGGAACTCCTGAAATCATATCTTGGGGATCGCTATAAATTCCTGAGGGGATATGAGGGAAGTTAACATCATAACTAGGACCTTTAGGTTCATATTCCTTTCCCTCAGCCGATGCACAAAATCCTTCAATTACCTGACCGATTGTTACAGTTTGTGCCACAGTCCATTTTGCATGTGAATGTCTTTCTTTTTGGTAAGTTTCTAAAATATTTTTACTTGCTTTACCTTTAAGGAAAAGATCAATTTTCCAAGCAATATTTGCGATATCTTTGATGCCAGTTCCCATCCCAGCACCCATAAATGGCGGCATTTGATGGGCCGCATCTCCGGCAATTAAAATATTTTCTTTCCTCCAATTTTTAGCAATACAAGCATGAAAAGAATAAACTTGAGCTCTTTCTAAAACAGCATTGCTCTCATTCACCCAAGGAGAAAGAAGTTCCCAGACTTTTTCATCCTTTTCTAAATCTTCTGATTTTTCACCTGGCATCATTTTAAATTCAAACCTCAGATGTCCTCTTCTTCCAGGAACATAAGTTCCAGGTCTTTTTGGATCACATACTTGCATTGCATCATTTTTAGGAATATTTACCTTTTGGGTAAGATGAGCATCAATTACCAACCATTCTTGGTTGTATTCAAGGTCATCCAAAGTTACTTGTAGTTTTTTTCTTACTGAGCTGCTTGCACCATCACAGCCTATAAGAAATTTTGCTTTATATTCTTCAGTATCATTTGAAGTTTTACACTGAAGAGTTACACCATTCTCATCATCTTTAAAATCTAAAAGTTCAGTTCCTTCTTTAATAGCTACATTTTCTATTGCTTCAACAGAAGAGCGAATAAATCCTTCTAACTCAGGTTGATAAAATAAAATTTGATTTGGCCATCCCATAGCTGAAACACCAATGGGCTGGTCTATTGTTTGTATCGGTTTTAATTTAGCATCACTAAAGTGAACCCTATGAACTTCATTAGAATTTTCAACAACTTTTTCAGCTATTCCTAGCCTGTCAAAGGTTCGCAATTGTTCACCATCCGTATTTATTGCTCTAGCAGTAGGTGAAGGTCCGGAATTTTTTTCAATTACTAATACTTTGTGACCTAACTTACCCATTAATCCCGCAAAGGTTGAGCCAACGGGACCATATCCACAAATTGCTATATCAAATTGTTCCATAATCAAGCATAAAAAAAATAAAAAATCATTATAATGGTTTTTACGAATTTAAGGAGATAACAGTGGAACCAATTATTAAAGTTAAAGATGTTCAATATTGCACGTTGCAATGTCCTGATTTAGATATTCAAGAACAGTTTCTTATTCACTTTGGAATGCATACAGTAGAAAAAACTGATGAAATGTTATTGATGAAAGGGGATGGTACTCAGCCTTTTCTTGAAAAAATTATAAAAGGCGAAAAAAAATTCATCAGCAATGCATTTGTAGCATCTTCAATGGATGATCTCGAGAAAATTAGTCAGGCAGATTCATTTGGCGACATTGAAGAACTCTCTACTCCAGGAGGGGGATATGTTTCAAAAGGAAAGGATTTAGATGGTTTTGGGGTAGAAGTAGTTTTTGGTATTCAAGAACTTGAAAAAGAATCCGCTGAGACGATCCCTACAAATGAAGGAAGAAAGGTTAATCGAATGAATCAAATGAAAAGATTTTTAAAGGGTTCTTACCCAAGAATATTGAGATTTGCCCACTGTGGATTAAATGCTGTTGATCCTCAAGCTTCTTTTGATTGGTATCAAAACCATATAGGCTTAATTGCTTCAGATAAGCTATTTTTGGGCGACCCCAAAGATCCAAACTCTCCTCTACAGGGAATTTTTTCCAGATTAGACAAGGGTTCTGAACCTGCAGATCATCATACAATTTTCTTTTTATCTGCTCCCATGCTCTCAGAAGGAAAGCCTGTTATGAATCATGTTTCTTTTGAAATGTTCAATATAGATGATGTATTTACAGGAAATGAAATGCTTGAATCCAAAAAAGAAGAATTTAATTACTTCCAAGAATGGGGTATTGGCAGACACTACCAAGGAAGCCAGCTTTTTGATTATTGGAGAAATCCTTTTGGCCAAACTCATGAACATCAAACTGATGGAGATATGTTCGATAATACTTTCCCTACTAGAGAATTGAATGTAATTACTGATGAAGCTGGATTAGGTAAAGAGCCTGCTGAGTCTCAATGGGGACCATCCATTAGCAATACTTTTGGTGATGCTAATAACGGGTAAAAATGGATCTTGGTATTTCTGATAAAAAAGCAATAATCTGTGCTTCTAGCAGAGGCTTAGGCAAAGCTTGTGCATATGATCTCGCAAAAGAGGGCGTAGAAATATTTATCAACGGAACTAACCAAGAAAATTTAGATAAAACAGAATTAGAATTTAAGAATAATGGTTTTAAAGTTAAGTCTGTTCTTGGTCCTATGGAAGATCCTTCGACTAGAGAAGCTCTACTCGACTTATGTCCTGACCCTGATATTTTAATAAATAATAGTGGTGGACCTCCACCAGGAAATTTCTTTGATTGGAGTGAAGAAGATTTCTTATCGGCAATAAAATCAAATTTCACTCAATCAGCTCTTTTAATGCAGGCTGTTATTCCAAAAATGAAAGAGAAAAATTTTGGCAGAATTGTGAATATAACTTCTGCAATGGTAAAAAATCCTCATTTAATTATGGGACTTTCTACTTCAGCTCGATCAGGTTTACATGGATTATCTAAAGCATTATCAAGAGAGGTAGCTCAATTTAATATAACCATCAATAATTTATTACCTGAAAGAATTGATACCGACAGGCAAACTCAGATTTTAAATTTTCAAGCAAAGTTATCTGATATATCTTACGAAGAATCTAGAAAAGAACTTGAAGATTCTTTGACAGCAAAAAGGATGGGAACCGTAGAAGAATTCTCAGGCATTTGTACTTTTTTATGTTCAAAACAAGCAGCTTATATTTCAGGTCAAAATATTTCTGTTGATGGCGGGAACTCTACTAATCTTATTTAACACCTAATTTTTCTTGCAAACCTTTGTTTGAAGTTGTGTATCCAAAAGGCACTCTCTTTCCAGGATTTATCCTTTTATACGCTTCTTGTACAGCAATCGTTGTTTCATGAAAACCGCATAAAATTAAATCTAATTTTCCTGGATAGGTATTTATATCACCAACAGCAAAAATACCTTCTTTATTAGTTTGGTAATTTTCTGTATCTACCGATATTTTTTTTCCATCTAGATCTATGCCCCATTCTAGAATGGGTCCTAATTGTTTATTTAATCCAAAAAAGAATAAAGACTCATCGCACTTAAGAATTTCATCTTCTTTTGTTTCAAAATGCATTAACTCCAGACCTTCAAAAGAGGAATCCCCAACGATAGATTTAATAACGTATGGAATTTTTAGTTCAATTGCACCTGTGTCTACTAAATTCCTCATCTGTTTCTCAGTATGTTCAGCTCCTCTAAAATCATCTCTTCGATGAACAAGATATATTTTCTTGGCAATTTTTGATAATTCTACAGACCAATCCAGGGCACTATCTCCTCCACCAAAAATTGCTATTTCTTTGTCTGCATATTTGTTTTTGTCCTTAATAGAGTAATCAACTCCATTAGCGAGAAATTTATCTGGTTCTTCTACAGGAGGTTTTCTTGGCTCAAAGGCTCCAGCTCCAGCGGCTATAAAAACATTTTTAGCTTTAAATTCTATTTTTTCACTTGTTATTACCTTCCAATAATTATCTGGAAGCTCTTCTAGCAAGTCTACTCTTTGATTTAAATGAGTCTGATAATCAAAAGGTTTGATTTGTTCTAATAAGGCATCTACGTGTTCTTTTCCAGTTTGATTTGCAACACCAGGAATATCGTAGATAGGTTTTTCGGGATAGAGTTCAATACATTGGCCTCCAACTTTATCTAGATTATCAATTAAATGACAATTTAAGCCCAGCAAGCCAGCTTCAAATACTGTAAATAAACCTACAGGACCTGCACCAATAATCACTATGTCTGTTTCTATAATTTTTGTCATTAACTTACTCTCATACCTGGAGTAGCATTCATATCAGGACTAATTAAATAAACGCCACTTTCTTCATCACTTGCCGCCAAAATCATTCCTTCAGACGTGCCAAATCTCATTTCTCTAGGTTTTAAATTATTTACACAAACTACCATTTTATTTAATAGGTTTTCTGAATCATAGTATTTTTTAATACCTGCAAAAACAGTTTTAGTACCAAGATTTCCTATATCTAATTTTAGCCTAACGAGCTTATCTGCTTCTTCAAGATCACTAACCTCAACAATTTTTGCCACTCTTAGATCAATTTTAAAGAAATCATCTATTGTTATTTCATCCATTAGTACTTGCCTCTTTTAAAAATTTTATTTTTTCATCCTCTATTCTCATCATCAAAGGTTTAAACTCTCGTATTTCATGATTCGTTAATTTTATCTCGATATTTTCTAAACTATCTTTAGGAATGTTTAGATAGTCTTTAATTTTAAATGCAGTATTGGGAATAATAGGTTCTAAGCAAATATTTAAAATTCTAAATAAATTTATTGCAGTGGAAGCGATTTTTATAACTTCTTTTTCATTTACATTTTCTTTTGCTAGTACCCATGGTTCATTATGATCTACATACTGATTTGCGATATCCGCTAGCTTCATAATTCTTTTGCAAGCATTTGAATAATTCAAATCTTTAAAATCTTCATAAATATCTTTCGCTTCCGATATATATTTATCAACCAATTCATCTTCTAGGTTATTGCCTAATTTATTTCCTCTTATCTTTAAAAACTTTTGAACCCTACTAGCTATATTTATAAATTTCCCCACTAGGTCTGTATTAACCTTTTTTTGAAGGTCATCTAAATTTAAATCAATATCATCAATTTTATTTGTTAGTTTAGATGCTAAATAATATCTTAAGAAATCAGATTCTAAAATTTCAGTATATTGATCTGCAAGGAGAAAATTTCCTTTGGATTTAGACATTTTATTTCCATTTAAGGTAAGAAAACCATGAACAAATACATTTGATGGTTTTTTAAAATTTGCTGCGTGGAGAAGAGCTGGCCAAAAAAGAGCATGAAAATTTAATATATCCTTGCCAATAAAATGAAAAATTTCAAAATTAGAATCTTCACCCCATAATGTTTCAGCTGTATCCTTGCTACCTATTTCCTTTAAATATTTTTCTAAAGTACCAATATAACCAATTGGTGCATCAAGCCAAACATAAAAAAATTTATCTTCAAATCCAGGAATTTTAAATCCAAAGTAAGGAGCATCTCTTGAAATATCCCAATCCATAAGGCCATCCTTAAACCATTCCTGTAGTTTATTGATTACGTTTTCATGTAAAGAAGATTTATCAATCCATGATTTTATTTCTTCTTCCAACTTGGTCAATGAAAAGAATAGATGTTCGCTTTCTTTTATTATTGGAGTTTTCTCTGAAAATACAGAAACAGGATTAATTAAATCAGTTGCCTCGTACTTAGCTCCACAAGCATCACAATTGTCTCCATATTGATTTTCTGCGTTACATTTTGGACATGTTCCCCGAACATATCGATCTGCTAAAAAGAGTTTTTTTTCTTCATCAAAAAGTTGTTTTATATTCTTCTTTTGAATATAACCATTTTCAAAGGCTCTGTTATAAATAAGTTCACTGTATTTTCTATTCTCTTCACTATGCGTCTGATAATAACAATCATGTAATACCTGAAAATTTTTCAATGTATTTTTGTGTTCAATCATATATTTTGAAACGAGTTCTTCTGGAGAAGTTTTTTCTTCTTCAGCTTTCATCATTATCGGAGTACCGTGAGCATCTGATGCACAGAGATAAATAACTTTATTTCCTAAGATTCTTTGAGATCTAACCCATATGTCAGTTTGAATGTGTTCAAGTAAATGACCAAAATGAAGTGGGCCGTTTGCGTAAGGCAACGCGCTAGTAACAATTAATTCTTTTTTTTTCTTTGTCATAGGAATAAGCTATCACCATGGAGAGAACTCATTTTAGCTTAAATGTAAAAAGTATTCTTTTGATTTTGTTTTTATCCATTAATGGATGCGCTACGACAAATAATTTTTCTGAAAATTATAATCCCGAAGACCCTTATGAAAAGAGCAATCGAAAGGTTTTTGAATTTAATAAGAAAGTAGATAAGATTTTTTTAAGGCCTGTAACTGACTTTTATGAGAAAGCTACACCAGAATTTGCACAAACTTCTATAACAAATTTTTTTGCTAATCTTGACGATATAAGAATATCCATAAATAGTCTTCTTCAAGGAAATGTTGTTAACGCAATGAGTGATATTACTCGCTTTTTTATTAATTCTATTTTTGGACTAGCTGGTTTTTTTGATGTTGCATCTGAAATTGGTTTAAAAAAACATAGCGAAGATTTTGGACAAACTTTAGGTAAGTGGGGGGCGAAGCCAGGACCATATTTAATGCTTCCTTTTCTTGGTCCGAGTAATGCTAGAGATGCTTTCACTTTTGTGGGAGACACGGCTTTAGCGCCAGCTATTTCTTTAGATGATAATGCAGCTAGACTTGGGTTAATTTCTCTAGATTTAATCAATACCTATTCAGCTTTTACAGGGATTGCAGACATTGAAAGCAAAGATGAATATGCCTTCTTAAGAGACGCCTACTTAGAAAGAAGAAAATATGAAATCAATAATGGACTTTCTGAAGAAGAGCTTTCAAATGACGAAGATTTTGAAGATTTTTAATTAATCTTCAAAAGCACTATAGACCATTGATTGCATTTGCATCCTTATTGGGTAATAACCAGATGGCATAAGTTGTGTCATTAAAATACAAATTAAATCCTCTTTTGGATCAATCCAAAAAAAAGTACTCGCAGCACCACCCCAATTATAAGTTCCGATGGAGCCAGAATTTTGGGTATCAGCTAAATCAATATTTACACCAAAGCCAAGCCCAAAACCGACCCCTTTGTATCTTATTTCGCTAAAACTTCCTTCAGAGCCCATTGTGACCATGTCTTGATTTTCCGGCAGATGATTGGAAGTCATCAATTCAATGGTTTTTCTAGATAAAATTCGCTTACCATTTAATGTCCCACCATTTAAAAGCATCTGACAAAAATTATAGTAATCTTCTGTAGTAGAAACTAATCCGCCACCCCCGGATAGATGCAATGGTAGGCTTGAATATCCACTTTTACTACTTCCAGTATCCTGGAGTTTTAAGTATTCCTTAGGCGTTCTTTCATAACAAGCTGCAAACCTCTTTATTTTATTTTTTTGAACAAAGAAACCAGTATCTTTCATTTTTAGTGGTTTAAAAATATTTTCAGAAAAATATTCATCAAGATTTTTACCGCTAAGAACCTCTATTAAGCGCCCACAGATATCCGTAGCTACACTATAATTCCATTTGTCTCCCGGACTAAATTCTAATGGAAGACTTGCGATAGATTTAGAAAAGTCTTCAAGATTGAGAGGTGGAAAACTAAAGTCAGTGTTGTCACCTTTTGGACCAGTCCAAACTTTCCTATAAGCGTGATCAATATTTGTTCGATAGTGAAAACCATATGTTAAGCCAGCAGTATGAGTTAATAAATCTCTTACGGTAATATCTCTATCTGCAGGTCGCGTCATAAAGTGAGGAAAGCTTCCTGAAACAAATACTCTAGGATTTTTAAATTCTGGTAGAAACTTGCTTACAGGATCGGCTAATTGAAACAAACCTTGTTCGAATAATTGCATTAATGCAACACTGGTTATTGGCTTAGTCATTGAATAAATTCTGAAAATAGTATCTTTTTCTATTTTCTTTTTATTTTCTAGGTCCCTTAGGCCGGTCGATTTAAAATGGACTATTTTTCCTTTTCTTGCTACCAAGGTCTGTATGCCAGCTAATTTTCCATTTTGAATATATTTCTCTTCAAAGAATTTCTCCATCGTCAACAATTTTGATTTAGAAATTCCACTTTTTTCTGGATTAGATATTTTCATTACTCTCCCTTGCGTTAATTTTTGCTTTGATAAAATCAGAATGTGCAACATAGATTAGATTCGAAACTTTTCTAATTATATGTTCTTCGTATTTATCAATGTTTCCATCCGCGTAAGCGATTTTCCACATCGATTCAATTAATTTTATTCTCTCTCCAGAATCAAGATTGTCATTAATATCTCTTGTAAAATCATATAAAGAGTTTGAGTCGTCAATATTTTTTTTTGATATTTCTATCAGTTCATCTATTTCATCCTCATCTATACTAAAATCTTTTATTAATGAATCTTTAAGAGTTACTAATTCACTTTCATCTAAGACTTCGTCTGCCATGCTAGTTTCTAACAATAAAGCAATACATGCTTTAATTGACGTTTTGTCATCTAATTCAGTTTCGTTAGATTCAGTTTCTTTAAAAATTTTCTTAAAAAAGTTCATGCTGCCCTTATTAAATTCTCATTAAGAATTCCCATTAAATTCTTTTTTAATATTTGATTGTTTTTTTCGTTTAAAAGCAAAATGCGAGCCTTTTTTGCATTTACTAAGCCTTTGAATAAATTGATCATATGGTGTTTTGATGTTTCTTGGTCTTTTTTGTTATCTATAGAGCTAATGTAATGAAACATCTCATCAACTATTTGGAATAAATCTTTTGGCATTTTTTTCGAATTATAATAAATCTTATCAACATCCATTAATTTGATTGGGTTTTCATATACTTCTCTTCCAACCATAATTCCTTTTAAATCTTTAAAATGCTCCTTAACATTATGAAAATTGCTGATTCCACCGTTTACAATGAAATCTAAATTTTTAAAATCACTATTTAATCTTAAAACTCTTTCATAATCTAAAGGAGGAATAGTTCTATTGTCTTTTGGCCCTAAACCCTTGAGAAGGGCTATTCTGGCATGCACGTAGAATGTTTTCACACCAACTTTTGAAAGTTCATATATAAAATTATCTAAATAGTTTTCAGTATCATAATCATCTACTCCCAATCTTATTTTGACAGTAACCTCTTTGTTTGTAGAAACCATCATTTCTTGCAAACAATTTTTAACGGTCAAAACATCTTTCATTAGGATTGCTCCAAAATTTCCTGATTGAACTTTTGGACTAGGACATCCCAGATTTAAATTAATCTCTGAATAATCATAAGCATTCGATGCAAGAGTAGCTTTTCCAAGTTCTTCAGGATTACTTCCTCCGAGTTGTAAAACAGTTGGATTAGAAACTTTTATATTAGATAGGAATCTTTCAGGACTATTCCTATTTATTGCATTTGCATGAACCATTTCTGTAAATAAAATTGCTTCTTTTGAAAATAGGCTGCACAAGAATCTAAAGTGCCTATCAGTTCTTCGCATCATCGGAGCAACACAAAAAGATCTATTCATTTTATAGAAAATAAATAACTGAAAGAACACCTACAACAGATAAAACAATCGTATAGGGAAGAGCCATTAAAACCATTCTCAAATATGAAAGTCCCAATAAAGGTGCAACCGAAGAAGTTAATAAAAATAGAAATGCTGCTTGACCATTCGGTGTAGCAACACTAGGAAGATTCGTTCCACTATTTATTGCAATTGCTAGTAAATCAAATTGATTTCTATTAATAGTACCGCTATCCAAAGCCTCTTTTACTTCACTTATATATATTGTTGCGACAAATACGTTGTCACTTATCATCGATAAAACTCCATTCACCATAAAAAATACTGGTATTTGTATTTCTTCTCTCAAGCTCAAAACATATGTTATTACTGGGGTAAACAAATGCTGATCGTGTATTACAGCCACTACAGCAAAAAAAACCACTAACAAAGCTGTAAACGGTAAAGCTTCCTCAAACGCTTTTCCTATCTTTGGCTCTTCGATGACGCCGTTAAATGCTGTAAGCAAAACGATAATCATAAGACCTATTAAACCAACAGCAGCCAATCCAAAAGCTAAGGAAAAGACAAGTACAATTGCTATCAAAGCTTGGGTAACTATTTTCATATTTTGAGAATCTGATCTATTTAAAGATTCTTCTTTATCAAAATCATAAAGAATTTTTCTTATATGATCTGGTAATTGAGTACCATAGGAGAATATCGATAACCTCTCAATAAAGTAACATGTAATCAAGCCAGCGATGAAGACTGGCAGAGATATTGGAAGCATCTTGATAAAGAACTCTACAAAAGACCACTCCGCAACACTTGCAATTAATAGATTTTGAGGCTCTCCAACAGTTGTTGCAACTCCTCCGAGCGCAGTACCAACAGCACCATGCATAAGAAGATTCCTTAAAAAACCCTTAAAAGTTTGAAATTCATCTGATGTCTCAGAAAAAGAATCTTCTTTAGAAGCAACATTTTTATAAACGTGATAAAAACCCGCAGCAACAGCAATTAAAACAGCCATTACTGTAAGTGCATCTAAAAAAGCTGAAAGAAAAGAAGCTGAAAAAACAAATAGAAGTGAAAGGGCTCTTTTATTTTTTATATTTATTAAAAGTTTAGTAAAAATAAACAAAAGAAAGTCTTTCATAAAGTAAATACCCGCAACCATAAAGACTAAAAGTAAAATAACTTTTAAATTGGCCTCTACTTCATAATAAATTTGCCCTGTATTTGTTAACCCCATCAAAATAGACTCAAGAGCAATTAGTCCTCCAGGTTGAAGGGGATAACATTTAATCGCCATGGCTAAGGTAAAAATAAATTCACCAAGAATAACCCAGCCCAGAATAAATCCAGCAGGAAGACCTATGGCGTCAAATAAAATGTATATAATCGGATTAGCGATCAAAAACAAAATAATGGTATTTTTATACCATTTTGGAGCTGCACCAAGAAAGTTGTTGTAAATAGAATTAATCATGGAGATATCATTTGTTTAACTTCGAACCTGCAAATTATATAGAAAACACGCCTAAAGATTCAGAATTTTTTATTTTATTTGAACAAAGCATACTTACCTTTTCTAATGAAAATTTTATTAGACCTATCAGCAGTGATGAACTAACTTGGTCTTATATTGAAGAAGAAGAAAGGCATTTTTTAGGCTTTTTAGATAAAAAGCCATGTTTTGTAATTTTGTCTAAAAATTCTAATTGTGAATTAGAGAATTCAATATTCGTAGACTTCAGATCAGCCTTGGGAAGAATGCCAGATCAGCTTTTTGATGTAATTGCTCGGTCAATCCAAATCATAAATTGGTCAAAAGACCATAAGTATTGTGGTTCTTGCGGAAATAAAATGGATCGTCATCTTTTGGAAAGGGCGATGGAGTGTAGTATTTGTAAAGGGCA
>VMHT01080191.1_pt1 | contig 25553 bp, 33 predicted proteins | sample 4693611 | NCBI WGS metagenome assembly VMHT01 (sample SAMN12280063, study PRJNA550983) | marine metagenome | isolation source: seawater sampled from same location over 5 years 0.02-0.2 micron viral filtrate | place: USA: collected off the coast of southern California halfway between the port... ...
AATAAATAATATATAACTATTTATAATATATAATATAATATATTTATAATTTATTTTAAATTATTTAAAACATTATTGTGAGGAATTATGTCTGATAGAGTAGAAATATTAGAAGAAAATCTTCTTAGAAAAGTTATTAGAAATATTATCAGAAAGAAGCTTAATGAGGCTGAGGCTAATGCTTCTTCTCCTGATGCTCCTTACGATATTACAGCAATGAACTTTTTGAGAACTTTGCTACAAAACATCATTCCTAAGATTGAGTCTTCTTACAAGTCTCTCACAACTTCAGAAGAGCAAAGAAACTCTTTCAGAGCACACATTCTCAATGGCGTAGATGACCTTCTTGCAACTGTGGATACCGACCCTGATGTTCCTGCATCTCCCGGCTCCTCTGTAAACGAAGAGATTGAAATTGCTGTGGGAGAAGATGAAGGTGCGCCCGATCTTCAGGACGAAGAAGGCTTCATTGATATTGTTGATGACGAACCAGAAACAGAAGAAGAAAGCGAAGAAGAGGCTTTCGGAAAAACTATCTCTGATAAGGAGCTAGACAACACTGGTCGTAATGCAGCATACGCTGCCTTCAAGGAAGTTTCAACACAAATCGAAAATACATATCAGAAGATTGATCCCGAGAGCACAGTCACTGCTGACAAGGTTCCAGAGATTGGTCGTGATGTTTCAGAGAGAAAAGTTTTCAAGACCTACCTTCTTAAGAACTTGGACCTTTACTTCAAGCGGTTTGAAGAAGAACTTCAGACTAACCCAGACGTTCCAGACATTGAGGTCTAATGTCTTGGAAGCGTAAGCGCAGGGTTTATTCAAAATATTCAGAATATTCGGTTTCTAAAAAACTTCGTAAAGAAGGTTTATCAAACGACGAGTTTGAGACGATGATGACTGCTCTTCCACTGGAAGATATTATCGCTCTCAAACTTGAACTTTCTGTAAAGCCTGCAAACAACAGACTATATTCTATTCCACTTTGGAAAACACTAAACACTGTAGTACAGGAAGCAGTATTCAAGTTTGCCTATTCCTGTTGTAGGACTCAAAAAGAAGCAATGGTTTTCTTGGGTCTTACTGAAATCCACTTCAACAAACTGAAGAGAAGATTTAAAATCGAAAGATTTTTTGAACAATAACATTATTTAAATACTATTTATATTCCACCAACCGTTGTTTTGACAACAAGGAGACGTGATGCTTGACTTTATCCGAAGTCCTGCGGGGACAACTGCCACTGAGTTTGGTTTACTTATGGCCATAATTATGCTTCCACTATTGACACTAATATATGAAATAGGTTATAATAAGGTAGCGATTATTAATTTACTAAATAACGCAATGCCAACAATCTAGGATGTAGTATGACAGAGGTAGAAATTTGTATGGTTTCAGGCGGGTTTGATCCAGTTCACAAGGGTCACATCCGCCTTATTTTACAGGCCGCAAAACATGGAGCGGTAATCGTGGTAGCAAACTCAGATGAGTGGCTAATGCGTAAGAAGGGCTATGTGTTTATGGACTTTGAACACAGAGCAGAAATCTTGTCAGCGATCAGAGGTGTTGTCAAGGTGGTATCCGTAGACGACAGCGACGGAACTGTTTGTGATGCTATTAGAAAGTATCGTCCTACCTACTTCGCTAACGGCGGAGACCGGGGCAAGGAAAACACTCCTGAGCAAGACGTCTGTGAAGAGCTTGGCGTGAAGATGCTTTGGGGTGTTGGTGGCGAAGATAAGGCTGCTGCTTCATCCGATTTGGTTAAGCGAATCAAGAATGACGAGTAAACTGGTTCACTTACCAAAGGGTACGATTATTTACGGGGCAAGTTCGGGCAATGAAGTTTTTTGTTCTCCGAACTTTCAAAACAAGACAGCTCTGCAACAAAATATTTCAGTTGAAGTTACGACTTTCGGAGAACTGAAAGATTATAAAGCAGTGCGTGTGACGACAAAAGACATAGGTCAAGGCGACTCAGACAGCTATGTTTTGGGATGGGTCAAAACAGAAGATATTAGTCTAAACGACTAATTACTTATACAAGCCAGAGGTAAACAATATGGCAAAAAAATCTTATGTTCTCGATACAAGTGTCTGTCTTTCTGATGCGAACAGCATCTACAACTATGCTAACAACGACATCTTCATTCCATTAAAAGTTTTGGAAGAGATTGATAAGCATAAGAAACGACAAGACGGCGTTGGAATGAACGCCAGAACCATTATTCGACACTTTGATGAGTTGAGAACAAAAGGCAGCCTCCAAAAAGGCGTCCGCTTAGGCAAGGGTAAGGGCATTCTTAAAGTAATGCCCGATAGTATTGACGACCTTCCAGCAGATCTTGATCCTAATGTTCCAGATCACAAAATTCTTTCTTCTGCTCTCTCAGTAAACAAAGACAATGGAAGCAGAAAAACTATTCTTGTGTCTCGCGACATCAACCTTCGTGTTATTTCTGATGCTGTTGGTATCCTGAGTGAGGACTATACCGAGAATCAGATCATCAAAGAGGACAGCGACCTTTACAGAGGTTTCCGAACTGTCGCGGTTGACGAACAGGTTATTGATCAATACTATGCTGGTGAAGAAATCTTTTTAGAAGAAGAAGTCACACAGACATTCTACCCAAATGAATTCATCATGATGGTTTCAAACCAGAACGAAAAGAAGTCTGCTATTGGAAAGTTTGTAAACCCATTCACTCCACTACGTCAACTCAATGAATACAAGACTGGTCTATGGGGCGTTCACGCAAGAAACAAAGAACAGTTGTTTGCTCTGAATCTTTTGATGGATCCAGAAGTCAAGATTGTTTCTCTTATTGGTAAGGCAGGCTCAGGCAAGACTCTTATTTCTGTCGCAGCCGGTTTACAGCAGGTTGTCTCGAATCCAAACATTGTTGATCTTGCTAAGGGCTTTCACGAAAAGAACGGCCTCTACAAGAAGTTGGTTGTTTCACGCCCTGTTATGCCTATGGGTAAGGACATTGGTTTCTTACCCGGAACTATGCATGAGAAAATGGCTCCTTGGCTCGCACCAGTACAAGACAACTTGAAGTTCCTAACCGGTAATGATCAAACAACACTCCACCAGTACATGGAGAAAGGCGTTATTGAGATGGAGGCTCTTACTTACATTCGTGGTCGTTCAATCGCCAATGCCTTCATTGTTATTGACGAGGCCCAGAACTTGACGCACCACGAAATCAAGACCATTCTAACTCGTGTTGGTGAAGGCACAAAGATCGTTCTCACAGGTGACATCGAGCAGATTGATAACATCTACATCAACGAACGGTCCTCTGGTCTCACTCATGCTGTTGAGAGATTCAAAGAATACGCAATCTCAGGTCACGTCACTCTTCGTAAGGGTGAGAGATCTGATGTTGCTTCATTAGCCGCTAAGGTATTGTGAGGAAATAATGAATGAAATAGATTTAGCAACTAATCCTGATCTTGTTGCTCCCGTTACAAAAAATACAAAACTAAAGGAAATGATTGTTGAGTATGTAGGCGTTCAGCACAACCCTGAGGACGATCAAGTAACACTTGAGATGGTTGTTGAAACATTCTCAAAAGAGTTCCCAGAGTTCTTGCTCCCCATCGCAGAGGAAAACTTTTTCCGTGGTTACAAGCAAGCAATGGAAGATGTAACCAACTCAGAAATGTTTTACGATGGAGAAGAAAATGCCGCTAAAGAAGAGTGAAGTTGTTGTCGTTGATGGCGGCTGGGAAGTCCACGTTGAATATGATGTCCGAAAGGTGTTTCACAAGAGGCAAGGAATCCCTCAACAGACTTTTAGGGACGCAGATGCTGTTGCACTTCTAGAGGAGGCAGGGTTTACTAAGCATCAACTGACTACAACAAATGTTATAGCCGGCAACTCTATCAGACACCCTCAGTCGGCAGTCTGGAAGTTTAAAAAGATTGTTGACACACCAAAGAAAAAGAGTTATAATAGAACTCGTAAGAAGAAAGTTACTCCTTCTCTTACTAAAACGGAGGAGTTATGCGAGAGCACATCTCATTCTCCGAGTTCAAACTCTGGTCAGAGTGTACTTGGAGACACAAACTAAAGTACATTGACGGGTTGGAAGACTTTACCGGAAACGCTTTTACAGCATTCGGTACAGCCATCCACTCCGCTTGCGAAGAGATCGCAGCAAAAAAGACAGAAGGTATTGAGGAAAAGTTTTTAAACACTTTTGAAAAGGAAGTAAATAACCTTCAAGAGGTTACCGATAAAGACCGGAAACTCATTACTGAGATGAAGGAACAAGGCAAGGGTATCTTGCCTCACGTTCTCACTGAAATAGAAACCAAATTTCCAAATTACGAACTGGTCGCAGTGGAAGAAGACCTGTTTGAAGAGTTTGAAGAAGGCGGAATAAAGTTTAAAGGCTTCATTGACCTTATTATCAAGAGCAAAGATGGAAAGTATCACATTATTGACTGGAAGTCTTGTTCTTGGGGTTGGGACGCTAAGAAGAAAGCAGACAAGATCCTCGGATACCAACTAGTATTCTACAAGTGGTTTTGGGCTCAAAAGCATAACGTCCCATTGGAAAACATTGAAACTCACTTTGGACTTCTCAAAAGAACGGCAAAGAGAAGCCGAGTAGAGATTTTCAGGATAACAAGCGGTAAGAAAAAGGTCGATAATGCTTTGACCTATCTAAAAAATGCTGTTATAAATATCAAGAGACAAAGATACATTAAGAATCGTTTGTCCTGTAAGTGGTGTCCATTTTACAGAACAGAACATTGTAAATGAGGTTTATATGACTGAACAAAAGAAGATCAAGGTTTTTGTAATCTCTGATCACCCATTCGCTCCATCTGGAGTTGGCACACAGACAAGATATGTTATTGAATCCCTTCTCAAGACCGGGCGCTATCAATTTGTTTGTTTCGGAGGCGCTGTTGAGCACCCAGATTACACTCCGCAAAAAACAGAACAGTGGGGAGACGATCTAGTAGTATTTCCAGTCAAGGGCTATGGAAATCAAGAAATGGTTCGCTCGCTGCTGGTTCAACAGAAGCCAGATATTTTGTGGTTTATGACTGATCCACGCTTTTATCAATGGCTTTGGGACATGGAAAATGAGATTCGTGTTCACATACCAATGGTTTACTACCATGTTTGGGATAACTTTCCTATGCCAAAGTATAATAAACCTTTTTACGACTCTACAGATGTTATCGCAACTATTTCAAAAGTCACGGATGATATTGTAAGAGGCGTCGCACCAGAGGTAGAGTGCCATTATCTTCCTCATGCTGTCGATATGAACACATTCAAGCCAGCAGAAGAGCAGCAGCGTCTTGCATTACGCCAGCAGCAGTTTGGCCCTGATTCCGAAGATAAGTTTATTTGTTTCTGGAATAATCGAAATGCACGTCGAAAAATGTCTGGTTCATTGATTTGGTGGTTCAGCGAATGGGCTGAGAAGGTTGGCCCAGATAACGTAAAGCTCATTATGCATACTGATCCAAAAGATCCAAATGGGCAGGACCTAGAAGCAGTAATCAAAGAGGTTAACGCTGATGATGGTAGGGTTCTTATTTCGCGAGGCAAAGTAGAGCCCAGCCAGTTAGCAGCGATGTATAATATTGCAGATTGCACAATTAATATTTCAGATGCAGAGGGCTTTGGTCTAGCAACTCTAGAATCGCTTTCTTGCGGAACACCAATTATCGTAAATATGACAGGTGGTTTGCAAGAGCAAGTCACCAATGGCGAAGAGTGGTTCGGTATCGGTATTGAGCCCGCCTCGAAGGCTATAATAGGCTCACAACAGGTACCTTATATTTATGAGGACCGTGTGTCGAAGAAAGATTTTCACGACGCTCTAGACCGCATGTACGCCCTCTCAAGAGAGGAAAGAAGAGATCTTGGCCTCAAGGGTCGAGGCCACATTGACGAGAACTATAACTTTGAAGAATTTTGCAGTAAGTGGGTTGAACTAATGGATTCTATTCACGAGCGTTATGGCTCGTGGGAAGAACGTAAGGGTTACAAGCCATGGCAGCTAGTGGAGGTACTATGAGAAAGAAGGTATTAGTAAGAGGTCCTTGCCTCTCGCAATCAGGTTATGGCGAACATGCCCGGATGGTTTTGCGTTCACTTCGTTCGCGTGAAGACCTCTTTGATATTTATATCATACCAGTTGGCTGGGGCCACACAGGTTGGATTTCTGACTCTTCCGAATTTAGAAATTGGATGGACACTCAGATTTTGAAGACACAAAATTACTTACAACAAAAGTTACCATTTGACATCGCCGTACAGGTAACAATTCCCGGTGAGTTCGAAAAATTAGCACCTGTTAATATCGGTGTTACGGCTGGCATTGAGTCTACTAAGATGTCTCCAGAGTGGATCCAAAAATCTAATTTGATGGACAAGGTTATTACTATTTCAAAACACTCAAAATGGTCTTTTGAAAATACAACTTGGCCGGCACAAGACCAGAATGGTAACCCTGTGGACCTTAGGCTCACAGTGCCTGTTGATGTTGTAGGCTACCCAGTTCGAGACATCGAAATTGATCAAAATTTCAAGCTGAATTTGGACACAGATTACAACTATCTTGCTGTAGGACAATGGGGTCCTCGTAAGAATATAGAAAACATGGTAAGATGGTGGCTTGAAGAATGCTGGGATCAGGCAGTTGGCCTAGTTCTCAAGACAAGTTTCCGTCGAAACAATATTATGGATCGAGAGTTTGCTAAGGGTCGTTTAGACGCTCTAATTAGCTCTGTAGGGCTTGATCAAGATGAAAGACAGTGTAAGGTGTATCTTCTCCATGGCGATTTAGCAGAGCCTGAAATGCAGGCGCTATATGCTAAAATGGATTGTATGATAACAGCAACTCACGGCGAAGGCTTTGGGCTTCCTTTATTTGAGTTTGCTCAGCACGGTAAGCCAATTATCGCTCCAGATTGGTCAGGACATTTAGACTTTTTGGTAAATAAAAAGAAAAAACCCGGCTTTATGCCTGTCAAATATGATATTCAGCCAGTACAGAAGAATGCTGTTGTGCCAAATACTCTGATTCCTGAGTCGATGTGGTGTTACCCGCAAGAAGGTTCTTTCAAGCAAAGACTTAGACAAGTAAGAAAAAGCGATAAGTGGCTTCAACGTGCAAGGGACCATGTTAGTTATATTGAACAAGAATTTAGTGAAGACAAAATCTCTAAGCTTTTTTGTGAAGCTGTACTAGGGAGAAAACTAGTCACAGTATCAACAGAAGATCTACCAAAAGTTTCTATTATCACCTCTGTCTATGACGGGGACGAATATATCAGACCGTTCTTAGAAGATATTACGAGACAGTCTATTTTTGAAGATAAGTGTGAACTCATTTTGATTAACGCTAATTCGCCCGGTAACGAAGAAGAAGTTATTCAAGAATACTTAGAAAAGTATCCAGATAATATTGTTTATAAGCGTCTTGAAGAAGACCCCGGTATTTATGGGGTCTGGAATATCGGTGTTGAGATGTCAACTGGAGAATATCTCACTAACGCTAACCTAGACGACCGAAAGGCAATCAACTCTCTTGAGATGCACGCCAAAGAGCTTTATGCGAACGATGATGTAGATCTAGTATATGCAGACATGCTAATCACAGGTAAGCCCAACGAGACATTTGAAAATAACAGTTCTGAAGGCCGCCGCTATAATTTCCCGCGTTTTAGTCTTAGTAATCTTAAGATAACAAACATGCCTCACGCTGCGCCGATGTGGAGAAAAAGCTATCACAATAGGTACGGTAAGTTTGATGCAAAATATAGATCCGCTGGTGATTGGGAGATGTGGCTAAGAGGAGCAAGTCAGGGTAGCACGTTCAGGAAGATTGACTCTATTCTTGGGTTATACTACTATAACCCAACAGGAATCTCAACAAATCCAGATAATTCTGATAGTAAAAAGCAAGAAGAAGCAGAGGTTTTTCAAAAGTATCAATGAAATTAATTACTTTCTCCCTCTGGGGACAAAACCCAAAATACTTGGTCGGAGCAATCCGTAACGCTGAACTGGCAAAACAAATATATCCAGACTGGATTTGTAGATTTTATGTTGGGCAAAGTGTCCCCAGTCAGATAATTTTTCAATTAGAAAGATTTGAAAATGTTCAAATTGTGCAAAGACCAGAGTTTGGAGACTGGAGAGGTATGTTTTGGAGATTTTTACCAGCATCAGAAGACGATGTTGAGGTGATGATTTCTAGAGATACAGATTCTCGACTAAGTTATCGAGAAAAAGCAGCGGTAGATGAATGGTTAGCATCTAAAAAAGCTTTGCATATCATGAGAGACCATCCATATCATAGATATCCTATATTAGGTGGTATGTGGGGAGTCAAAAAGGGTGCCATAACCGACATGAAAGAAATGCTGAATTCTTTTGATCAAAAAGATGCCTATGGAACAGATTATCAATTTTTAGCAGATAATATCATCAACAAGCTTGATAGAAAAAATATGATGGTCCATGATGAATTTTTTGGCTCCATAGGTCGTTGCTTCCCAGAAGAGAGAAAAGGTCTAGAGTTTGTGGGTAAGGTTTTTGATGAAAATGAACAGACAGTCGCTGAACACGAGCAGGTATTACAAAGTTATCTAAAACACGATCAAAAAGACATATATGTATATCATCATTTAGGTCTTGGCGATCACTTAGACTGCAATGCAATATGCAGAGCACTGGTAAACGAGCACAGGTACAAAAAAGTAAATGTATTTGCAAAAACTCATTATTCAAAAATGATCGAGTTCATGTATAGAGATGAGCCGAGAATAAATGTGATTCCAGTTGACAAAAACAACGAGGCCATGGATATTAGGAAAATTTTATCAAGTAAGCTCAATCCTCGTTTAATTAAAATAGGGCACGATGAATATCCTTGGGGTAGAGAAAAGGAACTAAATAAAGGCTGTGCTGAAATATTTTATGATCTTGCGGGCATGGAATATCATAGAAGATTTGATGAGTTTTATTTTGATAGAGACCCGATTGAAGAGGAAAGACTTCTGAAAAAGCTCAATCCGGAAAACAAGCCTTATGTATTTGTTCATGATGATCCTGCTCGTGGGTATGAGATACCGTTAGAAAAAATAAAAGACATGGTTGGTGACAGAATAATTATAAAAAACGATATATCTGAAAACATGTTTTATTTTTGTAAAATTTTAGAAAATGCTGATCAAATACATTGTATGGAAAGTAGCTTTAGATCTTTGGTAGAGACCTTAAATCCACAAGGCAAATTATATTTTCATAATTTTAGATCTGCGGCAAGTGGATTTTTAGGAAATAGCACACAACAACCTTGGCAAGAAATCAAATGGTAAAGCAAAAATACATATGCTATAACTGGATGTCCACAGTTGCAGACCACATTATTGACTTACCGGAAGATTTTTACAAGAATGCGGGCACTAGCCGCTTGCACAATGTAGACGATTTCAATCCATACTCTGTAAAAGAAAATGATTTGATATTTGTAAAAACAGATTTCATTGTAAATGGACAATTTCAGAATCTTGTACTTGATAAGATACTAAAACCGTTCAATTTGATAACTGGTATATCCTCATATCATCTTGGTCGAGATGGAGGAAGCTCTTACAAAAAAATCTTGAACCATCCTTTGCTTCGTAAATGGATATGTACGAACCCTCCAATAGAGGAAAATTCAAAAATTATTCCTATCCCCATAGGTTTTGAAGAACCAGATCGTCCGGGCGGTAATCAAGATTTTTTAAGTGGAATTCATGAAAATAGAATAAGCTTTGATTCTAAAGAAGATAAAATATTTTTACCTTTTCATGGCAATACTACACAAGGTAGAAAGGAATTGTTCAATTTCATAAAACAATTACCATTTGTAGTATTTCAAGAAAAACGTCAAAGCTTGGAAGAATATTATTTTTCAATGAACAAATATAAATATGTCATTGGACTCGAAGGGTCAGGTCCCGATATTCATAGAAATTACGAGGCCATGTTAGTTGGCTCAATACCAATTAATGTATCAAAAACAATGGAAAAAGTTTATGACTTCCACTCAGTTGAGTGTATTTTCTTGAACGACTGGTCTGATTTAAATCAAGACTTATTTCATAAAATTTTATTGGAACAACAACATACGAATAGAAACGATGAGTTTTTATTATTAAAAAATTTGATAAATACAATAGAGGAAATGTTATGAAGATAGAAGTTTCAATTGGCGAAGTAGTGGATAAAATAACAATTTTGCAGATTAAGCAAAAACACATTGACGACAAGGTAAAATTAGAGTATATTAGTAAAGAGCTAGAAGTTTTACAACAAGCTTTACAAGACGAAGGCGTCGAGGTTCCTCTTTCAATGGTGGATTCCTTGAGAAATGTTAATCAACAATTGTGGGACGCAGAGGATGTTATCAGGCTCAAGGAAAAAAGACAAGAGTTTGATGATGCCTTCATTCATTGTGCCCGCCACGACGCTATCCTAAACGATCAAAGATTTTTAATTAAGAACGAAATCAACAATCATTGCGATTCTTTCATAAAGGAGCAGAAATCATATGAGGGACTTTATACCTCAAATTGAGCCTTGGATTGATGAGTCTGAGCTAGTTGAGTTAAAGAGAGTTGTAGAATCAACTTTTGTCACAGAAAGTGAATTGACAAAAGAATTTGAGAACATGATTAAGGACTTGACGGGATCTAGATATGCTGTGGCAGTAACAAATGGCACGGCTGCCCTCTACTGCTGCCTAAAGGCGATGGGTATTGGCCCAGAAGACGAGGTTATAGTCCCAAATATAACTTTTGTTGCAACATCAAATGCAGTTATATTGGCTGGAGCAACGCCAATCTTTTGCGAAGTTGACCCAAAAACACTGTGTCTGGACGCTTCGAAGATAGAGTCTCTTATCAATAAAAATACAAAAATGATTATTCCGGTTCATTTATATGGGCAAAGTTGTGATATGAATGCAATATGTAAGGTGGCTAAAGATCATAACCTGCTGATCTTAGAAGATGCTGCCCAAGGAGTAGGAGTTCGCTTCAACAATCAGCATGTTGGAACCTTTGGGGAGATGGGTATTCTTTCTTTCTATGGCAACAAGACAATCACTTGTGGCGAGGGCGGCGTTATACTAACAGATTCCAAGCACTTGAGGGACGAAGCCTATAGACTAAAAAACCATGGTCGTGATGCTAAAGGCACTTTCAAGCACAGCCACATTGGCTTCAATTTTTCTTTCACAGAGATGCAAGCTGCCATTGGCATCTCTCAGATGAAAAAGCTCTCAAAAATTATTGACAGAAAACAAAAAATTCATGATAAATATATTCAATCTTTTGAAGACATAAAAGACAAGTTCAGTCCTGTTTATTTAGATAAGCGATCAACACCTGTATGGTGGTTTACGTCCTTCCAGACAGCAGAAAAGTCTTCTCTTAAAGAATATCTATTAGAACGTGGAATACAGACAAGAGATTTTTTCTACCCACTTCATATGCAGCCTTGCTACGATTACATGAACATCGAAGGTAATTTTACAATAAGTGAGACTGCTTATGAGCAAGGAATATCTTTGCCGTCTTCGTATAATTTGCAAGATGAAGAACAGCAGTATATAATCAAATGTATTAGACAATTTTATGGATGCTTAGATGATACCATTAGTTAGAGACACAATTAGCAAACAAGATATTGATAAGCTTATTGAGTGGCTTAAGACATATCCACATTTAACGAAGGGTGACCTAACTATTGAATACGAGAAAAAGTGGGCTGAATGGCTAGGTGCAAAACACGCAGTATTTGTTAATTCTGGCTCGTCAGCGAATTTGCTTATGCTATATTCATTAGTTGCTTCTGGAAAGATCAAGTTAGGCGACAAGGTGGTTGTACCAACAGTATCATGGTCAACAGATCTAGCCCCAGTAGTTCAACTTGGTTTAGAGCCTATTCTTTGTGATTGTAATATGAGTGATCTATCAATTGATATCGATCATTTTGAAAGAATAATTAAAGAGCATAAGCCAAAGGTGCTTATGCTGGTTTCGGTACTAGGTTTAGTGCCGCAGATGGACGAAATAGTAAACATATGCTCCTCTAACGACGTAATACTACTAGAGGATGCTTGTGAGTCATTAGGTTCAAAATATAAAGACAAAAAAATTGGAACCTTTGGGCTAATGTCATCATTTTCTACTTATTTTGGGCACCATATATCAACCATTGAGGGTGGTATGGTTTGCACAGACGATACTGACATTTATAATATTCTAAAAAGCATTAGAAGCCATGGCTGGGATCGAGACCTAGACCAAGCATATATGGACTCATTGCGAAGTCAATATAAAGTGAGTGACTTCGAAGCGTTGTACAAATTTTATTATTTTGGCTTCAATGTTCGTGCTACAGACCTACAGGCATTCTTGGGTCTTGGGCAATTAGAGAAACTAGACCGAATTGTAGAAGCCAGACAACAAAATTATCTTCGATACACAGAAAATATAGAAGGTCCATATTGGAAGGCTCCGGAAAATACTAGCGACCAGTATATTTCTAATTTTGCTTACCCAATTATACATCCAAATAGGGAAAAAATTGTTGAAAGACTAAGAGAAGAAAAAGTAGCTGTTAGGCCGCTCATTTGTGGCTCATTAGAAAAGCAGCCATTTTGGAACAACGGCGGTCAGATAAGTTTAGTTAATGGCGATATTGTAGACAAGTACGGTCTTTATTTGCCTAATAGTCATCAACTAGAAGATAGAGAAATAGATAAGATTTGTAGTATTATCAATGAGGCAACACAATGAAGACCGCCATATGTTTTACTGGAACGGGTAGAAGTTTAGACTACACGCATAAAAACATAAAAGAAAATCTAATTAAAGATTTCCATGATTGTGACGTCTTTATTCTTGGGGCAGATAGTCCCCACTCTAACAAGATTGTAGAGTATTTCAAAAACGAAAGGTATGTAAAAAGTTTAGCAATAGTGGAAGAGCCGGAATATGATTTGTCTGGTCTCCGTTTTCGACCCGAGTGGCCAGCTAGTAAGCTAAGCTCAAGACAAGTCTACATTAAAATGATTCAATCCAGAAAGCAGATGGAACAGATCATTTCAGATTATGAGTCTAAAAATAGTGTTTTATATGATAGGGTTATATTTTCTAGGCTAGATGTGAGATATTTTGATAGCGTATATAACCATATTGCAGATCTAGACTTGTCAGCAGTTTATGTTCCAGACTTTCACAATGAGTTTGGAGGCGCAATAAATGGATATAATGACAGGTTTGCAATAGGTAATAGAGAAAATATGAGAACATATTTTAATATACCAGATAGTATCTCGGCATTCATGGAAAATGGCGGTAATTTACATGCGGAGACATTGCTAAAGTGGCACATGCTACATAGGCAAGTAAAAGTTCTAAAAATACCTGTAAGATTTACCCGTGTCAGACCTGATGGTGGAGAAGAAGATAGAAGAATAGAAAACATTTCTGATTGGAATTTTGGTGATACATGAAAAAATATCTTGTCTTGGGATCCTCGGGCCAGATTGGATCTCACTTAGTGGAGTTCTTGAGTTCTAGAGGTAATACTGTACTAACGATGGACATCGTTGAAAATAACGATGAAGATTTGAGAATACATAACAATGAAAAGTTAAATAAATTTATTAGAGAGAGTGACTTTGTATTCTTTTTAGCTTTTGATGTTGGTGGTGCTAAGTATTTGAGTAAGCATCAAGATACATTTGGCTTTATACAAAATAATATAAAAATAATGTCAAACACTTTTGATGTACTAAGAGAAGCAAAAAAACCATTTATATTTGTTTCTAGTCAAATGTCTGATATGAATCACTCAACATATGGCTTATGCAAGGCTATTGGCGAGCGATATGCTAATTCACTAGATGGCCTAACTGTTAGGCTGTGGAACGTGTATGGTCATGAAGAAGATTACGAAAAATCTCACGTAATAACAGACTTTATTCTAAAGGCAAAGAACAATAATAAAATAAACATGCTAACAGATGGCAGAGAAGAGAGGCAATTGTTGCATGTAGATGATTGCTGTAGGGCAATGTATATATTGAGCAACAAATATGATTCCATTGATAAACAAATAAAATACCACATAACAAGCTTTAGGTGGAGTAAAATTATCGATGTTGCTAACATAGTGGCATCAAATTTTGATGATGTAGAGGTGTGTGCAACAACAGTAAAAGATATGACTCACGGCGGTTGGAGAAAGGAGCCGCCCACTGATATACTACGGCATTGGTCTCCAAAAATATCTTTGGAAGACGGCATTCAAGATATTATACGGAGAATGAAGTGATAAACTATGAGACTAGTGAGGATTTGCTAAAGTTACTTCAAGGCAAGCGTGTTGCTATAGTTGGCCCATCTCCGCACCTAATAGGAACTAATATGGGTCATATTATTGACTCATACGATCTAGTATGTAGAGTCAACGAAGTACACCCCACAGGCTACGAAAAAGACTATGGCAATCGAACGGATATTGTCTTTCATAATTGTGGTGCTGCCTTCATAGACTATTTTGGAGAACAGATACAAAATAAATCTATAATATCAAAATACTTAAAATTTGTTATATGTCCAAGCGTAAAAAGCGTAGGTACTGACAATGACTGGCCAAGCTGGCCAGACGACAGACAGTCTGAAGTAGTTGATAATTTTAGAAAAATCAATATCTTTAATACTCCATTTTCTTGGATTGGGCTCAAAAACTATAGGAAAGTATATAACCTATTTGGAACTGAGCCAAACGCAGGACAGACGTCTATAATTATGCTTCTTGAACACTCCGTTGAACAATTGTTGATAACAGGTTTTTCATTTTATCAACAAGGCGACATGCCAGAGCAGTCTCATCGTCCGGGCCATACACAGAGAGGGAGAGAAAACACTCCATGTGGCAACTCAAGCCACAGGCAAGATCCACAAATTCAAGCGTTCACACAAAAAACTTTAAAGGAATACGGTAACAAGATTGTCATCGATTCAAAATTGAATAGCATTTTAAACTGTAATCATACAAATGTAGTAGATTTGACCACAAATGGAAATAGGATTTAGCATGAAAACAGTATCTCTAACATTAGCTCGCGGCGGTAGCAAGGGTATACCAAGAAAAAACTTAATTTCCATTAACAATAAGCCATTATTATATTATACTATCAATAATTCAAAGCTGAGTGGAGTAGATGAAACTTGGATTAGTACAGAAGACGAAGAGATAAAACAGGTTTCTTTGGGCTTGGGAGCCAAGGTTATTGATCGTCCAACTCATATGTCTAAAGACACATCAAGGTGCGAAGAAGCCCTGATGCATTTCGCAGAAAATGTAAATTTTGACATTTTAGTTTTCCTACAGAACACCTCTCCATTGCTCAAGCCAGAGGACATTAAACTGGGGATATCAAAAGTGAAAACAGGAGAGTACGATTCGGTCTTCAGTGTATACAGGGAGCATTGGCTGCCCCGTTGGACGACTAACTGCAAGCCAATCGAGTGGGAAACTGCCAAAAGACCACGAAGGCAAGATGTCTCGGAGGTATATGTCGAGAACGGCGCTTTCTATATCACTACAAAGAAAGCGCTTTTACAAAGCGGTATTAGATACAGTGGCAAAATTGGCGTAGTTGAAATGCCATTTTCAAGGAGCTTTCAAATAGATACTTTCGATGAAGCAGAGTTGATTAATAAAATAGTGAGTTTTGAAAAATGATAGTGGCCGAAATAGGACTTAATCACATGGGCGATTACGAGACAGCCAAAGATTATGTTAACTTTTTGATTGATACTGATGTAGATGCTATAACATTTCAAATAAGAGAACAGAGCTTTTATCTGAGAAGCGAAAGAAGTCGTCTGAGTTTGGATAAAAAAGTTTATTCTGAAGCGAGCAAAATAGCAGCAAAATTTCAAAAAAAGTTTGGCTTGGCTCTGTCAGACGCAAGCTTGATAGATGAGCTAGATCAATACGTGGATTTTTATAAAATACTAAGCAAAGATTTTAATTATAATTTTATAAACAACTTCCTAAGACAAACAAACAAGCCACTTTTTATATCTACAGGGCTTAACTCTACAGAGTCAATCATCTCACTACTGAAGAAGCTAACTGATAAGGACAGGTCAAGGATTTCTCTAATACACACTCAACTGGCTAACGACATAGAGAGTGTAAACTTAAGATCTTTAGACTTATTGAAGAAATTACCTTGTGAGTCAGTATCCTTTGGCAATCATTGCGAAGATTACAGAGTGTGCTTTATGTCATTATGTTATGCGCCAAGAGCATTGTTTGTTTATGTGAAGAAGGATAATCAAGTGGAATACCCAGATGATAAGCACGCCATAGTGTTAGAAGATTTTGGTGATTTTTGCAAAGACATTAAGAAACTAAAGAACGCCATCGGAAATGGCGTCAAGAATGAGATGAACAATAAAATAAGAGGGCAAAATGAGTAAAAAAGCTATAATCGTCGCTGGCTCAAGAGGAATAGGAAAGGCCATAGCCGACAGTATAACTGATCTTAATTATGATGTACAAGCTCTATCAAAAGACGATCTTGACACTTCAGACATAGAAAAAGTTAGGAATTTTCTTGATAAAAAGCCAGAGTGTGATATACTAGTATTAAATACTGGTGGGCCGCCCGCCAAAAGTTTTTTTGATATAACTGAGGAAGATTTCAATAAGTATTATAATCAACTATTTTTAAGTTTCTGTCTTATGCTGCAAAATATAGATATTAAAGATAACGGGTTTGTATTTCTAATCTCGTCATACAATATCAAAGAGCCCAATGCAGATTTGGTTCTCTCAAACTCTTATAGACTAGCATTTACGAGTGTTCTGAAGTCAGTATCAAAAGTCTTAGCCAGTAAATCAATTACTTGCATAAATATCGCCCCCGGCCCAGTCAAGACAGATAGGCTCTATGCCCTAAACAAAGACATTTCATCTTTAGAGGAAAGGTTGCCTCTAAAGCGTGCGGCAGAGCCTGAAGAAATAGGAACTTTTGTTAGATCAATAGTAGAAAATAACATCAAATACCTAAATGGTGTGACAATTAATTTTGATGGCGGCCATTCAAATTTTGTCTTATAGGAGTCCCCGTGCGCGATAAAGTAAAGATAATTGCCGAAGCAGGTATCAACCACAATGGTTCTGTAGAGATAGCAAAAAAGCTAATAGACATTTCGGCAGTTTCCGGTTGCGATTATGTAAAGTTTCAGAAGAGAACTCCTGATATTTGTGTTCCCGAAGATCAAAAAGGTGTACTACGAGATACACCTTGGGGAACGATGAGATACCTCGACTATAAAAAGAAAATAGAGTTTGAAAAAGAAGAGTATGACGAACTGCATTTATATGCAAAGGGTAAGGGAATAGAGATATTTTCTAGTGTTTGGGATAAGCCATCTGTAGATTTCATGAAAAGATATAGTGGTCCAATGAAAATAGGCTCCGCTTTGATCACCGATCTGAGTCTGTGCCAGTATGCTAGAGACAATACCGATCTCCTGATCATCAGTACGGGCATGAGTACAGAAAAAGAAATAGAAGAATGTGTAGAAGCCTGTAATCCTGATGTTATCATGCATACAAACTCCTCTTACCCAACGGCAGTAGAGGATATTAAGCTAGAATACATAAAGTGGATTCAAAATCGTTGGGCCGACCGCGAAGTGGGTTACAGTGGCCATGAATTTGGTCTATCCACTACATTCGCATCTGTTGCTCTCGGTGCCACTTGGGTAGAAAGGCACATCACAATCGATAGAAATATGTGGGGAAGCGATCAAAAATCTTCTGTCGAGCCAGTAGGTTTGTTTAAGTTAGTAAAGGGCATAAGGGATATAGAGAAGGCTCTAGGAGGCTATGGGCCTAGACTTTGTAACGGTAGCGAGCTATTGAAAAGAAAGAGTCTCCGAGGAGAATAATATGCTAGATTTGATAGTCTTCTTAAAATCTTCAGGGGCTAATGTCAGAGCCGATAATCTATATGATACAATTAAATCTTTTACAGATAAAAATGTTGGACTAAATTATAAATTTTACTTTGTTGTTGATGCTTGGGTTGAGCCAGTGTTGGGCGATATTATACAACAAGTAGGATGTAAACATAGAGTTTTAGATGTAGTAGTTACAGATAACTCGTGGGCTAAAGATTTTAATGTTTTTTTGGATACATATAAGAACTCCTCTGAATGGCTACTTATCACACATGATGATGTTGTGTTTCTGACTGATAATTATTTTAAGCAAATAACTGAATCTGTAAAAGGACACGAGAGTAAAATAGGGTGGATAACTTCAACAAGTGAATATTATTATAAACACGAAGGCAAACTAACAACTGATACTTTCCGGCCCGGATTTCACCTAGACCACCACAAATGGGGTAAAGGTATGTTCCAGTTACACAATGGCGATATAAAAAACCCAGACTACCCCTCTAGGCCGGTAAAAATACACGGGCCAATGTCGGCTATAATGATTACCACAATGCAATCAATGCAAAAAATTGGATATTGTGAGGACTGGACAAGATACACCATGCTGATCGATGAGGACTGGTCTTTGGAGGCCCTGAGAAATAATCTTGTTAATGTTTGGGTTCCTAGTGTTTTTCACATGCATCCCAATAGAAGAAGCCTTAGAAAAGCGAATAATCGTTGGGTAAGTGCGGCACAATCGGGAATGTTAGAAAAATGGGGCTTTAATACTGGTGACCCAAACACAACAGGGTGGACTCAAGGAGTTTCAATTCCGTTAGAAGATCTAAGAAGCATGTATAAGAATACAAATATACCTTGGTCTTCGTATCGAAATAGTTTTGACTGGGAATTTTTAGACGATGAGTAGTAGCTACAAATTTTGGAAAAGAATTTGGGACCTAAAAGGCAATAGTGACAGTCAAGATCTTTTATATCTAGATGGGTATGATCATTTGAGCCACAAATTTGATAGTAAGCTGATAGCCGATAATATTATAGGGCAATTAGAAGCTGGTGAGGGTAGTTCAATTCTAGAAGTCGCATGTGGTGCAGGCTTTCTTGCAAGAGAAATGCAGAACTTGGACTATACTGGCATCGACTACTCAGAATCGTTGATATCTAAGCATAGAGATATGTTTCCAAATCATAGTGTCTTGGTATCAGAATCAAGCGCGTTACCTTTCAAGGACAATCAGTTTGATTATGTGTTTTGTTTCGGGCTATTTCAGTATCTGCCAAACAAAGAGTATGCCGATAAAACCATTGCAGAAATGAATCGAGTGTGTAGGAAAAAAGTTTTTCTTGGTGACTTAAAAAATGAGAAAACTAGAGATACACATTTTGTTTATCCTCTTGACACCTTAGTAAATATGGGCTATATTGTAACAAGGTGCTTATACGATAAAGAAGATCAAACAAGGTATAATGCATTAAGGGACATTTAGATGATTTGGAATGAAATTTTATGCTTGGGTGACTCTATAACCTTTGGAGCCCGTGACAGGTATGGTCGCTCGTATCCGGCTGAATTAGGCAAAATATTGTTTGAAAAAACTGGTGAGTTTTATTACTGCCACAATTACAGTAAATGTGGAGATACAAGTTCCGACTTACTTCGCAAAGCTTGGAATGCGGCAAAATCTCACAAAGATGCTAAATTAGCTTTGATAATGATAGGCACGAACGATACACAGAAAAGCATCCCACCAGAAATTTATGAGGATAACTTGAGACAAATTATCGGATCAGTGCGAGCAAATGGAAAAATTCCAATAGTTGCGACGTTGCCACAACTTGGCTTTACTCCACTTTACATAAAAAATAAAGATTACATATCAAAATATAATGAAGTAATCTACAAGCTATCTAAAAAGTTGGATTTTGTTGTCTGTGACATGTCGGGGACTGAAAATCATTATATTGATAATGTTCACTATACCCATGAGGGCTATAATATTTTAGCAAATAGATTTGCGACAACAATTTTAAATTTACAAAGGGAAGTTAAATGAGCAACAATTTTAGGGTAGGCGTTATTGGTGGAGGATTTGTTGGCTCTGCCGTGGCGTTTGGATTTGGAAGTAGTAATTCATATGACTTTGATGTAAAGGTGTATGATGTAAACCCAAACAAGAGTTCTCACTCTTTTGAACAAACAGTGAAAGAGTCAGATTTTCTTTTCTTATGTTTACCAACACCATCTAAAGATAATATGTCTATTGACCTATCATATATCGAAGCTAGTATGGAAGAAATTAGTAAGCACGCAGACCCCTTTGAGCAGACTATTATTATTAAATCAACTGTTATTCCGGGTACATGCCGTAGACTGTCACAAAAGTACGGACTGAATGTGGTATCAAACCCAGAGTTTCTTACAGAAAGACGCGCAAAATGGGACTTTATCAATGCTTCACAAATAGTAATTGGCAGTGATGATAAGATGTCAGCGAGCAAACTAAAAAGCTTATACCAGAAGAGATTTTCTTCAATGCAATACCTCATGACTGATACTGTAACATCTGAATTTGTGAAATACATGCTCAATTGTTTCTTCTCAGTTAAGTTGTCTTTTATGAATGAGATGTATCAAGTTGGACAGTCTTTTGGAGTCAAGTGGGAAGATGCTGTCACGGGTTTAGTGTCGGACAGTCGCGTTGGCGATTCTCATGTCACGGTGCCCGGCCCAGATGGTAAATTTGGTTTTGGCGGTCACTGCTTTCCAAAGGACTTGAATGCAATGATAAAATTTGCTGAGCGCCTTGGCATTGATACCAAAGTCATGTCAGCAGCTTGGCAAAAGAATGTGGAAGTTAGAGAGGGATTGCCGTGAAGGTTTTAATTACAGGATCAAAGGGCGTTGTTGGTTCGAAGCTCTTAGAAGTTTTGAGGAACAAAGGCCATGATGTATTTGGAGTTGACCTATTCCATACAAATGATAAGTATGGCCATGGATTAGGTGCTGTTCAACATGAAAACTATTTTCGCTGCGACATTTCAGAATATAGACAGATAAAAGATGTTATTGAGCATGTAAAGCCTGATATCATTTTTAATTGTGCCGCTGAGTTTGGTCGCTGGAATGGCGAGCACTTTTATGAGCAAGTCTGGAAAAGCAATGCTATAGGCGTAAAGAATATAATCAGATTGCAGGAAGAGTTTGGGTTCAAGCTGGTGCATTGTTCTTCATCCGAGGTCTACGGAGATTATAGAGATGTGATGTATGAAGACGTTATAGAGAAAGTACCAATTAATCAAATGAATGATTACGCAATCTCAAAAAAAGTTAATGAGATGCAGATCAAAAATTCACAAATTATGCACGATACGCAGACTGTAGTAGTTAGAATTTTTAATACATATGGACCCGGAGAATGGTATCATCCATTTCGAAGTGTAAACTGCCTATTTACATATAATCTTTTGCACAATCGTCCTATAACAGTTTACAAGGGCCATACGCGAACTAGCACTTACATTTATGATTGTGTCAATACAATAGCAAATATTATTGATAATTTTAAGAGTGGTGAGGTTTACAACATAGCCAGTAAGGATCGCCATACAATTGAAGAATTGGTTGAACTTATTCTAAAATTCACAGGTGCAGATCCATCTCTTGTCACATATGTTGATAAACTAGAAATATTAACAACAAAAGATAAGATTGTTTCTCCCGATAAAGCCGAAAAAGATTTGAAGCATAGTAGTACCGTGTCCCTAGAAGATGGTGTAAGAAAGACTGTTGAATGGATGAGGGAATATTATAATCTATGAAAACGATAATGCACATTGTTGGCACTCGTCCAAATTATGTAAAGGCTAGTCCGGTCATAAATTCAATAAAAAAGTACAATCAAATCATATTGAACACAGGACAGCACTATGATGACTGCTTATCAAGAGACATCATTGACTCTTTGGGTATGAAAGATCCAGATATTAGCCTAAATCTACCCAGCTCTAATGAGCCTTTTGAGAGACTTTCATCTCTAGTTTCACTAATAGCAGAAAAAATGATAGAAATCAATCCTTCGATAGTTATATTGTATGGCGATGTTGATTCTACACTAGCTGGGGCGCTAGTCGCTTCGAGATTAGGCGTTCCAATCGCGCATGTTGAGTCTGGTCTTCGAAGTTTTGATGATAGAATGCCCGAAGAGATAAATAGAAAAATCGTTGACAAACTTTCTTCACTACATTTTGCTACAGAACTATCGGGAGTACTTAACTTAAGTTCAGAGGGATTTTCGGATTCTATACATTTTGTTGGGAATACAATGATAGATTCTTTGATAAAAGTAGTGGAATCGCAAAGATACAGAAAACTAAACATTAATAATGAAGGCAATATTTTACTAACGTGCCACAGGCCATCAAACGTAGACAATGAAAATTCTCTACAAAAAGTTTACAACATGTGCTCTAGGGTTGAAAGAAAAATAATTTGGCCATTACACCCAAGAACTAAAAGCAAGCTGATTAAATATAATTTATTAGCAAAATTTCAATCTCTAGAGAACGTAGAGCTAATAAGTCCATTGGACTATTGTATGTTCTTGAAGTACATGGCAACAAGCTATGCAGTGATCACAGATTCTGGCGGAATCCAAGAGGAAACCACATATCTAAAAGTGCCATGCCTGACCATTAGAGAAAATACTGAGAGACCAGTGACAATCAGCGCCGGCACAAATAGGTTAGTTTCGATGCAGGAGATTGCAGATAGTTTTGAAGAATTGGTGCAAGATACAAAAACAAGCCGTATCCCTATTATGTGGGACGGAGGATCGGCCCAAAGAATATCAAGTGTAATATCGAACTTTATGGAGAAATAAAATGATTATTTATGTCGATATCGATGAAACAATCTGCTTCTATAAGGGTGATCGGCATTACCCTGATGCAATACCAAGCCTTGATAGGGTAGCAAAGATCAATGAGCTTTATGACAAAGGTAATACAATTGTATATTACACCGCTCGCGGTACTCAGACTGGTATAGACTGGAAAGCTTTGACTGAAAAGCAACTAAAGTCTTGGGGATGCAAATATCATGAAGTAAGCGTTGGCCAAAAGCCTCACTATGATTTAATAATTTGCGACAAGGCAATTAATTCAGAAGATTTTTTTAATAATGAATAATTTACTTATAACCGGTGGTTCTGGCATGGTGGGGTCCGCTTTTCAAAGGCAGTACCCGAACGCAGATTATCCAAGCAGAATTGAGTTTCATAACGGCTTATGTGATCTAGGGCAGAAAAATATCGTTCACCTAGCAGCCAAAGTTGGTGGCGTTAAAGCGAATACAAATCATATAGGTGAATTCTATAGAATGAATTGTATTATTAACCAAAAACTTTTACATCAAGCTTACGAGTCAAAAGCAAGTAAAGTTGTATCTTTACTATCTACCTGTGTTTATCCTGACTCGCCTCACATAGTTTATCCCCTTACTGAGGACCAGTTGCATCTCGGACCACCACACCCGTCTAACTTTGGCTATGCATATGCAAAAAGAATGGTAGACGTTATGTCTCGTGCATACCGTCAACAATATGGGTGCAACTTCATCACAGCTATTCCAAACAACCTTTACGGCGAAAACGATAACTTTGATTTAGAAAATAGTCACGTTATTCCTGCAATCATAAGAAAAGTGTGGGAAGCAAAAATAAATAATAAGCCATTTGTGGAATGTTGGGGTGATGGCTCTCCACTAAGAGAGTTTACATACTCTGAAGACATCGTTAAGATATTAGTATTCCTGTTAGAATACTATGATGAGCCGGAACCAATTAATATTGGAAACACTGAAGAATATTCTATTAAGCAAATTGTAGAAATGATTTGCTCTATTATGGAGTACGATGGTGAAGTACGATGGAATACGCAAATGCCATCTGGACAGTACAGAAAGCCTAGTTCTAATCAAAAGCTTTTAGATTTGGGTTGGGATAAAAAATGGTATACTTCTTTGGAAAAAGGCTTGACCAAAACTTGTAATTGGGTTATGTTAAGTTATCCTGACATAAGAGGTGTCAATTGAGAACGGCGATGATAACCGGGGTAACTGGTCAAGACGGCTCTTACTTAGCAGAGTTTTTACTCCAGAAGGGCTACAAAGTTATTGGTCTTAAAAGAAGAACATCTACAATATGCACAGAACGATTAGATCACATTTTTAGTCATCCAAATTTTAGTATGCAATATTTTGAATTGAATGACGCTGGATGCATGTGGAGACTTTTGGACAAATATAAGCCCGATGAGATTTATAATCTCGCGGCACAGTCACATGTAAGAGTATCCTTTGAGGTACCAGAGAGCACGACAGATACAATCGCAATGGGTACATTGAGGCTTTTGGAGGCTGTGCGACATATTGTGCCAAACGCACGTTTCTATCAAGCATCCTCGTCAGAAATGTTCGGAGATAACCCAGAGAGCCCGCAGGATGAATCCACCGCCCTCCAGCCTGCCTCTCCATATGCTTGCGCTAAAGTATACGCACATCACCTTGTAAGAAATTATAGAGAGTCTTATGGACTACATGCATCTTCAGGCATTCTTTTTAATCATGAGTCACCTCGGAGAGGCGAAACATTTGTTACTCGTAAAATTACAATCGCCGCAGCACGCATCAAGCTTGGACTCCAAGACAAGCTTTATCTTGGCAACCTAGAAGCCATGCGCGACTGGGGATTTGCCGGCGATTATGTAAAAATGATGTGGCTAATGCTACAACAAGACGAGCCGGATGATTATGTTGTGGCCACCGGAGAAACACATTCTGTTAAAGAATTTCTAGAAGTTGTGTTTGATCATGCTGAGCTTAATATAGAAAAATACGTTGAGCAAGACGAGCGTTTGTTTCGTCCACACGAAGTGCCATTGCTTCTTGGCAATGCTAAGAAAGCACAAGAAAAGCTAGGTTGGCAGCCAGAAGTAAAATTCAAAGAGCTTGCGATTATGATGTACGAATCTGATTTAGATAAAGTAAAGAACGAAAAGAACATAAATAGCTAAGGAGTTAGAAAATGAATAACGAAATGCACCTTTCAGATGAAGCAGTTGGGGCTGTAATGATGGCCCTTCAGAAGTCCCTTATGGAACAGTCTGATATTGTTCCAACCCTAAAGGGCTTCAAGTTCCGTCTCTCCGAGGCTGGACTTATGATTATGAATCCTCCTATCCTTCGTGTAGCGCACGATGAGGAAGAGGATGCCGAGGTATAGTTATTGGTGCGATCTTTGCGGTGAACTATCTACAGCAGTTCACGGAATGAGTGAACGTCTTCATGACTGTAAAAGTTGTGGAGGCGTTAACTCTTTGCATAGGAAACCATCAATCGGATCTTTTCAGAAAAAAGATTTGCAAAAGCCCGGTGAACTTGTTAAAATGTATATAGAAGAGACTCGTCAATCAGTTCGCGAAGAAAAGCGACAACTAACTAAGGACTATGACC